>JGI12210J13797_10011430_pt1 | contig 23017 bp, 20 predicted proteins | sample ElkSlonscriptome_3_FD_13797 | JGI IMG/M metagenome (IMG submission 13797)
GTAGATCTGTTCAACGAGGGCGTCGACCTGCCCGCCATCGACACCCTGATGATGCTGCGCCCCACCGAATCGAAGGTGTTGTTCCTGCAACAGCTCGGCCGCGGCCTGCGCCGGCACCCGGCCAAGGAGCGCTTGGTGGTGCTGGACTTCATCGGCAACCATCAGGGCTTTTTGAACAAGCCCCAGGCCCTGTTCGCCATCGAACGCCAGGACGCCAGCGGCGATGACCAGTATGTATTGCGCCTGATCACCAAGCAGCCGGATGGGCGCTACGTGCTCAAAGCCTCGGTCCTGCGGAAAACGACGCTGCGGTTCTTGTCGGAGGACAGCGAATACGACCAGATGAGCATGAACGACATCATCGCCCGCATCCGCCGTGCAGCACTTCGTCGAGGTTGTCGGCGGTGAGGGCCTGACCGAACCAGCGGGTCAGGGTTTCCGGTTCGGCGGACTCGACGCGTTCGTGTTGTTCGTGGCGCATGTTCGGCAGGTTGATCCGCGCGACGATGTTGTCACTGTCGCGCCAGTGGCTGTAGGGCATGGTGGCCAGCTCGACAGCAATGAAGTGAAAGTCGAGATAGCTGGTGTGCTCCCTGCCTAGGCGTTCCTTGAGTTGTTCCTCGCGCGCTGGGGTGATGCGCACATCCGGCGTGATTGCACGCGCCTCGGCCTCGGCGCAGAAGGCCGGGGCCTCGCGCGGATAATCGAGCACCAGGTTCTTGAAGTTCTAATCATGATCCATGCGCGAGATTGTACACAACGAACTGCAATCATGAGGCCGCGTCACGTGATCGCCAGGCGACATTCTTGGTTCTCCGGACGACGTCAAGCTGCGCTCTTGCGCGACCTTGTTTGCCGCGGCGTCACCGGAGAACCCGGTGTTTCAACAACTGCTCGATGTCTATTTCGCGGGCGAGCGCGACCAACGCACGCTGGAGTCGGCAAACATCCTCAACCTGGGTTTTGTTATCAATTGGGATCGAGGACTTCGACGTGCGCCTGGAGGCGCTGACGCGGGCCTGGTCCTTGGCGCGGACCCGACGGCTTCACCATCGGCGGCAATGTCGGCGCCGCCGCGGGGCAGACACTGATGCATCTGCACTGGCATCTAATCCCGAGGTATCAGGGCGATCAGCCCGATCCGCGGGGCGGCATTCGGCGCATCTTTCCGGCGCTGGCGGACTATTGGAGCCCGCGCCGATGACGACGACGGCACGCCCCGATACATCGACTTTGCGCTGCGCGCGGCCCAGCGCAAGATCGCCTTCGAGGTGGACGGACCGACCCACTACCAGCCACCGGACTTCGCCCGCAACAAGTACGAGGACGACCTGCGCCGACGGAACAGGCTTTTTCTGATCCTACCCGACGGGCGAGACGGTCTTACCCAGATCGATCACCTGGCGCTCATGTCGACTGGCCTGCTCGTGGTCGAGACGAAGAACTCCGGTGTAGTTCCGGCAAGCGTGCGTGACCGGTTGACAGTGGGGTGAATAGGAAGGTGCCGGTGCAAAGCAATCGCCGGAGACCCGATGAAAAAAGAGCCCCTGTCGCTATCGACCCCGAGCCAACCGCGGACATTGACCTTGGAAGAGGTCGCAGCCCATTTCGAGCACTGGCGCATGGAGAACCCGGCGACCGCTGAGCCGGCTGGGGGCTCATTGCGTGAATCCGCCGCTGGCCAGTCGCGCCGGCATCACAAAACCACGTAGAAAAACAAGTCTTGCTTGCGTTTTACCGCGGCGGCCTAATCTCGTCCTCGTCAGAAAATGAACAGGTTTTAAAGCGGAAACTAACAACTCTGTTCATTATATGTACAGTCACAAATGCTATTGCCCAACAGAGGAACAGATCATGACCGAGTCAACCAATCGCATTAACCACACCCCCGTCGTCGTCATCGGCCTTGCCATGGCCCTTGGTCCACTTGCGGCACTATCGCTGGGAACGCGCTATGCCGATGAAGAGACCTGGGCGCGGGCTAACGCGGGCCTAGAGAACGCCACACCTGAGGCCACAGTCGATGGCTACGGCGTCTCGGGCGAAGACGCAATGGTTCCTGCATACGCTAGCGATAAGAGTCTCTCCGACGTCCTCGCCGGTTCGGGTGTCTTCGACACCTTCGAAAAAGCGGTCAAGTCGGTTGGACTGGAAGAGCGCTTTGCCGCGCCGGGAGACTACACTTTGTTCGTGCCGAGCGATGAGGCCTTCGCCCGCATGCCGGTAGCCGAACGTCGCTCTTTATTGTCAGATCAGGATGCCTTGGCAGCCTTCATCGACAAGCACGTCGTGATGGGCCGCTACACTGTCGCCGACCTGGTGCAGCAGCGTAAAGCACGGACCATTGATGGGAACTCAATCGATGTCGGGCCGTCTACGCGTTATAACGGCCAGATCGGCGTCGGCGGGGCAGAGGTGATTAAGACCAATCTGTTCGCTTCCAACGGCATCGTGCACGTGGTCGATCGCGTAATCCAGTAACCGAGGCCGACCGGCTCAGCCAGTATGCTCGGGGCCCTATGGAAAATCATCTACCGGGTCTAGCAGGTTATCGCAGCCACCAGCAAGGTCCGACCGCACCAGCGGTTGGACCTTTTGCCGTCTGGATGACGGAGTTGTCTTCAAGTCGCGCCACATCGTCGACACCGGACCTGTGTTCCGCCAACTGATCAAGCGCCCTCAGTTGGCGTCGTGAGCTAAAGAGAGGGTCGGCGGCAAGGGACTCAGTGCGTGGCTCCGCCGTTGCTCGACCGTGGCCAAAAAAACAAAACCACGGAGAAAAGCAAGTATTGCTTGTGATTTTATTCAGCAATCCTGATCTGGATCAATGTTAGTCGCAGGTGAACAAGCGGATCTGCCGAACTAGAAGTCTTGTTCATCTTTCGTCTAACTGAAAATGTCCGTTAGCCTGAGGAAATTACGATGACCGATTCAGCAAACCGCATCAACTACACCCCGGCCGTAGTGCTTGGTCTTGCCATGGCCCTCGGACCACTGACGGCACTCTCCCTCGGCACCCGCTATGCCGATGAAGAGACCTGGGCACGCGCCAACGCGGGGCTGGAAAATGCAGCGCCCGCGGTTACAACCGACGGCTATGGGGTCTCCGGCGAGAACGCCGCGGTACCTGCCTACGCCAGCGACAAGACCTTGACCGATCTGTTAGCCGGCTCGGGCGTTTTCGATACCTTTGAGCAGGCCATGAAGGCGGCAGGCCTGGATCAGCAACTCGCGACAACGGGTGATTACACGCTGTTCGTGCCGAGCGACCAAGCCTTCGCCCAAATGCCCGAAGCACAGCGCACGGCGTTGATGGCGGACTCGGCGGCGCTCACCGCCTTGGTCAACAAGCACATTGTGCCCGGTCGCCATACCGTTGCCGACTTGATGCAAGCGCGCGAGGCACGTACTATCGACGGCAATTTAGTCGATGTTGGACCCTCCGCTCGTTATAACGGCCACATCGGAATTGGCGGCGCCGAGTTGGTAAAGACTAACCTGTTTGCATCCAACGGTGTCGTGCACGTAGTGGATCGCGTCATCCAGTAATCCTTGAAGCCCCGCGAGACTCAGCCGGGAGCGCCATCGGCTTTCCCGGTTCCGCACCGCACTGAAAAGGGTCCGGCCGCTTTCGCGGTCGGACCCTTGATCGTTTTCGCCGCAAGAGATTCTTCAAGCCGGCCTCAATCGTCATCTCAGCCACCTAACGGACGGTTTCGCCGAACGAGGTCGGCACCAACGACGGTGAACTGGATCTTGCCGCGTCAGCGCTGATGGGCGGTTCTAGCCGCCCTGCTTCAGGCTCGGATCAAGCCGGAGTTTTAGCCGACCCGCGCGCGCGTCGATTGAGCCAGACCTCCAGCCCCTGGGCATTTAACTCCAGATCCACCTTGAGCAACTCCGTCGCCTCGGCCTCGGTGAGCGTGCAGCCGTGTCGGCGAACATCATCGAGCAAGTGTTTGGTGATGGCGGCCTTGATGCGCCCCTGGCGGCCGGCGTCGGCCTTGGTCTCTTCCGCGAGCGCGATGGCGGTGAGATCGCGGATACTCTGGCGCAATCGATCGACCAGTTGCGCCGGATCATCGATGCGGCAGTAATGGGTCAGATACATGGCTTGCGGTTCAAAAGACATCATTCGGTCAAGACTGTGCTGCCAGGCGTCCGGATCGAAGGCCACCGGCGTAGTGGGCGCAAACAGCCATGGGCCGGCGGCGGTATCGAACCCGCGATAGGAGACGCCGAAGGTGTCACCGGTGAACATGCCGCAACTCGCTGAATCGAAGAGGCAGCCGTGATGATTGGCATGCCCTGGCGTGTCGATAAAGGTCAGCGAGCGACCGGCGAGATCAAATTCCTGACCGTCGTCAGCGGCGATGACGCGCGACTCGGGGATGGGCACCAGCGCGCCGAAATCGCGCGCAAATGCAGCCTCTCCATAGACCGCGGTGGCGCCGGCAGTGAGTTTGGTGGGGTCAATCAGGTGCGGCGCGCCCTTAGGGTGCGCGATCAACCGCGCATTCGGGCAGGCCGCCATCAGCGCGCCGGCCCCGCTCGCATGGTCCAGGTGCACGTGGGTTGGGATCACGTAGTCGACCTGCGCCGCGGTGAGCCCGAGGTCAGCGACCACGCCCATCAGAGCCGGCAGGGTATTGGTTGTCCCGGTATCGACGAAAGCGAGCCTATCTTTAGAGCGGATCAGATAACAGGCGGCGAGACCCTGGCGGTAGAGGCCGGTCTCAATGCAGTAGACGCCGTCGGCGACGGCTTGGTAGTGAGGGGTGGACATGGTTTCGATCATGAACGATTTGAACGGGGCACCATCTATAACCCGTCAGCTCCGGAATCGGCAACCCATGGATGTCGAGCCCATACGACCGCCACGGCAACGCGGGCCTGCGAAAACTGACCGCACCGGCGTAGAATGGGCGCCCTGACAGGCATTCTTACAGGTTCGAGATGGAACAGTTTCACGGCACAACCATCCTCTCCGTGCGCCGCGGCGGCTCGGTGGTGATCGGCGGCGACGGCCAGGTCTCATTGGGCCAGACAGTGATGAAGGGCAACGCCCGCAAGGTGCGGCGGCTCTACAAGGGCGGCGTCATCGCGGGCTTCGCCGGCGCCACCGCGGATGCCTTCACGCTCTTCGAGCGCTTTGAAGGCAAGCTGGAAAAACATCAAGGGCATCTGACCCGCGCCGCCGTGGAGCTGGCCAAAGACTGGCGCACCGACCGCATGCTGCGCCGCCTTGAGGCGATGCTCTGCGTGGCCGACCATGAGGCGTCGCTGATCATCTCCGGCACCGGCGACGTGCTGGAGCCGGAAGGCGATCTGATGGCGATTGGCTCCGGCAGCGGCTTTGCCCAATCGGCGGCCAGGGCGCTGCTGGAGCATACCGAGTTGAGCGCACGCGAAATCGTGGAACGCGCCTTGGGCATCGCCGCCGACATCTGCATCTATACCAATCACAACCTCACTATTGAGGAGTTGGGGGCGGATTGACTCTAGCAGCATTGCAAAGCAAGCCAAGCGGCTAGTCAACATCGAAGCCACGGCCAACGGACCGCGACCGAAACCAGCATTCATTAGGCTAGACATCATGTCCGAGATCACTCCCCAACGTATCGTCGCCGAGCTCGACAAACACATCATCGGCCAGCATGCCGCTAAACGCGCGGTCGCCATTGCGCTGCGCAATCGCTGGCGGCGCGCGCAGATCCCGGAGCCCATGCGCTCGGAGATCACGCCGAAGAACATCCTGATGATCGGTCCCACCGGCGTCGGCAAGACCGAAATCGCGCGTCGGCTCGCCAGGCTCGCCGATGCGCCCTTCATCAAGATCGAGGCCACGAAATTCACCGAAGTGGGCTACGTCGGTCGCGATGTCGAGTCCATCATCCGCGACCTGGCCGACATCGCCGTGAAGATGGAGCGCGAGAAGGAGATGGAGCGCAACGCCGAGCGCGCCGATGCCGCGGTCGAGGAACGCATCCTCGACGCCTTGCTGCCAACACCTTCCGGGTTTGAAGATGACAGCAAAGGGAGCGGGACATCGTCGGCTACGCGCGAGAAGTTCCGCCAGAAGCTGCGCGACGGCCAGATCGACGAGCGCGAGATAGAGATCGAGATCAGTCAATCAGCCCTTGGCGTCGAGATCATGGCCCCTCCCGGCATGGAGGAAATGACCAGTCAATTGCAGGGCCTATTTCAGAATCTGGGTTCCAATCGCACCAAGCAGCGCAGGCTGCAAATCAAAGAGGCGCGCAAGCTCCTGCGCGATGAGGAGGCGGCCAAGCTCGTCAACGAGGAGGAAATGAAGCTCCGAGCGATGAACAACGTGGAGCAGAACGGCATCGTATTCTTGGACGAGCTCGACAAGGTGACCCGCCGCGCCGAGCAAAGCGGCGGCGGTGATATCTCGCGCGAGGGCGTGCAGCGCGATCTGCTGCCGCTGGTGGAGGGTAGCACGGTGTCCACCAAGCACGGCATGGTGAAGTCCGACCACATTTTGTTTATCGCTTCCGGCGCCTTTCATCTGGCCAAACCATCGGACCTGATCCCGGAGCTGCAGGGTCGCCTGCCGATCCGCGTCGAGCTGCAGGCACTGACCACCGATGATTTTGTGCGCATCCTGACCGAGCCGGACGAATCGCTGACCGACCAATACACGGCCTTGCTGGCCACCGAAGGGGTAAAGCTTGAATTTGCCGAGGACGGCATCCGGCGTCTGGCCGAGATTGCTTTTCAGGTCAATGAGCGCACCGAGAACATCGGCGCGCGGCGGCTGCACACCGTCATGGAGCGGTTGCTGGAAGATGTCTCCTTCAACGCCTCCGAGCTGGACCGGGTGCCGATCAGGATCACCGCGACCTACGTGGACCAGAATCTAGGCGAGTTGGCGTCAGACGAGGATTTGTCGAAGTACATTCTTTAATAGACATAGCCCTGGGGCGAGGGCCAAACGCCTGGTCGCGCCGACCTTGCGTCGGCTTCGGCGCGAGGCGCCGCCGCTGACAGCGGGCCGTTGCCGTTGAAGTCCGGCCGCCGTCACCCATCTGAGCAGGATTATTCAAGCGCGGCATCGGCCGCGATCCTGTCGTTAAGGAGCCAACCATGCCGACCCCGACCGAACTAAACCTGCACCGCTCATCCCGTGTGCTTGAGATCACCTTCGACGACGGCGCCCACTACAATCTGCCCGTGGAACTGCTACGCGTCTACTCGCCGTCCGCCGAGGTCCAAGGTCACGGACCGGGCCAGCGCGTGCTGCAACTCGGCAAAGAGGAAGTGAACATTGATCAGATCGAGCCAGTGGGCAACTATGCAGTCTGCCTACACTTCGACGACGAGCACAACAGCGGCCTCTACTCCTGGGAGTATCTGTACAATCTCGGGCAGCATCAGGAAGGACTTTGGAAGGACTACCTGGACGAACTGGAAAAGGCCGGCCATCCCCGCAAAGTTCGCCCCTCGTAGGAGCGGCGCCTCGCCGCGATTGGATTATGTTGCAGCGGTGGCTTCGGCCGGGTCGGGGGTTTTGGTAACGAGCGGGCGCCTTTGCTCCGTCGCGCCGGGGGCGGCGCTCCTACCAGGTCTCGGGGGTGGCGGTCGGGACTCGGTAGAATGGCGCAATTCTTTGAGACGCGCTTGCGTGTAGAATTCGTATACTGGAAGCAGTAGAGATTGAGACACCCATGACCGACGACAAGACTACCCATTTCGGCTACAAAGAGGTCCCGGTCGGCGAGAAGCAGGAGCGCGTGCGCGCGGTGTTTAATTCCGTAGCGACGCGCTACGACCTGATGAACGACCTGATGTCGATGGGGATTCATCGGCTGTGGAAGCGGCGCACGGTGGAGATGGCGGGCGTTCGACGCGGACAACGTGTATTGGACCTGGCCGCCGGCACCGGCGATCTGGCGGAGAAATTCTCCCGCATCGTCGGTCCGCACGGCGAGGTGGTGATGTCCGACATCAACGAGGCGATGCTCGGCCAGGGTCGCGCCAGGCTGCTCGACGCCGGTGTCGTCGGCAACCTCAACCATGCCATCGCAAACGCCGAGGCCCTGCCCTTTGCCAGCGACAGCTTCGACTGCGTCACCATCGCCTTCGGCTTGCGCAACGTCACCCACAAGCAATTCGCGTTGAACGAAATGTTCCGTGTGCTCCGTCCCGGCGGTCGGGCCTTAGTGCTTGAGTTTTCTCATCCGACGATCACGCCGCTGGCGCGCGCCTACGACGCCTACTCCTTCTCTATCATGCCAGTGATGGGCAAACTGGTCGTCGGCGACTCCGACAGCTACCGCTACCTGGCCGAGTCCATCCGCATGCATCCCGATCAAGAAACGCTGATGTCGATGATGGAGCAGGGGGGTTTCGAGCGCTGCACCTTCATTAATCTCACCGGCGGGGTCGTTGCGATCCACCGCGGCTACAAGCTTTGAGTATGGCTATGGACGAATACAACGATATCCACCACGACAAGGACGACGACAACGACGGCATCCAGATCCCGGACGCGCTGCTCGCGGTCGTCGAAGGCGCGATCAACGGTGTGCTGGCGCTGGACCCCGAGGGCGCTCGCCGCCTGATGCCACTTCAGGGCCGGGTGCTACTTGTGGAACTGACGGGCTTCGGTACACGAATCTACCTGGTGCCGGGAGAGTCCGGCCTACTGCTCTCGGGCGCCTATGACGCCGAACCCGATTGCATCCTGCGCGGCACGCCCGCGGCGCTGCTGCGCATGACGTTCAGCGAACACCAGGAGGACCCGGTGTTTCAAGGGGCCATCACCATCGACGGCGACAACGCGATGGCACAGACCCTGGGCGAGGTGTTCCAAGGACTGGATATCGACTGGGAGGAGCTGTTGTCGAAGGTCTTCGGCGATACGCTGGCCCATCGCATCGGCCTGCAGGCCGGCGCCAGCAAACAATGGGCGCGGCATAACGCCGAGATGCTCACCCAAGACCTGCGCGAGTATCTGCAAGAGGAAGGCCGCGTGCTGCCGGCCAACGAAGAAATGCGCTCCTTCCTCGACGACGTCGATCGCGTCCGCGACGACGTAGAACGCCTCGAAGCCCGCATCGACCGACTCGCGGCGCGCCAACGCTAACCATTTAGGGACTCACCCGGCGCGCCCCTCATGCTTCGTTTCTCGCAAGCCCTGCGCCTGTTGCATATCAATATCGTGCTGCTCAAGCACGGGCTCGACGAGGTGGTCGCCGCAACCCGGCTGTTTCGCCCGCTGCGTTTCCTGCTGTATCTCGCGCCTTGGCACTGGATGCGGCGCGACTTACCGCCCTATCCGGTGCGAGCGCGTCTGGCGCTGGAGGAACTAGGCCCAATCTTCATCAAGTTCGGCCAACTGCTGTCGACGCGCGTCGATCTGTTGCCCGAGGACCTGGCCGAGGAACTGGCCAAGCTGCAAGACCGTGTACCACCCTTTCCGGGTGCGGAGGCACGGGTACTGATCGAAAAGGCCTGGGGACGGCCGGTCGAGGCGGTGCTGGATGCCTTTCAAGAGCAGCCGCTGGCCTCCGCCTCCATCGCTCAGGTGCACACCGGACGGCTCAAGAACGGCCGGGAAGTCATCGTCAAGGTGCTGCGCCCCGGCATTGAGCGCATCATCCGCCGCGACGTGGACCTGATGTTTACCTTCGCGAGTCTGGTGCAACGCTACTTTCCGGACGGTCACCGGCTGCGCCCGGTGGAGGTGGTGCGGGAATATGAGAAAACCATTTTCGACGAGCTGAATCTGCAACGCGAGGCCGCCAACGCATCGCAACTGCGGCGCAACTTCAAGCAAAGCCAAGACCTGTACATCCCGGAGGTGTTCTGGGACTGGACGCGCCCAGACGTGATGGTGATGGAGCGCATCTACGGCACCCCAGTGTCGCGGGTCGACGCACTCAAGGCGCAGGGCATTAGCATGCGCCAGTTGGGCACGCGGGGTGTCGAGATCTTCTTCACCCAGGTGTTCCGCGACAACTTCTTCCACGCCGACATGCATCCCGGAAACATCTTCGTGGAGCCATCCGGGCGCTACATCTCGGTCGATTTTGGCATCGTCGGCACGCTGACCAAGCAGGATCAGCGCTACCTGGCCGAGAACCTGCTGGCCTTCTTCCATCGCGACTATCGCCGGGTCGCGGAGTTGCACCTGGAGTCCGGCTGGGTGCCCCAGGGAACGCGGGTGGAGGAATTCGAGTCCGCCATCCGCACGGTTTGCGAGCCCATCTTCGAGAAGCCGTTGTCTGAGATCTCCTTCGGCGCCTTCCTGGTCAACCTGTTCCAGACCGCACGACGCTTTGACATGGAGGTGCAGCCGCAGTTGGTGCTGCTGGAAAAGACCTTACTCAATATCGAGGGGCTCGGGCGCCAGCTCTATCCGCAATTGGACCTCTGGACCACCGCCAAGCCCTACATGGAGCGCTGGATGCGCGAACAGATCGGCATTCGCACGCTGGTGCGGCGCAGCGCCGGCAATTGGCCGTTTCTGGCCGAACGCTTGCCGGATATCCCTGGGGCCCTGATCCGCATCGTCGACCATCTCGATCGCCAAGCCGCCGTGCACTCCGACAGCCCCGCCGCCGACCTGAAGGGCATCCGAGCGGAACTGCAGCGCAACAACAAGCGCACACTGGCTACGCTTGCCGCCGTCGGGCTGGCTAGCTGCGCGACGGCGCTGCTGATCTTACCGCCGGCCGTCTCGACGCTGCCGCTACTGGCGCCAATCACCGCCAGTGCGCTGATGCTGTTCAGCCTGGCGCTGCTCTGGCGCGCGCTGCTCGCCCGCGCGTAGGAGCGCCGCCTCGGCGCGACCGAGCTATCTGGTGGGCGATTGCTGTTGCGCAGGTCGGGCGGTTGGGGCGGTCGGGGCGGTCGCTCCGGTCGTGCCGGTCGCGCCGAGGCGGCGCTCCTACTCGGATCGGCGTACAACAATTGCCAAGACCGGAGACATGCAGCATGAAACACGTCCAGATATCCCAGCGCATCACCATCGGCAACGACCTACCGTTCGCGCTACAGGCCGGCCCCTGCCAGATCGAGAGCCGTGAGCATGCGCTGATGCTGGCCCGAGAGATCGCCGCGATCACCAGTGAGCTCGGCATCCCCTACATCTTCAAGGCGTCTTTCGACAAGGCCAACCGCTCCAGCCTGGGCGGCAAACGCGGCGTCGGGCTGGAGCAGGGCCTGGCCATCCTCGCCGAGGTACGCGAGACCGTCGGCTGCCCGGTGCTCACTGACCTGCACACCGAGGCTCAATGCGGCCCGGTGGCGGAAGTGGTGGACATGTTGCAGATACCTGCCTTCCTCTGTCGCCAGACCGACTTCGTGTTGGCCGTCGGCGCCGCGGCAGCCGAGTATGGCCGCACCGTCAACGTCAAGAAGGGCCAGTTTCTGGCCCCCTGGGACATGCAAAACGTCATCGACAAGCTAGAATCCAGCGGCTGCGACAAGATCGCCTTGGTAGAGCGCGGCGTCACCTTCGGCTACGGCAATCTCATCGTCGATCCGCGCAGCCTCTACGAAATGGCCAAGACCGGCTATCCGGTGGTCATGGACGCGACCCACGCGGTGCAGATGCCCGGCGCGCTGGGCAACGCCTCCGGCGGCAAGCGCGAATACGTACCCGTCATCGCCCGTGCCGCCATCGGCGTCGGCATCGCCATGCTGTTCATGGAAGTCCACGACGACCCAGACAACGCGGCCAGCGATGGGCCTAACTCCGTGCGGCTCGAACAGCTTAAGCCCTTGCTGTCCGGTCTCCTGGCATTGGACAACGCGGCGAAGCAGGACCTAGAGTGCTTGAGGGCGCCTAGTATTCGCGGATGAGTCAACGGTCAGCTGCGCTCGAACCCTGCCTAGTGATCACGCAGTCGGCCCGGCGAAGTGGCCCAGCGCACAGGAACGCGAGCAAGAAAACGAGCATTGATTCCGCAACAAATGGGGTGTTGGTTCACAGGGCTGACGCCGAGGATACACTCGGCCTCGGTTCGGGATCGACATGCTATGCTTTGGCACGGGTTCGGCGTTTTGCCGCAATGAATCCAGCCAAATCCCCAAAGATCGACGACCTAAACCCTACGACTCCGAACATGAATCCGGAAGACCTCAAGGACACCATCAAGCGCGAGCTGCCGAACTGGCTGCGAGAGGACCCCGCGTTCCGCGCTTACCTGATGGAGTTGACCCGCGGCGAGTTTGCCGATCGTCGTGAAACATCAGACCGCTTCTACGACATCCTTGGCGAATTGCGTCGCGACCGCGAGCGCCAGGAGCAGAAATGGGCGGAAAACAACCGCAAATGGGACCAGAACCTTAGCGAATTGCGTCGCGACCGCGAGCGCCAGGACGAGAAATGGGCGGAACAGAACCGCAAATGGGAGGAGAACCAGGCGACGCTCGCCGCAATGCGCAAGGAAGACGCCCGCAAGTGGGAACAAAACAGGCTCGAGCGCGAGCGCAAGGACGCGGAAGACGCCCGCAAGTGGGAACAGAACAGGCTCGAGCGCGAGCGCAAGGACGCGGAAGACGCCCGCAAGTGGGATGACAACCAAGCCGAGCTGAAACGCCTGCACGAGCAGTTCATGGAACAGGCGCGCAAACATGATCGAGGCATCGGCGCACTGGGCTCGCGCTGGGGACTGCAATCAGAGCAAGCGTTTCGCGATGCCCTAGCGGCAATTCTGGAGCAAAGCTTCGACGTCCAGGTGGTCAACGTCACCGAGTATGACGATACCGGAGAAGTCTTCGGCCGACCCGATCAGATCGAGTTGGACCTGATCATCAAGAACGGACTGCTGCTGATCTGCGAGTTGAAGTCGTCCATCGACAAGGCCGGCATGTACAGCTTCGAGCGAAAAGCGCGCTTCTACGAACGCCATCATCAACGCCGGGCAGATCGCCTCATCGTCATCTCCCCAATGATCGACGCGCGGGCGCGCAAGGTCGCTGAACGCCTCGGTATCGAGACCTATGGAGATTCGACGGAGGTCGAATCCATCTGAACTCGATCATGGCCGATCCAGGACAACGGCGTTATTTGGTCACCGGAGCACGAGGCTTTATTGGCGCAGGGCTGTGCCGCGCGTTACAAGCCCGCGGTCAGCTCGTGCGCGCAGTGAGCAGACATCCGGGATTGGGCCACTGGGACGAATCGATCCACTGCGACCTCGGTGCGGAAAGCTTGCCCACCGAGTTGATGGACGACGTCGACGGCGTGTTTCACCTCGCCGGCATCGCCCATGTGCAAGACATCGCCGGAGTCCCTGATGCCGTCTATCAACGCGTCAACGTTGATGCGACCAGCGCGTTGTTGGATGCAGCAGCGCAACGTGGCGTCACAGGCTTCGTCTATTTCAGCAGCATCAAGGCGGCAGCTGACCCCGGTCCGCATTGCGTCGACGAGTCCTGGAACGAACCCCCGAGCGATGCCTATGGACGCTCCAAACGCGAGGCCGAACAGCGCGTGCTCGCGGTCGGCCAAGCAACCGGCATGCACGTCTGCAACCTACGCCCCTGTCTGGTCTACGGCCCCGGCGTCAAGGGCAATCTCGCACGCATGATCGACGCGATCGAACGCGGCACCTTTCCGCCACTGCCGGAATTCAACAACCAGCGCTCAATGGTAGGTCTGAATGACCTGATCGAAGCCGCGTGGCTCGCAATGAACAACAGGGAGGCCAATGGACGCACCTATATCGTCTCTGACGGCAAACCCTATTCGACGCGGGCACTGTTCGTCGCCATCAGCCGCGCGCTGGGCAAACCAGTGCCGGGCTGGAGTATCCCAAGTTGCGTGCTGCGTGCTGGCGCGGCGGCGGGGGACTTAGCCGCGCGCATCACCGATCGACCCATGCCGTTCAGCAGCGCGGTGCTGGATCGCCTGCGCGGGTCTGCCTGCTATCGCTCCGAGCAGCTCACCCGGCAACTTGGTTGGCATCCCCGGCAGACCTTCGCCGATGCGCTCCCTTTGATTATCGCGGCGCGACAGTCACCGCACACATCTAGCGTTAGCGCCCACTGACGCCGGGCGTCCCCGCCAGTAGGCTTCGATACACGGCGAGGGTCTCCTGCGCAACCCGGTCGATGCCGAGTTCCGCCGCCGCCAGGCGGCGTGATTCAAGGCCAAAGGCCGCGCGCAGTGACGCATCCCTCACCAGCCGCGCGAGCGCCCGCGCCAACGCGACCGCATCTCGCGGCGGGACCAGCAGGCCGTTGCGCTCCGGCTGCACGACCTCGCGGCATCCGGGGACATCGGTCGCCACCAAGGGCAGCCCTGCCGCTGCCGCCTCGATCAGGATCGTCGGCAGACCTTCCCGGTAAGACGGCAGGCAGACGATGTGCGCCCGAGCCAACACCGCCGGCATATCGGCCTGGTGACCCCACCATTGGATGGCGCCGCTGGCGTGCCACTGGCGTAGTTGCTGCTCCGGCACCGCCGACGGGTTGCCGGCGTCCGGCTTGCCCACCAGCACGCAACGGCAATCGACCCCGTCTGCCCGCAACTGCCGACCGGCATCGACAAACTCCCGCACTCCCTTGTCCCAAAGCATGCGCGAGGCCAGCACGATGGTGATCTGCCCCGCGGGTGGTGGTTGCGGCCGGAAGCGCGTCAGGTCCACGCCGGCGCCACGGATCAACACCGCGGACAGGCCCGCACTGTGTTGCAACTGCGCCTGATCCTCCGGGTTCTGCACGATGACCCGCACCCGCGCACGTGCGAGGAGCCGCCGGTAACCGAATACGACCAGAGTCCGCAGCCAGCGCGCCAGACGCGTTTCGGCCGTGAAGACGTACCCCATGCCGGCGAGCGTGGCCACCAACACGGGCGCCTGCCCCAGCCGCGCGGCGAGTCCGCCATACAACACCGGCTTCTGCGCGATGGCATGCAGCAGCAGGGGTCGCTCCTCGCGAATCACGCCTAGGATTGCGCTCAGTGAGCGCCACTCCTGGAGCGGCCGCATGCCTTGTCGCGACAGCGGAATCGCATGCAGGCGGATGCCGGCAGACTCGATCCGAGTGACCAGTTCGGGGTCCGTGGTCGACGTCATCAGGGCCACGTCGTACCCCGCGGCTTGAACGGCCTGGGCGAGCGGCAGCCAGTGTAGGCAGAAGTACCAATCCACGGATACGTGAAAGAGCACTACGCGGCGGTGGACGGCGGCATCCGGTACACGGCTAACAATGGCGCCCGGCGCGGCAGCGGGAGAATCATCCATTGGCACGTGTCCCGATCAGTGCTTCGTACAGCGCAGCGTAGCGCGCGGCGACCGCGGGCAGCGAGAACTCCGCCAGGATGCGCGATCGCGCCGCGGTGCCAAGGGCTTGGCGCTCGGCAGCGGTCAACTCCAACAGCTCAAGCATGGCCCCTGCAAGCGCCACCGGATCCCGCGCTGCCACGATCCTGCCCGTGTCGCCGATGATGCGCGCCGAGTCTCCCACATCGGTCGCAACGCAGGGCACACCACAGCACATGGCCTCCCCGACGACGAGCGGGAACGCCTCGCCGAACGCCGATGACAGTACGGCTAGATCCAAGGCCGCCAGCAGTCGGTGCACGTCCGAGCGCAGGCCGAGCAGGTGGAACCGCTCCGCGGCCCCGGTGGCCGCGATCCAGTCGGCGAGGGCCGCGTTGTCGCGCTCGCAGCCCTTGCCGACCAAGGCAAAATGGATATCCGGGCGCTGCTCGACCACTAGCCCGGCTGCCTGGACGAAGTTGCGATGATCTTTCTGCGGATCGAAGCGGGCCACCTGCCCGACCAGGACGGCATCCTCGGCGAGCCCAAGCTCGCCGCGCACCGCGGGGCCATCCACCGCATCCGATCGCAAGGCCGTCGTATCGAAGCCGTTCGGTATCGAGATGATCCGATCCTTGGCGTAGCCCTGGTCCACATGGATACCGATGCCCGCGTCCGAGCAGGAGACGATCTTGGTCGGCAGACGGTGCGACAGCGTAGCACAGGCCCGCACCACCCAGCGCGTCGAACGCTTTGTGCGCCGGGGATCAAGGTCAGTGTTGTGCAGCCCCCAAACCACTGGCATCTTCCCGGCCAGCCGCGCTGCCGCGCCGCCCAAAAGATCGGCGTGATACATCCAGGTCTGTACCAAGTCGGGTTGCAGGTCGCGAATCATGCGCACCAACCGCGGGAACTCAGCGGGACGTGGCAACCCCGGTCGCATGCCCAGCTCGTGCACCGCCACCCCCTGCTGCCTCAGCACCTCGGCCAAGGCACCGCCCCACATCAGAGAGAGGACCGTCGAGTCGAAACCTGCCTCTGCCAGTGGGCCTATCAACGCCACCAGCATGCGCTCAGCACCGCCGACGTCGAGGTCGGTGATGATATGCAGAACCTTGGCGCGCGCTCGCGCATCGCGCTTGTGGGAGGAGTCCCTCATTGGCAGTACGACGGGCATTACGGGGTGGTTCAACAATTCATCGGGATTCTTGCACGCTGATCAGCATGCCCAAGCCGACACCAGCTCGATGTCACGAAACCGGAACCTCTGCTGACGGATCATCGCGATTGGCGAGGCCGAGCGCAACGAGATAGCGCCGACTCACCGGCGCAAGGCGGTACTGCACCGCACCCGCCTTGAGCGTCGCCGCAGGCAGCGGTTGCTCCAGCGTTCGCGCGATTGCGGCGGCCAGGGCTTTCGCGTCACCGACCGGCACGAGTGGGCCGAGGCGGCCATTTTCAAGCACTTCACGTGGGCCTGACGGGCAGTCGGTGCTGACCACCGGCGTACCGCAGGCCATGGCCTGGATCAGTACCCCAGGCAAGCCCTCCCAGGCCGACGACAGGACGAAGAGTCGGGCGCGCGAGAGGTAGCGGAAGGGGTTGGGATCGAATCCGGGCAGGGCCACCCGCGCACCGAGCCCAAGTGCATCAATCTCGGCCTGGAGCGCCGTGCGGTCGGGGCCCTCGCCGAGGATCATCAGCCGCAGATCACGCTCGGGCACCAGACGGGCGAAGGCCCGCAGCAGCGTCGGAAACGCCTTTTGCGTGGTGAGTCGTCCCGCCGCGAGCAGCACCGGCGGCGCGCCGGGTGCGAACCAGGGATGTTCCAGGGGCTCATTCGCTAGGGCCTCGATGTCGTCGCTGACCACCGGGTTGGGGATCACCGCGACCTGCGTGCGGCTGAGGCCGAGGCAGCTAACCAGGTCGTCGGCGACGCCGTCGGAGACCGCAATGATGGTGTCCGCCCGAGGATAGAACTGCCGCGCCAGCCACGGCAGCGCCCTCCCACGCAGGCTGGGTTCATTGGCCGCCGCAACCGACAGTTGGCTGCGGACACTCACGGCGAGCCGCACCGACGGCCGCACCCGCGCTAGCTGTCGCGCCCAAATCGCAACCAGATTGGCGTGGTCCATCGCCGCGAGTAAAGCGGTTGGCGGACGCCGACGCAGCCAGGTCGCCAGCTTGGGCAGCGCCGAAAGGGTCCTGGACGCCTTCAGGTCTACCAGCCGACAGCCGGGCGGAATCTGGCTCAAGTAAGGGCCACGCGCATCGGCGCAGACCAGATCGACCGCAACCCCTTCGGCGAGGGTACCCGCGGCGAGGTTAATCATCATGCGTTCGGCCCCGCCGCCGGCCAGGGACGGGAGAAAAATGGCTAGGCGGGGCGGAGACATCAGGTGTAGTCGCGGCGAACGCACAGAGACTTGTCGACGCCGACGGCAAGCACGGGCAAGTAGAGCGGGAATGCGTGCAGCACCAGCCGCCCGACCCTGCTCTCGGTGCCAATGAAGGCTGCCGCGGCCAACAGCGCCAGCGCCACCAGCACATACGCATCAGCGTCGAAGGATCGGCGCTTGATCAGCGCGTTCCGGAGGCGAGGTGTTGAACGTCGCCGCCCGATAGTCAGAGAAAGAGATAATACGGAGACAATGACAACGAGCGCCAGAATCAATGCCTTGTAGACTGGGCCAGCGTAGCCCAAGGTGGCTCTGCGGTTCAACGTCAATTCTCCTTTGTCGAAGCACATTCGCGGGTCCGAAGGCATGAGAATCCGAGCAAGCCCATTGACGACCCTTATCCTCGGCAGATTAGGGTAGCGGGGGCGAAAGGGTGGGTCAAGACTCGATGACCCCATGGCCGTTTGGCCCCGTCGGCGTTGGCCCCATCGGCGTTGGCCATAACGCAACAGGCCCAACTGCGCGGCGGTCGTCACCACGCCTGCCTTGCAACATGCGGTTGTCGACGTCGGTTGTCGCAGTCTAGAATGCGGCTCGCGCCGCCGTTGCCCCTCGCCGGTTCTCCATGTCATTCGCCGCCCTGTCTAACGCTGTTACAACCGCTACCAAAGGCGCCAAGCGGGCGCCCTCGCGGATATGGGGCATGCTCGCAGTCGCCGGCCTATTGCTGATCGTACTCGCGATGTTTCTACGCGGACTGGAGCACCCCACGGAGTGGGTAATCCCGGCCGATAAGATGACTCACCTGGATGGTCGGGCCTGGACGGTGGACGTGCGCAAACGCGCCGGCTGGCCTTGGCAGGCCCACGGCGACGATCTGTTCGACCGCAATCGCTCTGACGCGCTGCTCTACGAAGACGCTCGGGCTCTTGGACCGCCCCACACCCAGATCGACCAGGTAGAGGCAGTGGGCGGCGGCAGCTATGCGCACTGGGGACGCAAGCTGCTGTTTAGCAGCTCAGATGGCAGCGATCCACGCGGCAACGGTCGGGAATATCGGGTCACGTTCACCGCGGGCCTCGGGCGCAACCTTCTGCTAAGGCTCGCCAACACCGGCTCCGTGCTGCTCGCCATCGCCCTAGTCGGGCTGGCATGGCAACACCGGCGCGCACTTGCAGCTCGGACGTTCAAACTGTTGCGAAGGCTGCCCCACCGCATACCCGATGCGCTGCTGGCCGCAGTCATCCCCGCCACGCTTGCAGGGCTCGCTTGGACCCAGCTGCCAGCGCTCTGGAACGGCTCCGACAGCGTCATCTGGCTGCTCTGGCAAGTCACCTGGATTCCGCATCATGCCCCCGCGTATCCGCTGATGATGCACCTGCTGGAGCGGCTCACCGGAGACGATCCCGCTGGCATGCTCCATGGTGCAATGCTGATCCAGCACAGCCTGCAGATGGTCGGCGTCGCCTGGGTCGCCACCGCCTTCCGCGGCCCTTGGCGCATCCTTCTGGTCTCGGCAGCAGCCAGCCTGGGTACGTNTTACGGCCTTTTCAGTCATGGTCTGTTTACGGAGGGCTTAGCCAACCCGCTGCTATTGCTGATCGTCGGCGCCCTGCTGCGGCTCTGGCGTGATGGGCCGACACTGTCGGTGATGATCGCGCTCGCATTCACCCTGCTGATCGGGAGCTTAAGCCGCCACCTGATGATCGTGTTCGCGGGGATGCCTGTTCTGTTCCTGTTGCTTTTGGCCCTGCGCCGACATCGGTTGCGCGCTGGCTGGCGGCCCGTAGGGATGGCGGTGGTGCTGGCGTTGGGGGTACTCGGTGCCAACACCGCCATCAACGCCTGGCTGTCTCTGCTGCTCGACGCGCAGACAGTATCCATGCTCGGGCGCCCCGGCATCTATCGCATCCAGGATGCCTACAATCTGGTGCCTTTGAACGAGCGCGAACGCTGGCTCGCCGAGTTGCAGTCGCGCGCCGCCGACCCGGCGGTCCGAGCCGCCCTGCCGCTGATGACATCGGTAGCCAATCCATGGACGGGTCCCGCGGGCGCATTGACTCGTGAGCCGGCACTCTATGGGATTCACCCAGACGCACTGATGACCGCCGGTTTCAAGGCCTTCCTGCTATGGCCGAACGAGGCAGTCTGGACCCAGTGGTCGCAGGAGTTTTTACATGCTGCGTTTGGCCTTGAGCACTGGGGTTCCAACGTTGGCCAAGTGCGCCGGCTGCTGCTGGAATCCGCTGCATCCGTCGACACTGTCCTACCACGGGACCCGCGCGCCGTGGCGGCAGCCAGGGCTACCGGCACTGGCGCTGGCGACCCGGCTTCCGCGATCCAATACCGAGCGCTGGCCGAGCAATCCTGGGCGCGACTGGCAGACCGTTTTCTGCCCCTCGGTCCACCGGCACGGATGCTATGGCTCGGGATCTCCCTGATGTTGCTGATCGCGGCGCTTTGGCGCGGGCGGGACCTGGGTCTGACCTCGCTAATGCTGACCCTGTGGGGCGGTGCGCTGGCCTATCTGCTGGCGCTGACCCTGATTACCGTGACGCTGCCCCGGTACCTGACTCCGGTGGACCTACTATTGTGGCTCAGCAACGCGCTGGCGGTGCTGGTGCTGACCTCGGCCTACCCAAGGACGGCGGCAGGCGACCGATAACATGAGTGGACACGCTGGCCCACCGGCGGCCGATCTGCGGGGACCGCTGCGATTCAGTCCGAGCAAGGTCCGGATGCCGATACCAGTCGTTGCAGGTTACAATGCGGTGTTTACTCCTTGATTCCTCTTCGGGCACTTATGTCATCCGCCGTCCCGCCCGACCTTACCGCAACCGCGGTCGAACCTGCCTCGCCAGCGCGCCTGCGGTCTTGGCTCACGCTGGCTGTGGTCGGCCTGTTGCTAGTCGGGTTCGCCATGTTCCTGCGCGGACTGGAACGCCCGGCTGAATGGGTGATGCAGGTCGATGAGATCGCTCACACGGACGGGCTGGCCTGGATCGTGAAGGTTCAGGATCGCGTCGGCTGGCCCTGGCAGGCCCTCGGCGGCGACCAGTACGACCCGTTTCGCTCCGACCTCCAACTCTTCGAAGACGGTCGTCGCCTCGGGCCACATCGTGCCGCACTCGAAGTGATCGCGACGAGCGGTGGCGGAGCTTACACGCATTGGGGGAAGAGGCTGTGGTTCAGCACCTCCGATGACAGCGATCCACGCAGCAATGGCCGCGCCTATCGGGTGACCTTCACCGCACAGGTTGCGCCGACCCTGCTGCGCCGGCTTGCCGACGCCGGCTCCTTGCTGGTCGCCTTTGGCCTGGTCGGGGCGCTCTGGGTCCATCGCCGGGTGATCGCGAGCCGGCTATTCGAGCGGGCGCGGACCCTGTCGCGCCGCCTGCCTGAGGTTCTGCTGGCCGCCGCCATCCCGACCGCGCTTGCCAGCGTCGCCTGGGCCTATCTGCCACCGCTCTGGAACGGCTCCGACAGCGTTATCTGGCTGCTCTGGCAGCTTCCCTGGATCCCGCATCATGCGCCCCTCTATCCGCTCATGATGTCCTTTCTGGCGGGCGTTACCGGCGACAACCCCGCGGCCATGCTCCAGGGTGCAATGCTCATCCAGCAGAGCCTGCAGGTGGTTGCGGTCGCCTGGGTCGCCGCCGCCTTCCGTGGCCCCGGTCGCATCCTTCTGGTCTCGGCGGCGGCGAGCCTTGGCACGTCCTACGGCCTGTTCAGTCATGGCCTGTTCACCGAGGGCTTGGCCAATCCGCTGCTGTTGCTGTTCCTCGGCGCCCTACTACGGCTCTGGCGTGACGGACCGACACTAAGGGTCATGGTCGTGTTGGCGCTGACCCTTCTGCTGGCGAGCCTGTCCCGCTACGTGCTGATCGTCCTCGCGGGCATGCCGGTGCTGTTCCTGCTGCTCGCTGCACTGCTACGACATCGGCTACGCACGGGCTGGCGCGCAGTCGGGCTCGCGGTCGTGCTTGCCGTCGGTATTGTCGGGGCCAATAGCGCGATCAACGCCTGGCTATCGGTACTGCTCAATGCGCAGAGCGCACCCGTGCTCGGTCGCGCCGCCGTCTACCGCATCCAAGAGACCTATCGACTCGTGCCGCCGGACGAGCGCGCGGTCTGGCTGGCCGCGTTGCAGGCGCGCACTGATGATCCGCAAGTGCGCGCCGCGCTGCCGATGATGGCCAAGGTGGAGAACCCCTGGACCGGCCCGCGTGACGCATTGGCAGAGACGCAGGCTTTGTACGGACGTCACCCGGACGTTCTGATGGCCGCCGGCTTCCACGCCTTCTGGCTTTGGCCGAACGCCTGGGTCTGGAACCAATGGGCACAAGAGTTTTCGCGTGCGGCATTGGGCCCGGAGCCCTGGGGCTCTCCAGCTGGTCAAGTACGTCGGCTGCTGCAGGAGTCCGCGGCATCCATCGAAGCCGTCTTCCCGCGCGACCCGCGCGCGGTAGCAGCCGTCACGGCCACCGGCACCGGCGCTGATGACCCGGCGACCGCGGCCCGCTACCGGGCGCTGGCGGAGCAAACCTGGGGGCGGCTGGCGGATCTGGCGCTGCCCATCTCTCCGCCGCATCGGATTGTGTTGCTCGGGCTGTCGTTGACGCTGTTGATGGCCGCACTCTGGCGCGGGCACGACCCGGGCCTCAGGTCGCTGGCGCTGACCCTGTGGGGCGGTGCCTTGGCTTATCTTGTCGCATTGACCCTGATCACGGTCGTGCTCCCGCGCTATCTGGCGCCGGTGGATCTGCTGCTCTGGCTCGCCAACGCGCTGTCGGTGCTGGCGTTGACGACAGGCCGAGCGACAGCCCGGAACGGAGCCTGAGCGACTTGGCCAATACAGCTAAACCTTGCCGCGTCAGGGCCGGTGCCGATGTCGGAACCAGTGCCGACGAGGCGCGGTCAGTCCTGGGAGGCGATACCTAGCATGTGCGGTATCGCCGGCATCCTGAGCTGGGATCAGGCCGCCGACCGGACGGCGCTTGCGGCCATGACCGCTCGCCTGACCCATCGCGGGCCGGACGCCGGCGGGATATGGGCAGATGGTCCGATCGGGCTCGGCCACCGCAGGCTTTCCATCATCGATACTTCCGCCGGCAACAATCAGCCATTGTGGGATGCCGCCGGCGAACTAGTCATCGCCTTCAATGGCGAGATCTACAACTTCGCCGAGCTCAAGCGCGAGCTTATCGGGCTCGGTGCCGAATTCCGCACCCACGGGGACACGGAGGTCATCCTAGCCGCCTACCGCCAGTGGGGCGTTGGCTGCGTGGAGCGCTTCAACGGCATGTTCGCGTTCGCGCTCTGGGATACCCGCCGCAGGCAACTCTTCCTCGCCCGCGACCGGCTCGGAGAGAAGCC
>JGI12210J13797_10700711_pt1 | contig 23007 bp, 23 predicted proteins | sample ElkSlonscriptome_3_FD_13797 | JGI IMG/M metagenome (IMG submission 13797)
ACCCAGATCATCGAGCTGATCGACGGGATTGCCTTCCAGACAAACCTGCTGGCCCTCAATGCCGGGGTCGAGGCTGCCCGGGCGGGCGAAGCCGGCAAGGGTTTCGCGGTCGTCGCAAACGAGGTCCGCGGCCTTGCCCAGCGCAGCGCCGATGCCGCGCGCGACATCAAGGCGCTGATCGACAAGTCGACCAGCCACGTGGGCGACGGGGTCAATCTCGTCGGTGAAACCGGCACTCTGCTGGGCGGGATCGTCAGCCAGATCGGCAAGGTCACGGCGCAAGTCGATGACATCGCCGAAATGGCGGCCTCGCAGGCGGTCAATCTCGAACAGGTCAACAGCTCGGTCGGGACAATGGACCAGATGACCCAGCAGAACGCCGCCATGGTCGAGGAAACGACCGCGTCCGCCCGCAGCCTCGCCGACGAAGCCCGGCGGCTGGGTGATCTCGTCGCGCAGTTCCATGTCGGCGCCACAACGCGCATGGAAGTGTCTGCAGGCGCGCAGCCGACGCCGATGCCCGCATCGCGCACCTTTTCGCCCTCCTCGCCCAGCCGTCATGCAACGAGCGGAAATCTCGCGCTCAAGACCGCGGTGCACGGCGCGCAGGAACCTGTGCCCGGATCGGATTTCGAAGAGCAGGACTGGAGCGAGTTCTGACGCGCTCGGCCGACAACGAATACGATCACCCGCACACCCTTCGAGGGAGAAACCCGTGCAGACCATCACCCTGCCGAGCAAATGTGACCGCGCCGCAGCGAGCGCCCTGTTCCCCGAACTTTGCGATGCATTGGGTGCCCAGCCGCTCACCGTCGACGCGGCAGAGGTCGACCGGATCGGCCAGGCCATGCTTCAGCTCCTCGTCTCGGCAGGCCGCACCGACGGGGGCATCACGCTGACCAACCCGAGCGAGGCCTTCACCGCCGCGGTCAGGCTCGCCGGGCTCGATGCGATCCTGATCGAGGAGGCAAGCCGATGAACGAAGAGGATATCCAGCAGATCTTCTTCGTCGAATGCGAGGAATCTCTCGAGGCCGCCGAAGCAGGTCTCGATGCCTGCCGCAACGGCACCCATGACGACGAGACGATCAACGCGATCTTCCGCGCGGTCCATTCCGTCAAAGGCGGTGCGGGGGCCTTCGGCCATCTCGCGATGCAGGCTTTCACCCATTGCTTCGAGAACCTGCTGGGCGAAATCCGCGAAAAGAAGGTCGAGCTGACCGCGCCACTCGTCGATCTCATGCTGACCGCGCTTGACCTCTTGCGCGACCATGTCGATGCCGCGCGCAGCGGCACCGATGGGCCCGACGACAGGGACCTGATCGGGCAACTCGAGGCTGCGCAAACCGGCGGGGCAGGACCGCAGGGCAATGACGGGGCGCCTATTGGCGAGCCCGAACCCGCCATAGGGGATGCGCCCCCCTCGGGCATCGACGATCTCGATGCGCTGCTGGACGAACTCGCCGCCGATCCGGCTCCTGCCGCCGCGCCGCGACCAGAGGAGGCGGCGAACGAGCCGGATGATGCGAGCGACGCCGGGGCAGATCGCGCGGACGGCGGCACGGACTGGCTGGTTCATGTCCGGCCCCATTCTGGCGCCATGGCAAATGGCAGCGAGCCATTCCTGTGGCTGCGCGAACTGGCCGAACTCGGCGGCACCTGCGAGGCCTGCGACGTCTCTGCCATCCCCGCGCTCGAGCGCTTGCTGGTCGAGGAGGGATATCTTGGCTGGACCTTCCGCATGCCCGCCTCCGTTACTCGCGATCAGGTCGCCGACATCTTCGATTTTGCGGGCGAGACCGTATCGGTCGGATATGGGGATGACGGAATTCCCGATCTCCGGATCAGCATGCGCGAGAACCAGCCGACACCGACCGGCGCACCGACACCGCCACTCGCTGCCGAACGGCGCAAGGCCCCGCCCGCCCAGGCTGCAAGTCCGGGCGGAAGCGGCTCGCAATCGGTTCGCATCGACCTGAAGAAACTCGACCGGCTTATCGACGGGGTGGGCGAACTCGTGATCGCGCAGGCCATGCTGACCCAGCGCCTTTCGAACGAGAATGTCGCCCATGTCGAGGAGCTCGCCATGCTCGATACGCTGGTGCGCGACATCCAGGAACACGCAATGGCCTTTCGCGCTCAGCCGATCAGCGCAGTGTTCGGGCGCGTCCCCCGACTGTTGCGGGAACTGGCGGGCAAGACCGGCAAGCACGTCAAGCTCGAGGTGACCGGCGAGACGACCGAGCTCGACAAGACCGTGATCGAACGCCTTTCCGAGCCGATGACGCACCTCATCCGCAACGCGGTCGACCACGGCATCGAACCTGCCGAGGACCGCCGTGAGGCGGGGAAGGATCCGGAAGGCACACTTTCGCTTTCCGCCGAACAGAAGGCGGGTCGGATCGTCATCCGCATCAGCGATGACGGTCGCGGCATCGACCGGGACAAGATCCGCGCGAAAGCAGTCGCCAACGGGATCATCGCCGAGGANGCGCAGCTTTCGGACGAGGAATGCTACCAGCTCGTCTTCGCTCCCGGTCTTTCGACCGCCAAGGAAATCTCGAACATTTCCGGGCGCGGCGTCGGCATGGACGTGGTCAAGCAGAACGTGAAGGACCTTGGCGGACGAATTACGATCGAATCCGAACCCGGCATCGGCACGACCTTCGTCCTCGCCCTGCCGCTGACGCTGGCTATTTCGGACGGCATGATCGTCGAGGTCGGAGACCAGTCGCTCGTCATCCCGCTCACCCACGTCATCGAGAGCCTGCGCCCGACATCCGACGAGTTGAAGGGCCTGGGCACGGCGCGGCAAATGCTCAATGTACGCGGCGTCTTCGTGCCGATCGTCTCGCTTGGCGCGATGACGGGCGCGCGCGACTGGGAAGCCGATCCGAGCAAGGGCGTGCTGGTTCTGGTCGAGACCGAGGGCCATGGCCGCGCCGCGCTGCTCGTCGATGCAATCAGCGATCAGCGGCAATTCGTGATCAAGAACCTCGATGCGCATTACCGCGCAGTCGACAGCGTCGCGGGCGCGACGATCATGGGCAACGGCCAGGTCGCGTTGATCGTCGATGTCGATTTTCTCGTCCAGTCCGCCGATGCCCCTCCAACGCCAGGGTTGGCGGCTGCGGAAACGGTCAGGGCGGCATGACCGCCGAGCACATGCCGGGCCATGGCGATATCAGCGGGGGTAGCGAGAAAACGCTCGTCCCGGGCATCAGCCCGATGGTCTATTCCGAAGCCGATTTCCTGCGGATCGCCGATCTTGCGCGGATCGAGGCGGGGATCGTCCTCAGCGAGCGCAAGCGCATGCTCGCCTATTCGCGCCTCGCCCCGCTGGTCAGGCGCAGCGGGCGGACGAATTTCAACGAATATCTCAACCTCATCGAACAGGACCCGGTCGAAGCGATGGACGCGATCGCCGCGCTGACCACCAATCACACCTATTTCAACCGCGAGCCCCACCATTTCGATCAATTCGTGGCCGAAGTCCGCCCCGCCCTTGCCCAGCGCGCCCTTAGCGGCGGCCGGGTGCGGCTGTGGTCCGCGGGCTGTTCGAGCGGCGAGGAGGTCTGGACCCTGGTCATGACGCTGCTCGGCGAGGACAAGGCCGGCGGCAAGCGCATCGCCTCCGGCGACGTGGTCGCACTTGCGAGCGACCTTTCCGGCCAGGCGCTCGCCTCCGCGAAGGCAGCGACCTACCCGGCCGAGGCGCTTTCCGCGATACCCGAGCGGCTGCGTCGGCACTGGACCGTCCCGATCACCCCGGCGCCCGCAGCAGCGACGGCGCCCAACGCGCCCGAAAGGCTCTCGATCGGGCCGGAGGCGCGCGCGATAGTGCGCTTCCGCCAGCTGAACCTGCTTCGCCCCTGGCCTTTCAGGAACCTGTTCGACGTCGTCTTCTGCCGTAATGTCATGATCTATTTCGATGCCGCCGCCAAAGAACGACTGGTTCTCTCGCTCGCACGGCAGCTGGCGCCCGGCGGCTACCTCTACATCGGCCATTCCGAGCGTGTATCGGGCGAGGCGACCGATCTTGTCGATCCGGTCGGCCCGACCATCTATCGGCGGAGGGACGCGTGAACGCGCGCGCCGGCGATTTTTCCAAGGCATTCGTGCGCGTTCTGGTGGTCGACGATTCGGCGGTCATGCGCGCACTGCTTCAGCATCGCCTCGCGCGCGAAGCGGACATAGAAGTGGTGGGCTGCGCCGCGGATGCGAACGAGGCTCGCCAGCTGATCAAGGCGCTCGACCCGGATGTGGTCACGCTCGATATCGAGATGCCCGGGATGGACGGCCTTTCGTTCCTGGAAAAGATAATGACCCTGCGCCCGACGCCGGTGATCATCGTCTCGAGCGCGACGGAGGACGGGGCGAGCGCGACCGCACGTGCGCTGAGCCTCGGCGCGGTCGATTGCTATGCCAAGTCCGAATTGCAGCGCGGAACCGGCCACGACGATCGCGGTGCTCTGGCCCGGATGGTGCGCGAGGCTGCCTCGGTCCGTCTCGGGCCTGCGCGTGCAACCATCTCGACTGGCAAACGAGCGCGCCTGGCCGCTCGCCCGGCCGGGCAACGCGCGACGCAGCGACCCGGCAAGCCTTCAGCGCCCCGACCTCCTCAGCGCACTGTCGCCTCGTTCGACCTAATCGCAATCGGTGCCTCGACCGGCGGCGTGGAAGCGCTTCACACCCTCCTCGCCCGATTCCCCGAGGATTGCCCGCCAACGCTTATCGTCCAGCACGTCAATGCGTGTTTTGCGCCCGCCATCGTCCAGTCACTCGGCCGCGTCGCGCGTCCGCGGGTGAAGCTGGGCGAGAGCGATTTGCCACTCGCGCGAGGGACGGTCCTGCTCGCACCAGGCGATGCCAAGCACATGCTTGTCGCGAGCGCGGGTTCGCGCGGTCTTCGTTGCGTTCTGCGCGCGGGCGATCCGGTGGCAGGGCACCGGCCCAGCGTCGACAAGCTTTTCCATTCGGCTGCCCAGCGGCTCGGTCCGCGCGCATGCGGCGTCCTGCTGACCGGCATGGGCCGCGACGGCGCGGAAGGCCTTTCCTCGATGGCCAGGGCGGGCGCGCACACGATCGCGCAGGACGAGGACAGTTGTGTCGTCTTCGGCATGCCGCGCGCAGCCATTGCGCTCGGCGCTGCGAACGAGGTCCTGCCGCTCGAGACAATCGCCGATGCCCTGTTCACTTCCGAGGAGATCGCCCGATGAGCGTTCCGTTCGATGTTCCCCCGACAGCCCTCGCCCGGGAGAGCCTCGAGGCGCATTCCCCCATCCGGCTCACGATCATGCAGGGTCAGGCAAGGGCAAGCGGAGACCGCGCGGTCGAAATGGGCACCGTGCTCGGCAGCTGCGTTGCCACCTGTCTCTACGACCCGCGCGCGAAGGTCGGCGGGATGAACCATTTCCTCCTCGCCGAACCGCCCGAACATGCCGACCGCGCCAGCTTTGACCGGGACTATGGCCTCTTTCTGATGGAGCTGCTCGTCAACGAGATGATCCAGCTGGGCGCGGCCAAGAGCGGCATGAAGGGCCGCCTTTATGGTGGGGCCAACATCAATCCCGATCTTGCCCCGATCGGCTCCGCAAATGCTGCCTTTGCCCGCGACTTCCTGCGGCGCGAGGGGATCGAACAGGTCCATGAGGACCTCGAGGGGCGCCATGCGAGGCGCATCCATTTTCGCCCGGCATCGGGCCTTGTGCGCTGCCGCGTCGTCGCGCGCGATGCCGCACCTACGCAGAAACCACTGGCCCGTCCGCAATCGGCGGTTGGGACGGTCGAGCTATTCTAGGACGAAAGGATCAGGATATGTCGCCAGCCCAAATTCCCTCAGGCCAGGTCACCTCAGGCCAAACCCCCTCAGGCCAAACCCCCTCAGGCCAAACCCCCTCAGGCCAGGTCACGTCAGGCCAGCCGGCGCCGACCGATGCGTCCGCGAGCGATGGGCGAAGCGGGCCGAGCGGCTCGATCCGCGTGCTGACCGTCGACGACAGCGCCAGCATGCGCGCGCTGCTGCTTGCCGCCCTCTCCTCGCGCGGCTTTGCAGTCGAGCAGGCCGAGGATGGGCAGGAGGCGCTCGAATGGCTCGCCACCAACGAGGTCGACGTCATCATCACCGACATCAACATGCCGCGCCTCGACGGGTTCGGCCTGATCGAGAAACTGCGGGGAAGCGCCTTGCATGCCGACCGGCCGATCCTGGTGCTGACCACGGAAAGCTCGGACGAAAAGAAGAAACGCGCCCGCAACGCCGGGGCAACGGGCTGGATCGTCAAGCCCTTCGATGCCGACAAGCTCACGACGGCGCTGCGGCGCGTGACGCACTGACGCACCGACGCACTGACGCAGCCGCGCCAACCGACAGGACACCCAGCAGGGAGGGGACAGACCCATGCGCTACGAACTGATCACCTTCGGAATAGCCGACCAGCTGTTCGGCATCGACATCATGACGATCCGGGAAATCCGCGCCTGGTCGCCCGTCACCCGATTGCCGCGCGTGCCGGAATATGTCGCGGGCGTCGTCAATCTGCGCGGTGCGGTGCTGCCCGTGGTCGATCTGTCGGTGCGGCTCGGCTGGCGCGCGACGGAATGCACACCTCGCAACCCGATCATCGTGACCGAGTTCCAGGGCCAGTCTCGCGGTCTGATCGTTCACGACGTCAACGACATCGTCTCGCTCGATGCGAACGACCTGCAACAGCCCGACGCGGTGGAGAACGATTACATCACCAATTTTCTCGAAGGGGTGGCCCCGCTGGGAGAGGACATGGTGATGGTGCTCGACCTCACCAAGCTGATGGGCAACGACGAACTGGACCTCGCCGCATGAGCGCGCCCTTCCCCGTCGGCATTCATCCCGCGATCGCGGATTCGCTCGGAGCACTCGCGAGCGATACCGAGGGCATGGGACTAGCCCTATGCTCCGATCCCGAGATCGCTGCGCGGCACATGGAGCAATTGCAGGCAATCGACCGGATCTCTCAATCGCTGCGCGAACTTGCGCATGTGCTTGCCGCAGGCGACCCTCAGGCCGCGATCAGTGAGATCCGTCTGGGCGATCTTCGCGCAGCGCTGGAGGAGGCTTGTGCAGCCTGATCGGATCATAATCGCCGGCCATTCGCTGGCGCTTGCTTTCGCTTTCTCGGTTGCGTTGCTCTGCCCTCGACCCGGCGACCCGGCGCTGCTCGTGCCGCTCGGCTCGCAGGGGCTGGCGGGCACGATCGCCTGGGCCGAGGCAGAGAGCCTGCCGTTCGTCTCGCTCGACATGACCAGCGCACGGGTCGTCGCTCTGGTCCCCGATCATGGCAGCGTGTTGCGGGCGCTGGGTGCCGGGATCGTTCCGATCGCCGCCGAAAAGGCCGGCTGTGCTGCATCAAAGGACGGAGAGAACCTGTGGAAGAACTGAAGAGGCTGCGCCTCGAAGGGGTGAAATTGCTCGCGGGGCTGTCGGCCCTGTGCAGCGCGATCGTTGTCGGCTGGGGGCTCTACACGGGCGCACCCGCCTTCGCGCTTGCCGGGGGTGCGCTCGTCGCTCTGCCCCTTTTCCTTGCCGCGACCGCGCGTGCCGATGTGGCGGCGCGGATCGCGCTGGGGGCGACCTTCCCGCTTTATGCTGCGCTTTTTCTTGCCCTTGCCAAGGGTTCGGGCTGGATCATCGATTGGCACATGACCTTCTTCGCCTTTCTCGCAACGCTCGCGATCATGGCCGACTGGAGAGTGATCGCAGCGGCAACCGTCACGACCGCCGTCCATCATCTCGCGCTCAATTTCCTCGCCCCGTTTTACGTCTTCCCCGATGGAGGCGACATCATGCGGGTGCTGTTTCATGCGGTGGTCGTGCTGGTCGAGGCGGGCGTGCTCGCCATGCTTTGCCTGCGGCTTGAAGCTATGGTGACCGGCCTGATGCAAGCGCGTCAGGAACAGGCGCAGCACGAAGCGCGCGCCGCGGCCGAACGCGAGCGGATCGCGAACGAGCAGAACGAAGTGCTTGCCGCGATGAGCGCCCGGCTGAAGGCGCTCGCTGCCGGTGACCTTGCCGCGCGGCTCGACGATGCCTTTCCCGGCGAATATGACAGCGCGCGCGTAATGCTGAACGACAGCTGCGCCGCGCTCAACAAGCTGGTCGGTTCGGTGGCGGTGAATGCGGACATGGTCGCCACGGGCTCGCGCGAGATGCGCGAGGCGTCCAACGATCTGGCCGCCAAGACCGAAGAGCAATCCGCCTCGATCGAGAATGTCGCGCGAACCACCGCCGACCTGCTGCTCGAATTCAAGGCCAATTCCGAGGCCTGGTCCGCGACCCGCACGACCGCGCTCGAGGCGAAGGCCGATGTCGACAAGGGCAGCGAGGCGATCAAGGGAGCGGCCGAGGCGATGGAGCGAATCGAAGCCTCATCCGCCCAGATCGGCGAAATGATCGCCTTCATCGATTCCATCGCCTTTCAGACCAACCTGCTCGCGCTCAATGCCGGGGTCGAGGCGGCCCGTGCGGGCGAGGCGGGCAAGGGCTTCGCGGTCGTCGCCGGCGAAGTGCGGGAACTCGCGCAGCGTTCGGGCGAAAGCGCGACTGCGATCAAGGACCTTATCCGCACTTCCAAGACAGAGGTCACGACCGGGGTCGAACGGGTCCAGGAACTCGTCAGTTTGCTGGGCGGCGTCGTCACCCGCTTCACCGAGATTGCAGAGCGGATCGACGAGATCGCGGGCAAGTCTGACACATCGCTCGCCGGGATCGAACATATCAACGAGGCGATGGGTCTGCTCGAACGCGCCATGCAGCAGAATGCGGCCATGGCCGAACAGACCAGCGCCGCATCAGCCCAGCTGATGCAGAGCGCCAGCGAACTGAAGAGCCATGTCGCCAGCTTCGATTACGGCGCTGCGGATCCGCAAGGCGGAAACGATATACGCGCGGCAGCGTGAGCGGTCCGATGACCTTGCCGACCCGTGGTCCCGGAGGGATGCGGTTCGGCCAGCCCCCCGGTGAAGCAACCGGAACCCGTCGCCCTTCGCGCGGCCTTGCAGGGAATTTCTGCCGAGGCTGCGCGAAGGGTTGGGCGCATCCCCTTCTTTGCGGCTGATTCTGCCCGGTCGCGACATTCCGCGACCAAGCGAGACGTGACAGCACCACGGTCGCGCGACAATCTCACCGGAGACTTATTCGGTCTGGTTGATCGGGAGGAGAAGGCGAGGGATGCGAAATCGAAGCATATCTCTCAATCGGTTTGGTTACGGGCTGCGCTGGCGCGAGGCAAAAACGCGTGCTGCGGGCGATCCGCAATCGGCGCTGGTAGTCGAGATGGAACGCTTCGATCCCGCCCCACCCGCCATCGCCGCACGCGAAGACACATCAGACCGCGCAGGAGAAATCCTCGAACTGCTCCGCCGCGACCGGTTGATGCGGCAGCGCGCGGACGAGCCTGCTCATGGACTGATGGATGCAGCGACTAAGCCCGGAGCGATGGAGGGAGCAGCGATGCAAGGGCCGCTCGCCAACTTGCCCCCCAACATCCGCCGCGCCTATCTCGACGGCGGCAAAATCCTGCGCCGCGACATTGCGCTCCGGGTCAACACTGTCGTCCGCAGCGACACGCCTTTCATCGAGCGGCTTGTCCATTTCTGGTCCAATCATTTCAGCGTTTCTGCCGGAAAGCCCGGTACGCAGCACCAGGTGGGCAATCACGAATTCGCCGCGATCCGCCCGCGGGTGCTCGGTCGTTTCTCCGATCTGTTGAAGGCGGCCGTGCTGCATCCGGCAATGCTGATCTATCTCGACCAGTTCCAGTCGGTCGGGCCAAATTCGCCTATGCAGCGGCGACGCAGCAGGGCCAGGCGCGAGCGCGGGCTGAACGAGAATCTTGCGCGCGAGATTCTAGAACTCCACACGCTAGGGGTCGATGGCGGCTATGATCAGTCCGACGTGACCGAATTCGCCCGCGCGCTGACGGGCTGGACGATTTCGGGGCTTTGGCGAATCGAACGCTTCGCCGAGAGGCAGGCTGGCGGCGCGTCCTTCGTTCGATTTGCCCACGAACCGGGCGCGCGTCGGATCATGGGGAAGAGATATGCGCAGCAAGGACCGGAACAGGCACTCGCCATTCTGGACGAGCTTGCCGCGCATCCCGCGACCGCCCGGCATGTCGCGACGAAGTTCGCTCGGCATTTCGCAGGTGACGCGCCGCCCGACAGCCTTGTTACGCGGCTCGAGAGGGATTTTGTCGAAACGGGCGGCAATCTCGGCAGCCTGACGCGCACGTTGATCGCTTCTCCGGAGGCCTGGATCCCGGAGCCGGTGAAGTATCGCGGGGGGTTCGAATGGCTCGTCTCGGTTCTGCGGCTTACGGGAATCGAGGATCTCGACGACAACAGGATCGCGGGCGCTCTGCGCGAGCTTGGACAGCTGCCATGGCGCGCTCCCTCCCCCGCCGGTTATGATGACCTGGAAGGAAGCTGGGCCGGGCCCGATGCGCTGGTGCGCAGGGTCGAACTGGCAGAAAGGGTGGCGCGGGGCGTCCCGGCTCCCGACGTCCTGGCACGCGCGGAGGCGGCCTTTCCAGGCGCATTGTCAGATAACACCAGACTATGGCTATCGCGCGCGGAAAGCGGGACGCAGGCTCTCGGCCTGCTCCTCGTCGCGCCGGAAATGATGCGGAGGTAACAGCCATGGGACACGAAACCGATCGCCGTTCGATTCTTGCCGGGTCACTCGTGCTCGGCAGTGCGAGCCTTTGCTTGCCGCGAATGACATTCGCGCGGACGCAAGGCACGCGCAACCTGCTCTTCATCCTGCTGCGCGGCGCGGCGGACGGGCTTGCCATGCTCGCGCCGGTGGAGGATCCCGGCTTTGCCTCGCTGCGTGAGCGGACGCTGCCCGATTACGAGGCATCGCGGCGTGCAGCGAACTTCTTCGCGATCCACCCGGCCCTCGACAGGGTCGGCGCGGCCTATGAAAGGGGCGAGGCGCTGTTCGTGCATGCTGCCGCGACCGCCTATCGTGAGCGCTCGCATTTCGATGGACAGAACGTGCTCGAAACCGGAGGAACGAGGCCCTACGGGACGAAAGACGGCTGGCTGAATCGCCTGGTCGCGATGAATGGCGAAGCCTTTGGCACCGCGCCACGCGCGCTCGCCATCTCCGCGACCATGCCGCTTGCCTTGCGCGGCAGTGCCCCCGCCTCCAGCTACGCGCCCTCTGCCCTGCCGGAGGCGAGCGGGGATTTCATGGACCGGGTTGCAAAGCTCTATTCCGGCGACGCGCAATTGGGCGCACTCTTCGCGCAGGCGATGGAAACGCACGCCATGGCAGGCGGCAGCGATATTCGCGGCCTGCGCGATGCCGAGGCGGCGGGCGGACTCGCCGCCTCGCTGATGCGCGAAGAGGACGGGGCACGGATCGCGATGATGGAGATCGGTGGGTGGGACAGCCACGCGAACCAGGCTTTCCAGTTCACCCGCTCGGCGCGGCAGCTCGATGCGCTTCTGGGATCCTATCGGACTGCCATGGGCCACGCGTGGGACAACACGCTGGTGCTGGTGGCGACCGAATTCGGGCGCACCGCGCGCTTCAACGGAACGGGAGGGACCGATCACGGCACGGCGAGCGCGGCAATCGCCATGGGCGGTGCGGTGGCGGGGCGCAGGGTGATCGCCGACTGGCCGGGTCTTGGCGAGCGCGCACTTGTCGAGGGCCGCGACCTTGCCCCGACGATCGCGCTTGAAAGCGTGCTGGCAGGCGCGGCTGCGGAGCATTTCGGGCTCGATCCGAAAATCGCCATGAAACGACTGTTCCCGGGCCGGAGTGCATTGCCGATCAGCGGCATCGTGCGTGGCTGAGGCTGACCGGCGGCCTTAGCTCCCCTCGGCCGTTTCTTCCTGCGAGGGACGGTCCACGCCCTCAAGCAACTGCGGGTCGAGCCTTTCGCCCTGAACGACGGAGACGTCTCCGGTCGTCTCGAGGATCACCGCCCTCACCTTGGAGATGTCCGACACGTTCGAGGCACGGAGCTTTTCGAACAGGTCCTCCCGGGAGACGCGGGTTTCGTGCATCGCTTCCTCCTGGAATTTCCCGTCGCGAAGCAGCACGACCGGACGGTTCTGGACGAGCGCCCGGAAACCGGGCCAGATCATCCGCAGTTGGTTCATCGTCCATTGCACCGCGAACAGGCTCACCATCGCCGCGAGTGCCTGCGCGAAGTCCTCCCATTCGGTTGAACCCGACGCGCTCGCCAGGAGGCTGCCGAGCGCAATCGTCATCACGAAATCGAAATTCGACATCTTCGAAAGCGAGCGCAGGCCATTGACGCGGATAAGCAGCGTCACCCAAAGCAACGCCGCCGCCGCGAGGATCATCCCCCGCAGAATCGTATCGAGTGCCGCATTATCCGCAAACATTGGCCGTCTCCCTTCACCGGACCAACGGGAAAGGGCGGCGCTGTTTCCGACTTACTGATCCATGATGGGCGGGGCGGTCGGAATGATGCCCCCGGTCCGGATCGCGCGCGGTTCATTCGCGAGCATCCCCACAACCATGGTCCAGACGGCAACATTCTGGCGCAATTGCACCGGATCGATCTTGTCGAGCGTGTCGTCGGGGGTGTGGTGAAGGTCGAAATAGCGCGTCCCGTCCTGCTGCAGGTCGATAAGCGCGCCCTGCTGGTCCCGCACGATATTGAGATCCGCCCCGCCCGTCGCAACAACGGTCGAATCGGCGACACCGAAGCGGGCAACGGCGCGGGCGAGCTTCGCGTGAAGCTCGGGATTGCTCTCGCGGAAATTGCTTTCGAAACGCCAGATGCGGTCGGCGCCGAAATCGCTTTCGAGCCCGACTGCGACGGGCTCGTCGAGATGGGCGGCGCTATAGGCCTTCGAGCCCCACAGGCCCGTCTCTTCCGCTCCGGCCATCAACACGCGGATGGTGCGAAGAGGCATTCCGGTGCCTTCGACATGAAGCGCAGCGGCCGCAATGATCCCGCAGCCCGCTCCGTCGTCGAAGGCGCCGGGAGCGTTCCACCAGCTATCGATGTGGCAGGCGAGAAGGACCGGCGGAAGATCGGGTTTGCGGCCCACGATCTCGCCCACGACATTGCCGCTCATCGTCGTACCTATCCGGCGCGGATTGAGTTCGAGCCGCAAGGTGATCGGGTCATCGCCCGCGCGCTCGAACATCCGCTCCAGATTTTCCGCATCGGGCACCGACATCGCTGCAGCCGGAATCGGATCAACGCCTTCGGGAAAGCTGGTTCCGCCGGTATGCGGATTGCGGTGGTGATCGGTGCCGACCGCCTTGATGACGGTCGCGACCGCGCCCTTGCTCGCGGCAATTCCCGCCCCGACCCAGCGCGCCGGCCCGGCAAAGCCGTAATGCGACCCGTCCATCGAGGGCCGCATCTGGTGGCTGACATAGGCGATCTTGCCTTCAAGGCTACCCGCAGGCGCCGCGCGCAGGTCATCGACAGTCGGGAAGAAGACGACTTCGGCCTCCAGTCCGCCTTCGGGCGTCGCGGCGCTGTTGCCGAGCGGCTGGACGATAAGGTCCTGGGCGAAAGGTGCAGTGACGCGCGCCTTCCAGATATCGCCGGGCACCCAGGTGTCGATCTCGAAAGGTTCGCTGGCCACGTTCTCGAAGCCGTGTTCGCGCAGCCAGCGCATCGCCCATTCGCGCCCGCGGGCCTCGGCCTCGGTCCCGGCCTGGCGCGGCCCGACTTCCGTTGTCAGCCCCTCGACGAAATCCCACGCATATCGATCCGTCTCGAGCGCAAGCTCGGCCGCGCCTTCGAGCGAGGTGACGGGCCCGTTTCCTTCGAATCCGGAGGGCTGGGCCGAAGCCGTCATGGAAAATAAAGCAAGCGAAAGCGCGCCGAGCGCAGGTGTGATCCGGTTCATGGGAGGCGGTGCTATCCCCGGCCCGCGTCCAAGTCTAGCCGCTTGCCCTCGGCTCTCCCCTTCCCTATCTGCCGGGGCAAATCTTCCTCCCCTTTTCCGCTCCCGCAAAGGACATTACAAGATGGCCGCGCAATACGCCTTCGTCATGAAGAACATGACCAAGAGCTTTCCCGGTGCCCCCAAGCCCGTGCTCTCGAACATCAACCTGCAGTTCTACCAGGGCGCGAAGATCGGCATTGTCGGCCCCAACGGCGCGGGCAAGTCGACCCTGATGAAGATCATGGCAGGGATCGATACCGATTTCAGCGGAGAGGCATGGCCGGGCGAGAACATAACGGTCGGCTATCTCCCGCAGGAGCCCGAACTCGATCCGACCAAGACCGTGCTCGAGAACGTGCGCGAAGGCGCGCGCGAGACCGCCGAACTGGTCGAGGAATTCAACGCCGTATCCGCGCAGATGGCCGAACCCGATGCCGATTTCGATGTGCTGGGCGACAAGATGGCCGAGCTTCAGGCGAAGATCGACGCGGTCGATGGGTGGACGCTGGACAACCAGCTCGAGATCGCGATGGAAGCGCTGCGCTGTCCGCCTTCCGATGCGAGCGTCGAGAACCTGTCGGGCGGCGAAAAGCGCCGCGTCGCGCTAACTCGCCTTCTGATCCAGAAACCCTCGATCCTGCTGCTTGACGAGCCTACCAACCACCTCGATGCCGAAAGCGTCGAATGGCTCGAAAACCACCTCAAGGAATATGCCGGGGCGGTCCTGATGATCACCCACGACCGCTATTTCCTGGACAACGTGGTGGAATGGATCCTCGAACTCGATCGCGGTTCCTACTATCCTTACGAAGGCAATTATTCGACCTATCTCGAAAAGAAGGCCAAGCGTCTCGAACAGGAATCGCGTGAGGAATCGGGCCGCCAGAAGCAGCTTTCCCGCGAGCTCGAATGGATCCGCCAGACGCCATCTGCCCGCCAGACCAAGTCCAAGGCGCGCATCCGCAAGTTCGAGGAGCTCCAGAACTCGCAGGACGGGCGCAAGCCGGGCAAGGCGCAGATCGTCATCCAGGTCCCCGAACGGCTGGGCGGCAAGGTGATTGAGGCGAACAACATCTCCAAGGCCTATGGCGACAAGCTGCTGTTCGAAAACCTCTCCTTCAAGCTTCCCCCCGGCGGCATCGTCGGCGTGATCGGCCCCAACGGCGCGGGCAAGTCGACCCTGTTCCGCATGATCACCGGACAGGAAGTGCCAGACAGCGGTACCATCGAGATCGGCGATACGGTGCGCCTCGGTTATGTCGACCAGAGCCGCGACGACCTCGATCCCAAGCACAATGTCTGGGAAGAGATCTCCGACGGGCTCGACTACATGAAGGTCAATGGCCACGACGTGTCCACCCGCGCCTATGTCGGGGCTTTCAACTTCAAGGGGCAGGACCAGCAGAAGAATGTCGGCAAGCTGTCGGGCGGTGAACGCAACCGCGTCCACATGGCAAAGATGCTGAAACAGGGCGGAAATGTGCTGCTGCTTGACGAGCCGACCAACGATCTAGACGTCGAGACGCTCGGCGCGCTCGAGGACGCGATCGAGAACTTTGCCGGCTGCGCGGTGGTTATCTCGCACGACCGCTTCTTCCTCGATCGCCTTGCAACGCACATCCTCGCCTTCGAAGGCAATTCCCACGTCGAATGGTTCGAGGGGAATTTCGAGGCGTATGAGGAGGACAAGCGGCGCAGGCTCGGCGATGCGGCGGATCGGCCGACGCGGCTTGCGTACAAGAAGCTGACACGATGAGGTGAAGGGCCGGCGCCTTTTTTCAGGGCGCCGGCTGCTTCGGCTCAGCCGCCGATCTTTTGCAGCAGCATCGCGTTGATCGCGTCGAGGTCGCCTTCGCAGACGACCGGCTCGATCCTGCCCAGAAAACCGGCAAGCGCAGCGGCCTTGTTGAACAGGAATTCGTCCTTCTCGCCGCGCAGGACCGTCTGATAATTGAGCTGCAGGTTCATCTGGATCCAGCTTGCCTTGCACTCGACATATTTGACCGCGAGGAAATACCCCGCGTCATCGTCATCCACGATATCGCTCAGCCCGCTCTTCATCCTTCTCGACTGGTCGAGCAGGAATTCGCGAATCGCCGCTTTCTCGCTCTCGTCTATGGTGTCGGTGAATTGGATGTCCGCGACCAGATGGTCGGATTCCAGAATGGCTTTCGCCCTATCGAGCGTGGACATATCGAGCGCGGGCATTTCGAGCGTAGGCATGGGCCTCTCCTTGAATGCTGGTGACACCCTTCATGCGGGCCAATCGGTGAATGTGAGAGTCCTGTCCGCGCCGTATTGTCCCTTAGCTGCGGCGTTCCGCGCGCTTCGCAGCGGCGATCCGGGATGCTAGGGTGGAGCACATGGCCATCCACCTGACGATCCACGGCCGCGTCCAGGGTGTCTTTTACCGCGACTGGACAGTCGAAACCGCGCGTTCGCTGGACCTTGCGGGATGGGTGCGGAACCTGCCGGACGGGACGGTGGAAGCGCATCTGGAGGGCGATGCCGGCGTCATCCGCGCCATGATTACCAAGATGCATGACGGCCCGCCCCGCGCCGCAGTCACGCGGATCAACGAAAGCCCTGCCGAGCATCAGGGCCTCTCCACTTTCGAGCGGCGCTGAACCGAGGTCGCACGACGAACCGCCTGCTTCCATGCTCGCGGTCCGCTCCTGTCCGGGTCCTCTGCTATCATCCGGCCCCCACCCGGCCCGCGAAACCGGGCCTGGCCCCGGCCCAATGGCCCGTTTTTGCGCCGGCCTTTCGTTCGGCCATATGCGATTCGCCGGATCACGGCGCTGATTTCAATGACAAGACGCCCCGCCTTCTAAAGTGGCAGGGTGTACCCTTCGTAGACCTTGCTGGCGCCGCCGCGACCATGTTCCCGGTGACCGGCCGCAAGCCGCTGGCCCTCCCCTCCCCGCCGGTGCTACAGTCAGGCAGGCACGCAGCAGGAGCGCCACCATGAAGCAGCTTATTTACCGCTCGCAGCCCTTCGGTTTCGACAACGCGATGCTGGGCGGGATCCTGAGCGCGGCGCGGCGCAATAACCGGGCGAACGGGATTACCGGGGCGCTCATCTGTCGTCAGGACATGTATATTCAGCTGGTCGAAGGTCCGGACGAGGCGATCGACGCGCTGTATGAACGTATCCTCGCGGATGACCGCCACACCGACGTGAAGCTCGCAATGTCGGCTGAAGTCGATGAGAGGATGTTTCCCGAATGGGACATGCTAGACGACACCAACCCCTCGATGACCTTTTCCAAGGACGAGGTCGAGGACGGCGCGATCGACCGCGCCAGTCCCGAAACGCTGCGCAGCCTGTTCCGCCGCATCGCCGAGAACGCCCGCGCGGCTCGCGCCGCGACGTAGGCGGGGTGCCGCCCTCCGACCGCGAACGATTTGCGCGTGCTGGTTCCGGCTTACGACAAGCCTTGCCTCTCGTCGCTCCGAGGCCCCATCCTGCCCCGCGCATGGTAGCGTGCATGAAATGCAAGCCCTAGCTCGCGCGTCATGTCAGAACTGCCCCGGAAATTACGCAAGAACCGCATCTGGCCGCTTACTGCCTTCCTTGTCGTTGCTGCGCTGGGCGGGGGCGCGCACGCCGCGATCGGCGGGATCTATTCGGGAGCAGAGGCGCGCGACCTGCTCGAAGCGCTCAGCCGCGCAGGGCTCTATCTCGGCTCGGCCATCGTCACCGGCTCGGCGACCACCCTTGCCCTGATGCTGACCATGGTGGGAATGATCGACCGGCTGGAGACCGAGTTCAACCGCGAGGCTTACGAGAACGTCAACATGGTCGCAAAGCTCGCCACCGCTTCGCTGCTACTGGCGCTCGTCGTGCTCCTCGCCTTCACCCTTCCGGTCGGCGAATTCGAGGACATACCCAATTACTGGTTCGAAATCCTCTACGATGGGCTTTTCGCAGGTGCCGTGGCCATGGTCGGCCTGATGGCGGCAACCGTGGTGATGATCTATCTGACGCTCCGCCGGGTACTGGCGGCTGTGACCCCGGGCGACGAGTTCTGAACCTGAGGACGAGGCAGGACGCCTGACCTCGTGAGAGCCCTTTACCCATCTTTAACCAAGCCACCCGCATCTTCGCGGGAACAGGGGCAATCTCGGGTGCGGTGACATGGCAGGGGGCGATTACAGCGGCGAGGCGCTTGCCCTCGCGATCGGTCCGGGTACCGGGCTTGTCGGCGCAGTGGCGCTCGCTTTGCTCCTGACCGCATTGGCGCTTGCTCGCCCTCCGTCCGCCGGCAAGGCAACAGCGCTGCCGGGTGACGGACGAGGCGGCGTCGAGCCGGTGTTCAGGACAGACCGGTTCAGGCGCGAACTGCGCCGCGCCGATTCGCGTTCCCGCACTCCGCATCGCCGATTGGCGGTGATCCGGACGCGGATCGGCCGTTTTCAGACCATGGGAAAGATCTGGAACGAGGATACGCGCCGCCAGGTAGCCAAGCGGGTCACCGATGTCATGCACGCCGGGCTGCGCCGCGACGACACGGTTCGCACGATCCCGGGCGACGGCTTTGTGATCGTGGTCGAGGAAGCCCGCGGATCCGAGGCGGCGGGGATCGCCCGGCGGCTCCGCCGTGCGCTCGCCAGTCGCTCCATCTCCGGCATGGGCGGTCCGATGCGCGTCACAGCAAGCTTCGGCGTTGCAGATCGCCGAGCCGGCGAAAGCCGCGACGACGCCCGGGTGGGGACGGAAAGCGGGCGCGATGCCGCGATTCCCGATTGCGAGGAATGCGTGATCATGGCCAGCGAGATCGAGGAGATCCTTTTCCTGCCGCCCGCCCGAACCGAGCAAAATCCGGCGGCTAAGGCGGCCTGACCGGCTCTCTACGGCGACAGCCAGCGCCCCTTCCACGGACCGTCAGCCTTGCGATCGAAGGCTGCACGGACATGGCCGGTATGCGCGAGATAAAGCCAGTCGAGGCTGGCGAGCTTCACCGTCAGCACCGCAAAATTGGGGCGCGCTGCGACCAGCTCTTCGTCGCTCGGCTCGACGCCCTCGAAAGCGGCCGGCAGGCCGGAGGTCGGAGCCTCGCTCGCTGCGCCGGGACCGTCGCCGAGATAGCAGCGCCGGGCGAAATTGGTTGCATTCTTCCATGCCTCGTCGGTGACGGGTGCCTCGGTCAGCACGCTGGCCGTGCCGCGGGCGCGGATCTGAATCTTCGCCCCCTTGTCATAGAACAGCACCGCCACGCGCGGATCGGCGGCGAAGGCGGCAGTCTTGGGCGCGCGCGTATCGGTATGAAAGCGAAGCGTGAAGGCCGTGCTGTCGAACGCGCGCAACACCATGACGCGGGCATCGACATCGCCGGAGACCACAGCGGGCGTATGCATGGGCGACTTGCGATCGCGTGCGGCCCGGGCGAGCCTGTTGGTGAGATCGGCGAGGACGCCGTCGAGTTGGTCGAACATGATCGACCCATGCTCGCTCGGCCGATCGGGATCAAGCAGCCTCGCTACCACTGATCTTGTGCCGCACCAATATGAACGAAATCAGGACGAAGCGGTTCAGGCCGGGGTCAGGACGCGCCGGCTAGTCAACCATGATTGCTAAGGCCGTGTGTGGTGGGACGGCGTTGTTGGAGGCACACATGGATATCAACCGATTGATGCGGGGCAGCGCGCTGTCGGCACTCGCACTTGCCCTTGCCGTGATCGCCGCACCCGAGCCGGTGCTGGCGGCCAGTGCCGCTGCGGAGGCGGCGGGATCGACCGAAACGCAGCCCCGCGGCGAGCGGCGTGAAGCCCGCCGAGAGGCGCGCGCGCAGCGCAGCAGCGCTCGCCAGCAGGCCCGCGCGCAGGCGCGGAGCGAACGCCGAGAGGCCCGCCGACAGGTTCGCAGAGAGCGACCGGCAGCCGTGCGGTCAGGCCGAACCACGGAGCGCCGAGAGACCCGCCAGCAGGTTCGCCGCGAGCGACCGGCGGCCGTGCGGTCGGGCCGCGCCATGGAGCGCCGAGAGACCCGCCGGCAGGTTCGCCGCGAGCGACCAGCGGTCACGCGCTCGGGCCAGGCACCGCGCGAACGCTCGGCCCGGACTGCCCGCGAACGTCCCGACCGCCTCGAACAACGCGCCGAGCGCCGCGCCCGTCCGACCGAGCGTCGATCGGAAAGGCGCGCGGATCGGTTCGACCGGCGCGGACGCGATCGAGCTGCGGATCGCGTGGACCGGCGCAGCGGCGAGCGGCGCGCGGACCCGACCGGTCGCCGCGGGGATCGCGCCCGCGATCGCAGAGCGGACAGGTCCAGGGACGGCGGCTTCGCTGATCGGATCGCGCGCGGCGTCGACCGCGCGGACCGGGCTGTCGATCGCAGGGCGGAACGCAGGGCCGACCGGAGAGCAGACCGCAGGGCGGACCGCAGATCAGAGCGCAGAGCGGAACGTCGCCGTGATATCCGTCGCGACCGGCGCGGCGATTTCCGCCGCGAGATTCGGCGCGAAAGGCGCGATGCCTTCCGCGACGGGGTCCGAGCGGAACGGCGCGGGAATTTTCGCCGCTGGGACCGGCGCTGGCGCGACAATCGCCGGTTCGGCTGGCGCGACTTCCGGCACTCTCATCGCCAGCGCTACCGGCTGGGCCGCTACTACGCGCCCTTCCGGACACATCGCTACAACCGGATCGGGATCGGCTGGCAACTCGACAGCCTGTTCTTCCAGCCGCGCTTCTTCATCAACGACCCCTGGGCCTTCCGCCTGCCGCCGGTCTACGGCCCCTATCGCTGGGTTCGTTATTACGACGACGTGCTGCTGGTCGATGTCTACACGGGCGAGGTCGTCGACGTGATCCACGATTTCTTCTGGTAGAGCATCGCCCTTGATCCGAATGGCCCCGGCAGCCCGCGCTGTCCGGGGCCTATTTTCTCGCGCAGCTTGCCGCCTTGCGCGCTTCAGTCCGCCTGATAGACAGTCGCTCCATGCCCAAGGCTCCAGCTATTCCCGACCAGGACGCGCTGCGCCGCATCGGCGGTGAGGTGACGAAGCGCCTCGACGCGGATCCAGGCGTCTACCGGATCGATACCGACAAGGCAGACCTGTTCGCGGTCGGCGAGTTTCTTACCTCTGCCGAATGCCAGCGTCTCTGCCTGATGATCGACGACGTTGCACGCCCCTCGAGCCTGCACGAACAGGGCTATGAAAGCGGCTTCCGCACGTCCTATTCGGGAGATCTCGACCCGCATGACAGTTTCGTCAGGGGGATCTCCCGGCGGATCGACGACTTGCTCGGCCTGAATTCCGTGACGGGTGAAGCGATCCAGGGCCAGCGCTACCTGCCCGGCCAGGAATTCAAGCCGCACAATGACTGGTTCTACACCTCCGAGGCCTACTGGCCGCTCGAACGCAAACGCGGCGGCCAGAGAAGCTGGACCGCGATGATCTTCCTCAACGAAGTCGAGGAAGGCGGCCACACCCATTTCACCGACATCGGCATCTCGATCGAGCCCAAGCCGGGCGTGCTGCTCGCCTGGAACAATGCCGATCGCGACGGCGCGCCCAATGAGCTGACCAAGCATGCCGGGACCCCGGTGGGCAAAGGCATCAAATACATCATCACCAAATGGTATCGCACCCGCCGCTGGCGGTAGAAAAGGCAGCATCTGCTGCGCGCTGTCCGGGTGTTCGCCCGGACCTCTTGACGGGCGCGAGCGAGCCTAGCGGGCAAGCGCCTCGGCGATCAGCTTCCTTGTCGGCTCCACCCCGTAAAGCGCGATGAAGCTGCCCATGCGCGGCCCCTGCGAGGAACCGAGCAGCGTCTGGTAGAGTGCCTGGAACCAGTCGCGCAGCGATGCAAAGCCGAATTCGTCGCGCTTGCCGATTTCGTAGACGATGGTCTGGAGGTCCTCCGCCGCCATGTCGGCAGGCGCTTTCGCTAGCTCTGCATCGAGCGCGCGCAATGCCTCCGCCTCGCTGCCCGTCGGTGCGCGCTTGACCAGCGTGGGCGCGACGAAATCGCGGTTATAGGCGAGCGCCTTGTCCACCAGGCTGTCGAGTTCGGGATGCGCGGCCGGGTCCGCATCATCGATGTAATTGCCGAGATAGGACCAGACCGCCTCGCGGCTTCCCTCCGCTCCCAGCACGGCGACGAGATTGAGCAGAAGACTGAACGGAACCGGCAGTGCATCGCCCGCACCCGGAGCTTTTGGCCCCTCGATCCGCTCATTGGCGCGCGCGAGGTGCCAGACCGGGTTGCCGAGCTGCTTGTCGAGTTCCTGTTCGGGAAGCTTCTCCCGGAACTGCCAGTAATCGTCGATCGCCTTGGGGATCACGCCCGCATGAAGCTGCTTGGCGCTCTTCGGATTGGCGAAGATGTAATAGCCGAGCGACGCCTCGCTGCCATATTGCAGCCATTCCTCGATCGAGAGTCCGTTGCCCTTGGACTTGGAGATCTTCTCTCCTCGGGCATCGAGAAACAGCTCGTAGATGAGGCCTTCGGGCCTGTTTCCACCCAGAGCGCGCGCGATCCGGCCCGACTGCACGCCGCTGTCGGTGAGGTCCTTTCCGTACATCTCGTAATCAACGCCGAGTTCGACCCAGCGCATCGCCCAGTCGACCTTCCACTGGCACTTGGCCTTGCCGCCGAGCGCGCTCTGTTCGATCGTGGAGCCGTCCTCGTCGGTGAAGCGGATGAGGGCGCTTTGCGCATCGACCACCTCGATCGGCACCTGCAGCACCGCGCCCGTCGCCGGGCTGATCGGCATCAGCGGCGAATAGGTTTGCCGCCGCTCCTCGCCCAGCGTCGGCAGCATGATGTCCATGATCGCGTCGAAGCCGCGCAGGACCTTGCGGATCCCCTCGTCGAAGGCGCCCGAATTGTAGCGATCGGAGGAACTCACGAATTCGTAATCGAAGCCGAACCGGTCGAGAAAGGCCCGCAGCTTGGCATTGTTGTGGTGGGCAAAGCTTTCATGCGTGCCGAACGGGTCGGGGATGCGCGAGAGCGGCTTGCCGAGATGTTCGGCCAGCATCTCGCGGTTGGGCACGTTGTCGGGGACCTTGCGCAGGCCATCGAGATCGTCGCTGAACGCCACCAGCCGCGTCGGCGCGCCGCCCGT
>JGI12210J13797_10112921_pt1 | contig 22999 bp, 23 predicted proteins | sample ElkSlonscriptome_3_FD_13797 | JGI IMG/M metagenome (IMG submission 13797)
AAAGAGGTCGCTGGTCGCACGGGTGCATAACGCGCCACTTATACGAGCAATCGCGCTGTCTGCGCTGCGGCTGCGGACTCCACGCTTCTGATGCTCCAAAACGACGAAGGCCCCACCATCAGGTGAGGCCTTCGAACTTTTGAAATTTCGTAGCCCGGCCGAAACCGGTGCCGGATCATTCCATCTCGTCAGCGACTTCGTTGATACGGTCAGCCGCATCATCACCGATATCGTCGATCTCTTCTGCGCGTGCATTCAATGCATCTTCGCGTGCATCGGTGCCGGCTTCGTCGGCGCGTTCTTCAAGCATCTCGGCCCGCTCGTTGCCTACGTCCTCGACCGCGTCGGCGCGCTCTTCAAGCGCATCACCGGTTTCTTCGGTAGCCGAGTCCGGGCCGCATGCAGCAAGAATCGCAAAAACCGGCAAAGCGGCGAAAGTCATGATGTTTTTCACTAGTTTTCCTCCAAGAAATTGACGCGCCGATCGCAAGAAGGGCGTACTTCCCGAGGTTTACGGTGGATGAACCTAGAGCGCCACCCCCTCTCGTGCATTTTTTCGACTATTCGGAGGAGAAGCTTGCATTTCTCGCGCCTGGACCGGCGGTTGGCCTAGTCGCATTGCAGCGCATATCATCCAATTCGGATGGAGCGGCTGCGTCGTAAGCCACGCGCGCCCTGACGCGGGGCGGAGGACCGGAGCTCTTGGGCGCGATGCAGCGCATTCAAGCAAATGAAATGGGGCGGTTCTGTTGCTAGGCCCGCCCGCTCTTGATGCGGGGCGGAAGACCGTAGCTCTTGGGCGCGATACAGCGCATTCAAGCAAATGAAATGGGGCGGTTCTGTTGCTAGGCCCGCCCCGGGCCCCCGGTATCCCTTCTGTTGCCCGGTGGGTCCAACCGCGCATTGGCTTTGTAAAGTCAGGCCGCTAGGCCTTAGAATTACGCAGCGATTGCGAGTGCTTCATTGTCATTGGCACTTATGAGATTGAGCCTATTACGGGTTACTCAGCCCGGGCAAAAACAACGCTTTTCAGCCCACGTCGATCCTAGTTCGGCCCCGTCAGGAATGGCGAAAAATCGCCTTTCTTGGTGGAGCCGCCGGGTACTGCCCCCGGGTCCGTTGTGCCTATTGCACGTTGCAATTTATCACCATAGTCGGTTGCCCGACGCGTCCTATATAGACCATCTGACCAGAAATGGAAGGGCAAGCGGCGCCACTGTCGCCCGCCCGGGGCTTCTTTCCGCTACGGACCGTTCGGTTTTACAGTCGATCCTCCGCCGACGCCCGCTCCGTCTTGAGTTCGGCCAGGATCTTCTTGAGAACGTCGAGCTGCGGATCGGTCGGCACTTCATCCGATTTCGCGGATTCCTCTGCTTCCATCTGTTTGTTCTGCATTTCCTCCAGCACCGTGTTGATAGCTTTCAGCATCAGGAACAGGGCAAAGGCCAGCAGCATGAAATTTACCACCTGGGTCAGGAAATCTCCGTAGCCGATCATCGCCACGCCCGCTTCTTTCAACTCCGCGTAGTTTGTCAGCGATCCGGTGTAGCCCTCGGGCACCGGGCCGAGCTGGACGAACAGGTTCGAAAAATCGACATTGCCGAACAACCAGCCGATCGTCGGCATGATGATGCTGCCGCTCAGCGATGTCGTGATCTTTCCGAACGCCGCGCCGATAACCACGCCGACAGCAAGATCGAGCACGTTGCCGCGCGCAATGAATTTGCGAAATTCGTCCATGATCTTCATCGTGCGGTGCTCCCCCGACCTGCCAGTACGACGCATGCGTCTGGCATCGCGGATGGAGGGCCGCAAGTGCATGCATATGCTTGAACGGAACAACGGGTCCGCTATGTTCTCTGGGCAAGATCGATGCGCGCTCGAAAGTCTGCCGACGCGCTATCCGGAGGATACACATGAAACTGCACAATTTCGGGCGGGCATTCGCCGTCGCCGCCATTTCGCTCGCTCTGTCAGCCTGCGGTATCAATTCGGTCCCGGCGGCCGAAGAGCAGGCCAAGGCAAAATGGGCCGATGTGGAGGCGCAGTTCCAGCGCCGCTCCAACCTGATTCCCAACCTGGTCGAAGTCGCGCAGGGCGCGGCCGAGAACGAGCGCGGCATCCTCACCGACGTGACCGAGGCACGCGCTCGGGCAACGTCGATCAACATCGACGCCGATGATCTGGGTGATCCGCAGGCGCTTGAGCAATATGCGCAGGCGCAGGGACAACTCGGGCAGGGACTGGGACGACTGCTCGCCAGCTTCGAGGCCTATCCCCAGATCCAGTCGAACCAGAACTTCCTGGCATTGCAGAGCCAGCTCGAAGGAACGGAAAACCGTATCGCCGTCGCAATTCGCGATTACAACGAGGCGGTTCGCCAGTACAATACGACGATCCGCACGTTCCCTGACACGATCGGCGCGAACATCATTCATGGTGCCGAACCGCTGGTGCCCTATTCCGCCGTCACCGAAGGCGCCGACGTCGCGCCGAGCATCGACATGACGTCGAACTGATCGGGCGTGCCTCGCCTGATCGCATTCCTGGCGGCCTCGCTGCTCGCCCTGCTGGCCGTTCCACTCGCGGCGCAGCCCCAGTTCCCCGAACTGACCGGGCGCGTGGTCGACAATGCCGATATTCTCTCGCCCGAGGTCGAGGCGCAGCTGACGCAGCGGCTCGAAGCGCTCGAAACGCAGTCGCAGCGGCAACTGGTCGTGGCAACCGTGCCCGATCTGCAAGGCTACGACATTGCCGATTACGGTTATCAGCTCGGCCGGGAATGGGGCCTAGGCGACGCCGAGCGTAACGATGGCGCTCTGCTGCTGGTGGCTCCGAATGAGCGGCGTGTGCACATCGCCAGCGGCTACGGCGTCGAGGGTTACCTTACCGACGCGCTTTCCGCGCTGATAATCCAGAACGCGATCCTGCCCGAGTTTCGCGAAGGCGACTATGCCGCCGGGATCATCGCGGGCACGGATGCTATCATCAACCAGTTGCAGCTGCCCCCCGAAGAAGCCGCGCGCATCGCCCAGGACGCACAGCAGGCGCGCTCCAGCGATGGCGGCTTCCCGTTCGGCCTGCTGATCTGGATCGGCTTCATCGTGCTGTTCTTCATCCTGCCATTCTTTCGCGGACGCGGGCGCAGTCGGCGCTACCGTTCGACCGGGCGCGGTCCGTGGGGCGAGCGGGAGAGTGGGATCGAAGGCAGCCGGCGGGGCCGACGGCGCAGCGGCATGGGCAGTGTCGCGTCGAACATCATCTTGTGGGAAATCGGCAGCGCGATCGCGCGCGGTGCAATGTCGGGCGGCGGCGGTGGCGGCTTCGGTGGTGGAGGCGGCGGCGGCTTTTCGGGCGGCGGCGGATCGTTCGGAGGTGGCGGCGCCTCCGGGGGCTGGTAGAAGATGGCCTATCTCAATTCCGAACAGCACAAGATCGTCTCCGACGCGGTGGCTCAGGCGGAGCTGACCACTTCGGGTGAGATTGTGACCGTGCTTGCCGATCGCTCGGACAGCTACAGCGACGTTGCGCTCCTCTGGTCGGCGGCGGTCGCCTTCACCGTGATGAGCCTGTTCGCGGCCCTGCCTCAACCGTTCCTGGACCTGTGGGATGCCCTGATTGGCGGTTGGAGCCACGAATGGACCACCGGGGAGATTGCCAGCATGACGATTGCACTCGGGTTGCTTTCCTTCGTGCTGATGTGGGCCGCGCAATCGTGGGATACCTTGCGGTTCGCACTGATCCCCGCGCCGGTGAAAACCACCCGCGCGCACGACCAGGCCGTCAAGCATTTCAAGGTCGGAGCCGAAAGCCGGACCCATGGTCGGACCGGCGTGCTGATCTACCTTTCCATGCGCGAGCATCGTGCGGAGATCGTCGCCGACCGTCCCATCGCCGAAAAGGTCGATGCCGAGGTCTGGGGCGAGGCGATGGGCGACATGCTGGCCGAGATCAAGGCTGGCAGGGTGGCCGAGGGCATGGCGGCGGGAGCGCGCGATGTCGGCTTCGTCCTCGCGCAACATTTCCCGCGTGCGGACGACGATCAGAACGAGCTTCCCGATCGGCTGATCGAAGTCTAGGCCGCACGGCATGGACGATCTCGAACAGCGCCGCGACCCGGATGCGGACAAACCTGAAGAAACCGTCTGGCAGGGTCGCTTCATCGCCGCCAAAACTCGCGGGCGATGGGAATATGTCGGTCGTGCGCGCGGGATCAAGGCGGCGGCGATCCTCGCGATCGACGACGACGCGGACGGCACCCGCCATGTGATTCTCGTCAGCCAGTATCGCGTTCCGCTTGGCCGGTTCTGCCTCGAATTCCCGGCTGGCCTCGTGGGTGATGACGATGGCGCGGACGATGAAGGTCCGGTCGACGCCGCCACCCGCGAGTTGAAGGAGGAAACCGGCTATGCCGCGGATCGGCTAGAAGTGATGGGCGAATTCTATTCCTCGCCGGGCATGGTATCCGAATGCTTCACCCTGCTGCGCGCCACTGGATTGACAAAAGTCAGCGAAGGCGGGGGCGTTTCGGAAGAGGACATCGCGGTCCACCGCGTCGCGCTCCGCGATCTGAGCGCGTTCGTCGATCGGTGGCGCGCCGCTGGCCATGCCGTCGACGTTCGAATTGCAATGTTGCTGACACCCATGTTTCTAGGAGAAAGTTTCACATGAGCACTGACAGGACACGCCGCTGCGAAGGCAAGCTCGCGCTGGTCACGGGAGCTGCGCAAGGATTGGGCCGCGCGCACTGTATCCGACTGGCTCAGGAAGGCGCTCGCGTGCTTGCAACCGACATCAATGGCGACGGCGCGAGTGAAACTGCCGAAATCGTCAATGCCGAAAGCGGTGATGGAACCGCCTTCGCCATTGCCCACGACGTGACCGACCCCGGAGCGTGGGAAGCGGCGGTCGATGCCGCGCGCGAGCAACTCGGCGGGTTGAACGTGTTGGTAAACAATGCCGGGATCGGCGTACCGGGAAATATCGAGGAATGCGATTTCGACGACTGGAAGCGTTGCTTTTCCATCAATGTCGATTCGATCTTCCACGGCTGCCAGAAGGCGCTTCCGCTGATGCGCGACCATGCGCCGGGGTCGATCGTCAACATCTCCAGCATCGCCGGCCTGATCGCGAGCGATACGATGCCGGCCTACAATTCATCGAAAGCGGCAGTGTGGATGCTGTCGAAATCGATCGCGCTGCACTGTGCGAAAAGAAACATGCAGATCCGCTGCAATTCGGTCCACCCGACCTTCGTCGATACGCCGATCCTGGATGGGACGGCCCGCGCTCACGCGCTCGAAAAGGATGTCCTGATGGAGAAGCTTGCGCGGCAGATACCGCTGCGCTTTGTCGGTGAGCCAAACGATATCGCCAATGCGGTAGTCTACCTTGCAAGCGATGAAAGCCGCTTCATGACGGGCGCTGAGATCAAGCTCGACGGCGGCATATCGGCGATGTGATGCGCCGCCCGGCGGGGGGGCGGCGCGTCTGATTCAATCCGCGATCAATGCCGCAGCGATGTAGAGCGGAATGGTGATCCCGGTGAGCAACACCGTTGCGAGCACCAGCGCGATACGGATCAAGGTCGGATCGGCATCGAAATATCGTCCCGCACCGGCGCAAACGCCGAAGATCTTCGCGTTGGTCTTGTCGAGCCGGAAATTGCGTTCGTCGTGGCGAGTGAGTTTGGTCATGCCATGATCCCCAATGAAAGAGTTGCGTTCGGGCTCGCCGGAATGATCGCATAGGCGAAGAAAGCGGCGGAGATGGTCACCGACAAGACGGCGGCGACAAGGCGGCTTGCGAGAAGATTATCGAACATGGCGAAAGTCTTTCAGATAGGAGGGCTTGCGAACCCCGTCCCGGCTCAGGCGAAGCCGGGAGAGGCCGGAACGATGGCGTAGGCGAAGAACACGGTCGAAATGACGACCGAGAGCGCGGCGGCGGCGAAACGATTGGAAAGGCTTGATACGGTCATTGTAGGTCTCCTGATCGGGTCTTGGGTCGAGTTCCGGCTCCGTGCCGGTTACGCAAGATACATTGCAGGAGCCGTGCCAAACCGCGAAAACGGCGGCATTCCGTCATTCGAGTGCATCGTCGTCACCGGCCTGTCGTTCATGTTTCCGAAAGCTTGGGAAAATTTCCCATCAATTGGGATCGAGCTCTTAAGCGGGTCAATGCTGGCCTTTGTCCGGTAGCCTGCTAACCGGACGGCGACCCATGGCGCTCGCAAAAATCACTCTGCAGGACTTCCGCAATCACGCGGCCAGTACGCTCGACGAAACGGCGCATTTCAATCTGCTGATCGGGGAAAACGGGGCTGGCAAGACCAACGTGCTCGAAGCGATCTCGCTGCTGGCTCCCGGTCGCGGCTTGCGGCGCGCGGCCTTGTCGGACCTTCCCCGGCGTTCGGTTGATGGCGATAACCCGAACGGTTTTGCCATCGGTGCGACCCTGACCGAGCAAGGACAGGTGTCCGCAAGGCTTGGCACCTATTCCTCGTCCGAGCGACCGGGACGACGGCTGGTACGGATCAACGGGTCCGACGCGAGCGCGGCGGCGCTGTCCGAATGGCACGCGGTCTCGTGGCTCACACCGGCGATGGACGGGATATTCACCGAGAGCGCAGGCGCGCGCCGCCGCTTCGTCGATCGGATGGCGCTGGCGATCGAACCCGGTCATGCAAGAGCGGTCGGTCAATTCGAAGCGGCGCTGCGGGAACGAAACCGATTGCTGGAAGACCGCGCAGAGGCGCGCTGGCTGGATGCCGTGGAGGTGCAGGTTGCCAGCGCCGGCATTTCTGTCGCGCAGACGCGCTCGCGCCTGATCGCCCGCCTTGGCGATGAGCTGTCAGCGCTGCCCGCCGAGCCTTTCGCCCTGCCAATCGTAAGCTATCGCCCGGGAGGACCGACCGATCGGGCGGAATTGGTCGCAGCCCTCGCCCGAGCACGGCCCCGCGACCGCGCGGCCGGGCGCGCGCTTACCGGCCCGCATCGCGACGAACTTGGCGTCGTGATGGCAAAATCGGGGCTTGAAGCGGCTGTCTGCTCGACAGGCGAGCAAAAGGCGATGCTGATCGCGATCACGCTGGCGCATGGCGTGTTGGCCGCCTCTGGCCGTCCAAGCGTGCTGTTGCTGGACGAGGTTGCCGCCCATCTCGACCCGGTCCGTCGCGGCGAGCTTTTCCGTCGGCTTGAAAACGCCCGCGCGCAGGTCTGGTTGACCGGCACCGAGCTTGCCCCGTTTTCCGATATTGCGGGCGAGGCGGCGGTCTGGCGCGTCAAGCACGGAAAGGTCGAACCGCTCTAGACCGCGTGCAGCGAACCAAGGCCGTTCCCGGCGCCGTGTCGGGCGGTTCAGCCGTCTTCGGGCAGCGCCGCTTCCACTTCGTCAACGGTCGAGGCGACCAGCGTCTCGATCCCTTCGGCGGTAGGATGGATGCGATCGGACTGGAACAGCGCTGGATCCTGATAGATGTCCTCAAGCCAGAAGGGGATGAGTTCGACATCGTATTCCTGCGCCAGATCGCGATAAAGATCATCGAATTCAGCCTGGTATTCCGGCCCGTAATTGGGCGGAGCGCGCATGCCCATCAACAGGACCGGCACATCTTCTGCCTCCAGCGTTTTCAACATGGCCTCGAGGTTGGCGCGGGTTTCCTGCGGCGAAATGCCACGTAGCAGATCGTTTCCGCCCAGTTCGATGATGAACAGATCGGGCGTATCGTTCTGCGCTGCAAGCGTGAATTCAAGTCGGTCCAGTCCCGCCGCGCTGGTATCGCCGGATACACCGGCATTGACGATCCGCGCATTGATGCCGCGCGCACGCAAGGCCGCTTCGAGCTTCTGGGGATAGGCCTCGTTCGGATCGACGTTGTATCCCGCGAACAGGCTGTTGCCGAACGCGACGATATCCACCTCCTCGCCCATGATGGGCACGGGCGGAACGGTTTCTTCGCCAGCAATTCGAGCCGCCCCCGACGCCGGCACGGCCTCCGCATCCTGCGCGGTATCAGCGGCATCGTCGCATCCGGCGAGGGACAGGAGACCGGCAAATGCCATCGCCTTTGCCCATCGACTCCTCGTCGCAATGCCCACTGCTCGCTTTTGCATCCCTTCGACCTTTCGATAAGTAGCTTGCCTGCAACCGATCCGTATCCCATCTGGCTTCCTGTGACCAACTCATCAAGTCCCGCCATCTCGGCCCGCAACCTGACCCTCACCCTCGGCGGCTCCGCTGCCCCGGTGGAAATCCTGCGCGGCATCGATCTCGACATCGGGCTCGGCGAGGTGGTTGCCCTGCTTGGCCCCTCGGGATCGGGCAAAAGTTCCCTGATGGCCGTGCTTTCCGGGCTCGAACGGGCGAGTGGCGGATCGCTGACCGTCGCGGGCGAAAATTTCGCCACGCTGGACGAAGATGGACTGGCCGCGGCACGCAGGGGCCGTATCGGTATCGTGCTGCAGGCGTTCCACCTGCTGCCGACCATGACCGCGGCAGAGAACGTCGCTACCCCGATGGAGCTGGCCGGGGATGACGATGCGAGCGAACGGGCGGTCAGCGAACTGAAAGCGGTCGGCCTGGGCCACCGTGCTGGCCATTACCCGACACAGCTATCGGGCGGCGAACAGCAGCGGGTGGCAATCGCACGCGCAACCGCCCCGCGCCCGGCCCTGATTTTCGCCGACGAGCCGACGGGCAACCTCGACGTGGCCACCGGCGAGGACATCATCGATCTGTTGTTTGCTCGCCGCGCGCAGACTGGTGCGACACTCCTCGTCATCACGCACGACCCGGCACTCGCCGACAAGTGTGATCGCGTTCTGACCATGGCGGACGGTCGGATCGTGTCGGATACGATGGGTCAGAGCGGACCGGTCACGCAGGCCGCGGAATGAGCGCTGCACGCGGGGCTAACGGCCTGTCGTGGTCGGCAGCATGGCAAATCGCCCGCCGTGACCTCAACGCCCGGTTTCGCGGGCTTCGCCTCCTTTTGGTATGCATTTTCCTGGGCACCGCCGCGCTCGCCGCGATCGGCACGCTCACCGCCTCGATCGAGCGCGAATTGCAATCGAGCGGGCGGGAATTGCTTGGCGGCGATCTCGAAGTCGAGGTGTGGCAGCGCGACCTGTCTGATGAGGAATTGCAGGCGCTCGGCGAATACGGCGAGATTTCCGGCGGCTACCGGATGCAGGCCATGGCCAGAGCGCAAGATGCCACCGCGCCGGTCGAGCTGAAAGCGGTCGATGAAAACTGGCCGCTATACGGAACATTCACTCTGTCCGGCGGATCGCAGCCCGGGGCACCGAGCGCGAACGAGGCGTTTCTTGCTCAAGGGGCGTTGGACCGGCTGGACATCGAAGTCGGCGACAGTTTCACGATCGGCACACTCGACCTCAAGGCCGCGGGGGTCATCGCGACCGAACCGGATCGGCTGTCCGAAGGGTTTCAACTCGGCCCCACCGTGCTTGTCGCCAAGGATGTTCCGCTGGACGCAGGCCTGCTCCAGCCCGGATCGCTGTATCAGAGCAAATATCGCGTCGCCTTCGCAGATAGCGCTCGCGACGCCGAATCAGTCGAAGAAGCACTGGGCGAAGCATTCCCCAATTCCGGTTTCGATTTCCGGACCCGCGACCGCGCTTCGCCCGGAGCGGATCGGTTCGTCGGGCGGATGAGCGATTTCCTGACACTGGTCGGCCTGGCCGCTCTGGTGATCGCGGGCATCGGGATTGCTGGCGGCGTTTCGTCCTATCTCGATCAGCGGCGCGCGAGCATCGCGACCCTCAAGGTCCTCGGAGCGTCCGCGCGCGATATCGTGCGAATCTACGCGCTCCAGATTGCCGTTGCGGCCTTTATCGGGAGCGGACTGGGGCTCACCGTCGGCGTGCTCGTCACCCCGTTGCTCGGCCTTGCTCTCGAAGGATTGTTGCCGGTTAAAAGCGGCTTCGTCCTCGAGCCCGGACCGCTCCTGCTTGCGGGGGCCTATGGGCTTCTCGTCGCGTTCGCGTTCGCAGCCGCGCCCCTGCTTCGCGCCCGGAGCTATCCGGCCATGGCCTTGATGCGTTCGCGTATCGTGCCCCTGTCACGGGACCGGCGCGCGCTGTTCGTTACCGCCATCGGCATCGTTGCCATATGCGCGCTCGCCTTGCTGACGACGGCTCAACCACTGCTCTCGGGCGGGTTCTTGCTCGGAGCCGGTGGCGCGCTGGTGCTGCTCGCGGGGCTGGGTCTGCTGCTTCAGGTTATTGCGCGCAAGCTGCCGCGTCCGTCCAACCCGCTGCTGCGTTCGGCGCTGGCGAACCTCCATCGCCCTGGCGCGCCGACCGGGGCGCTCGTTACCGCGCTGGGCTTCGGCCTCGCATCGTTTGTCCTGCTGGCGGCCATACAGAGCGCGATTGACGGCAATATCGAAAGCCGGGTGCCGCGCGAGGCGCCAGACTATTTCGTGATCGACGTACCGCCGGAACAGGAAGCGGATTTTTCCGCTATCGTGTCCGACCGCTTCCCCGATGCCGAGATACGCACTGTGCCCACACTGCGCGGTGCAATCCTCGCTTTCGGTCCGCAAGACGACATGCAGCGCGTTGCCGAACTCGATGAAATCCCCGACGGCGCGTGGCAGCTGCGCGGGGAGCGCGGTATCACCTATTCCGACACCGCTCCCGAAGGCAGCCGCGTCGTCGAGGGGGAATGGTGGGACCCTGCCCATTCAGGCGAGCCGCTGGTCTCGATCGATGCGGATTTTGCCGATGCTGCCGGCCTGGGCGTCGGCGACATGCTCACGATCGGGATATTGGGGACAGAACGGCAGGTCCGGATCGCCAATCTGCGCGAAATCGACTGGGAGAGCATGGGGTTCAACTTCACGCTGGTCTTTTCGCGCAATGCGATCGCCGATGCCCCGCACAAACTCGCGGCTGCAATCGATCTACAGGATGGCGCAGATCCTGAAGCGCAAGGCGAATTGCTCCGCGCAATGGTACAGGAATTTCCATCGACCTCCGTGATCGAAGTCGGCGAAGTGCTGGTGCAGGCGCGGACGCTGCTCGAACAGGTCGGCCTTGCGACGCTCGCCGCCGCGGCCGTGGCCGTGCTCGCCGGTCTGGCGGTCCTGATGGGGGCAATCGCCGCGGCGCGGGCAGCGCGAACCTACGATACGGTCGTATTGCGCGTCCTGGGGGCGAGCCGTCGACAGATCCTTGGCCTGCAACTGGCCGAATACGGGTTCATTGCCGCTGCACTCGCGCTTGTCGCGCTGGCGCTGGGGTCGGGCCTTGCCTGGGTCATCATTACGCAACTGTTCGAATTCGACTGGCTGCCCGATTGGGGTGTCGTGCTGGGCGTGCTCGGCCTTGGCATCGCCATCGTGCTCGCCTTTGCGCTGGGCGGTTCACTTCCGCTCCTGCGGGCCAAGCCTGCACGGGCACTGCGCGAATTGTAGTTGTTCTCGAAACTCCCCTTATTCGAAGGTCGACGGGTCGACCGAAACCTCGCCGGGTGTGCCCTTCACCACCAGCGTGCTGGCGAGCAGGTCGTGCAATCCCTGTTTGCGCTGTGTGAAGGCGACCATGATGTATCCGATCAACAGGATCATTCCCGACAGGATCTTCGCGAAATAACGACCGAGCGCTCGAGGAACGGAAATGCGCTGTCCCTGCGCATCGGTGACCACGAGACCTAGCGCCATCTTGCCCGGCGTGGCCTGTTTGTCCGACGATTCAAATCCAACGAAATAACTGACGAAGATGACGAATAGAACGAGAGAAAGGAAGGGAGACGACGTACTCGCTTCCGCGCTGAAGGAGCTGGTTGCCGTCTGACTTGCCGATCCGAAATTCGACTCACCGAAAATGGCGAGAATCATGAACTGCACTCCCAACAGGATCACGAAATCGATCAGATAGGCGAGAACACGTGCCCAGAATCCGGCGTACTGCATGATGTCATCCTCGAGCGAAATTGCTGGCCGCTTCTACGGCTTTCGCTCGTCATGACGGCCGGAACCTACGAAAAGGTTTCCGGGTCGCTCGTCCCGCCCTTGGGATCGGGACCATACTGGTTCGGCCCCTTCGTCCCTTCGAGCAGCATAAAAACCAGCAGGATGATACCACCGACAATTGGGATGAAACCGAGCAGGACGAGCCAGCCCGTCTTGTCCTGATCATGAAAGCGACGAACCTGCACGGCGATACCCGGCACGATGATAGCGAGCACGAGCAGCGCGGTCAGCGGGCCGTAGAGACCGAAAACCATGCCGCTGAGTCCCAGGGCGGCTTCGATGAAGGAAAGGACGATAGCGACAACGACCACGCCCAGCACGAACATCCAGTATTCCTTGCGCCGAGAGCGGCCTTGAAAATCCGCATAGCGGCGCAGCGGCATCAGCATCCAGTCCATGACATTCCCCTTCGTGGTTCGATGTCAAAGCACCACACCAAAGTGTCGGACACAAGTTGTCTGTCGAAAGTCGGCGCGTTTGTACAAGAAAGGGGCCCGCCATTCCTGGCGAGCCCCTCATTTGACAGAACCAGTGATCTTCGGATCAGAACTTGAAGCGGACGACCCCGCCATAGGTGCGCGGCTGGTTGGGATAGCCGGAAACGGTACCGGCCTGTGCGACGCCGTCGAATACGGTCAGGATATACTGATCGTCGAGCAGGTTGCGCGCAAAGGCACCGATTTCCAGCCCGCTGTTCAGAGCAAGGGTAAGCGAAGCGTTCACGAGGTTCACTTCGCGGTTGAATATCCTGTCATTGCCAAGCGCGGCGTTGAATGTCGGCAGGCCGTTATTGATCGGCGTATTGCTCTCGTGATTGTAATCGACGCGGCTGATGACGCGCGACCCGCTGTCGAATTCGTGCGTGTAAGTAGCCGATGTCGCGATCGTCCATTCGGGAATGCCGCCCGGCCTCTGACCTGAAAGGTCGCCCACGACCGAACCGGTGAAACTGTCGTAGAGCGCATCGAGATAGGTCGTCGCGAAGGTGAAGACCAACCCGTCGGCCGGGTTGATCGTAGCGTCGAATTCGAAACCCTTGACCGATTGCTTGCCCGCATTGCGCAGGGCGAAACCAGTGCCGGTAAAGGCGAAGCTCTGGAAGCCCTCGATCGACTGGTCGAACAGCGCGAGGTTGAACCCGAAGCCGTCCCACTGCCCCTTCATGCCGATCTCGTACACCTCGGCCTCCTCCGGCCCGGCGAAGCGGGTGCCGGATACGAGGTTGGGTACTGCCAGGCCCGCGTTCAGGATAGCCGAATCCGGAGCAAGGATCGTCGATCCGAACGGTCCGGCGACGAAGTCGCTGCCGAGCGGACGACTGTCACGCGACAGGTTGACGGAGCTGGCCTTGAACCCGGTGGCGTAGCTTCCGTAGATGTTGAGTTCGTTCGACACCTGGTAGGCCACACGAAACAGGTAGGTCAGCTTGTCGTCGTTCGTCTGTCCATCTTCGACTGCATTGGGCACGTCGAGGAATGGCGGCTGGAACTGGAACGGTGCAAGCCCGAGAAGAGGGTTCTGCGTGGGGTCCTGCGCCGCCGCCGCAATTCCGGCAAAGAACGGAGCGGTGGCAGGGTTGCTGGCAAAGCTCGCAATCACGTCAGGCGTGACCTGTCCGGGCGGGATCATCAGAGCCTGCGCGATACCCCCGACGATGAAGGCGTCGACGAGGTTGATGTTCGCCAGCGGATCGAAGCTCGTCTGGCTGACGGCGAACTCTTTTTCATCGTCGGTGTAATTGAAGCCGGCGGTGAAGACGAGCCCATCGACAGGCTCCAGGTCGACCGTTCCGAAAACGGAATAGGCGGTGTTGTCGAGGCTGAAATTCTCATCGGTCAGCAGCGGAGTGGTGAAAATGCTCTCCTGCGGAAGGCCAAGACCGGCCTCGACCCCGTTGAACAGGCCAGGTCCGCCCGCCAGCAATTCGAAGAAGTCGCGGATATCCGTGCCGTTCTGCACGCCGCTCGCCTGAGTGATCGATTCGTCGAAGTAGAACCCGCCAAGCAGGAAGTTCAGCGGTCCGTCGAAATCGGTCGCGACCCGGAATTCCTGCGTAAACGTCTCGACCTTCTGGTCGCGGGTCTCGCTCGCGATATCGAGGCTGGTATAGTCGATATCGGAGCGGAAGAAGTTCTTCAGTTCGCGATAGGCGGTGATCGAAGTGAAGGTGAACGCGCCGGTCTCGTAGTCGGCCTGGATCGAGCCGCCGTAATTGTCGACTTCGTTTACCGGCACGTCATTGAGGAACGATTCGTATTCGAAGAACTCGTCCGGCGGGCTGAACTGTCCGCCAAGAGCGAGGATCGCGTTCGCCGTTGGCCCTGCGACCAGCGTGCCGACCTGGCAGCACACTTCGTCGATACGCGAATAATCGGCGATTGCACGAATGCTGAGATCCGGGGTCGGTTCGATCAGCAATTGCCCACGGGTCGACCAGCGGTTCCGATCGTTGATCCCGGTGTCGAGATTGACGATCTCGGCATAGCCATCGCGTTGCTGATATGTGCCGTCGACCGAGAAGGCGATATTATCGGTAATCGGCCCGGTGACGTCGCCTTTCAGGAATATCTGGTCGTAATTTCCGTAGACCGCTTCGATGCTGCCACCGAATTCGAATTGCGGCGGACGGGTCACGACGGAGATGACGCCGGCGGACGCGTTCTTGCCAAACAGGGTCGATTGCGGGCCGTTCAGCACCTCGATCCGTTGCACGTTGGGAAGATCGCCCAGTGCGGCGGCGGAGCGGGACCGGAACACGCCGTCGATGAACACGCCGACCGAAGGCTCGACTCCGAAATTGTTATCGCCATTGCCGAAACCGCGAATGATGAAGGTCGACGCCGAGGACGTCTGAAGCTGGCTGACACGCAGCGACGGGGTGACCGTCTGCAGGTCGAGCACGTCGCGAATCTGGGCCTGCTCCAGGGTCTCGCCACTGGTCACGGATACCGAGATCGGTGTTTCCTGCAGCGTCTGCTCGCGCTTGGACGCGGTGACGATGATCTGGTTGCTGGCATTGGCCTCTTCGGGCTGCAATTCGTCTTCAAGGACCAGCTGATCGGCATCGTCGCTATCAGCGAGCACCGAATTGTCCTGCGCCAGAGCTGCGCCCGGAACAGCGACCGCGAATGCGGCGGCGCCTGCGAGCAGGGTGAAGCGAAGCGACCCGGCAGCGCCGGAAACAGTGGAAGTCATGATAATTCTCTCCTCAAATCCCACTCGGGCCGCGCTGCTCATGTGTTCTGCCGCAGCAGAACGGATCGGGCGGGCCTCGATTGACGGGCGTGATAGTGGTTGGCTCAAATCGCGGCAAGACAACACAGGCGGCGCGCGCGCTAAAGTCTCGGATGTTGCAACTGGGTTACACTCCTCGACAAAGCCTCGTCTTCCTCCTTCGATCAAAGGCAGGCTTGCCGCTTTCGCCCGGCTGCGCTAGGCGCGCCTGCGAAGCTTCGACGATTTGTGCAGCGCAGCATTGCATCTTGCTTCCGAAGCCGATCCGTCGCCCCTCCCCGGCGCCCACCTCGTTTGCCCCTGTTTGAAAGCCCGCTCAATGCCTTCCTCACTTCGCAACATCGCGATTATCGCCCACGTCGACCATGGCAAGACCACGCTCGTCGATCAGCTTTTCCGCCAGTCCGGCACGTACCGCGAAAACCAGCGGATCGAGGAACGGGCGATGGATTCCGGCGACCTCGAAAAAGAACGCGGGATCACCATTCTTGCCAAGTGCACCAGCGTCGAATGGGAAGGACCCGATGGCGAGGTCACCCGGATCAACATCGTCGACACTCCGGGCCACGCCGATTTCGGCGCCGAGGTCGAGCGAATCCTCTCCATGGTCGATGGTGTCATCCTGCTGGTCGACAGCGCCGAAGGAGCCATGCCACAGACCAAGTTCGTCACCGGAAAGGCACTGGCCCTCGGTCTGAAGCCGATCGTGGTCGTCAACAAGATCGATCGGCCCGATGGCCGCCCGCAGGAAGTGCTCGACGAGGTGTTCGACCTTTTCGCCTCGCTCGACGCAAGTGATGAACAGCTTGAATTCCCGTCGCTATGGGCATCGGGCCGCGATGGCTATGCCAGCGAGGACGAGAATGCCCGCGAAGGCACCCTTGCTCCCTTGTTCGAGCTTATCACCCAGCACGTCCCCCCTCCGGGTCTCGATACGAGCGGGCCGTTCAAGTTTCTTGCAACTCTGCTCGACCGCGACAACTTCATGGGGCGCGTGCTTACCGGCCGGGTCCAGTCGGGATCGATCAAGATGAACGATCCGATCCACGCCATCGACATGAACGGCAATGTCGTTGAAACGGGCCGCGCGACCAAGCTGATGAGCTTTGACGGGTTGGAGCGCGTCCCGGTCGAAAGCGCGCAGGCAGGTGACATCATTGCGCTTGCCGGGCTCGAAAAGGCGACTGTCGCCAACACCATCGCAGATCCGTCTGTGAGCGACCCGATCGAGGCGCAGCCGATCGATCCGCCCACGCTGGCAATGCGCTTTTCGGTCAATGACAGCCCTCTTGCCGGACGGGAAGGCAGCAAGGTCACCAGCCGCATGATCCGCGATCGCCTGCTGCGCGAGGCGGAAACCAATGTCGCCATTCGCGTGACCGAGGCCGACGACAAGGACGCCTTCGAAGTTGCCGGGCGCGGCGAATTGCAGCTTGGCGTCCTGATCGAGACGATGCGCCGCGAAGGTTTCGAGCTCGGCATTTCGCGCCCCCGCGTCCTGCTGCGCGAGGAAGATGGCGAGCGTCAGGAACCATACGAAACCGTGGTCATCGACGTCGATGACGAACACTCGGGAACGGTTGTCGAGAAGATGCAGCGCCGCAAGGCCGACCTTACCGAAATGCGACCTTCGGGACAGGGCAAGACCCGCATCACTTTCTCCGCACCGTCGCGCGGACTGATCGGCTATCATGGCGAATTCCTGTCCGACACGCGCGGCACGGGCATCATGAACCGACTGTTCGAGAAATATGGCCCGTACAAAGGCACGATCGAAGGCCGCAACAATGGCGTCCTGATCTCCAACGGCGATGGCGAGGCGAACGCCTACGCCCTGAACATGCTGGAGGAACGCGGCGAATTGTTCATCGCCCCGCAGATGAAGGTCTATGAGGGCATGGTTATCGGCGAGAACGCCAAGCCCGACGATCTCGAAGTCAATCCGATGAAGGCCAAGCAGCTTTCCAACGTTCGCTCGACGGGCAAGGACGACGCCATTCGCCTGACGCCGCCACGCCGGATGAGCCTCGAACAGTCGATCGCCTATATCGACGATGACGAGATGGTGGAGGTGACGCCCCTGTCGATCCGCCTGCGAAAGACCCTGCTCGATCCGCACGAGCGCAAGAAAGCCCGCAGAAAGGGATAATCCGCGAGAGCGGTTCGGGCGCAGGTACTGGCCGCAGGATCAGGCCAGTACCTTCTGCGCCGCGATCAGTGCGGTGTAGAGCACAGCCCCGAACAGGAAGGGCAGGAATCGACTTTCGCGTTGCGCGGGCAGTTCCTCCTTGAGCGTCACTAGGATGATCCCGCCGCCGACAAAGGCGATCAGCCCACCGACCCACACTTCGGGCAGATCGACGGCCAGGGCCGCACCCCATCCCGCCAGCGTCGCTGCCGATAGCACCCAGCGCCCACCGCGATCGTAAAGTTTCGGATGATGCTTGTGCGAACCGAAATCGGCGCTTAGGAAATGCAGGACGACAGCAATTCCGTAGATCACCACTGCCAGCGCCTCGTCGTCCACGCGGCGAGCCAGCAAATAGGTGATGGTCGCCGCCAGCACGGAATTGGCCACCAGATGGAGCCAGAACAATTCGCGATCCGCGCGCGTTTCGTCGGCATCGCCCTCCCCTTTCGACGCTACGACGATTCGCTCGATTCCGTAGAACAACGATAACCCTGCCAATCCCACGCCATAGGCGGCTATCTCCGCCAGCTTGTCCCCCATAGCCGTCGCCTCGCGCAGCGCGTTGGCGTGGGCGCCGAGTTCCGGGAGGATGTGTATGAAGACGTACGCGACCGCGACGCCGCCGGCGAAACTCAGCCATCGGCTGCGCGGCGTCCTGTCGAGGAAATTGAGGCGGCGAATGAAGACGTGGACCACGCAAAAGGCGAGGGTGATCCCGAGAGTGAGGGTGTCGTGCAACGTCGGCGTCATCGCGATTGGGCCTCAGCCGAACGCCATGAAGTTGGGTTGACCGTTCGACGCGCTAACCCCGCCATCCACGGCGAGATTCACACCTGTGACAAAGCGCGCATCCTCGCTGGCGAGGAAAGCGACTGCCGCTGCGACATCGTCCGGCTCGCCCACTCGGCCAAGTGGCAATCGGCGCATGAATGCCTCAAGCAGAGCCTCGTTCCCGGTGATCCCTCCCGTCATGTCCGAGCGCGTAACCGACGGATTTATGGCGTTGACCCGAATGCCCCTGCGCCCAAGCTGCAATGCGAGCGATCGGGTCAGATTGGTGACCGCACCCTTCGATGCGTTGTAGATCGGCAGGGTCCAGTCGCCACCGGTGCCCGAGACGCTGGAAATATTGACGATCGAACCGGTCGTTTTTCCAAGTTCGGGGATCGCGGCGCGACACATGTAGAGCGTGCCCTTGACGTTTGTATCGATCACCATGTCGATCTCATCATCGCTCGCATCTTCCAGCATTCCGCTGGTGGCAACGCCGGCGTTGTTTACAAGACAATCGAGCCCTCCGAACATTTCGACGCTCTTGCCAACGATCTCGGCTGCAAAATCGCGGTGGCTGATATCGCCTTCTACTATCAGCGTTCTGCGGTCCTCGAACTTCTCGGCGACTATCTCGCAATCCGCCCGATTGCGCGAATTGAGGACTACATTGGCCCCTTCGGCGGCAAACCTGCGGGCAATCCCCTCCCCGATGCCGGTCGACGATCCGGTGACGATCACTGTCTTTCCCGTAAATCGGGCGGAATCGGTCATGCAATTAATCTCCTTCTTTCCGGTATTTCCAACCAATGCGCGAACAGGCCGATATGTCCGCGCGGCAAAACTGGCCAAGCGGCGGTCCTGCTGTTAGAGGGCCGCGGCCAGGGGATCACATCATGAACACAGCCACTCTCGCGAGCCTCGCGCTCTATTTCATCGCCATGATCGGCATCGGCCTTTACGCGTGGCGCAAATCCACCGACACGTCCGAGGGTTATCTGCTCGCCGGGCGCAACCTGCCACCATCGGTCGCGGCCTTGTCAGCCGGCGCCAGCGACATGTCGGGATGGTTGCTGCTGGGTCTTCCCGGTGCGCTATATCTTGCCGGTCTAAGCGCGGCATGGATCGGCATCGGGCTGTTCGCCGGGGCCGTGGCCAACTGGATCATCGTGGCCCCGCGCCTGAGGGAGCAGAGCGAACAATACGGCAATGCCCTGACCATTCCGCAATTCCTTGCCAATCGATTCCCCGATCAATCGACCAATCTGCGGGTGATCGCCGGCCTCGTGATCGTCGTCTTCTTCACCGTCTATACCGCTGCCGGTCTCGTTGGCGGAGGCAAGCTGTTCGAAACCGCCTTTGCCGGGATCCTGCCGGATGTCGGTATCAGCGATTACCTTTTCGGCATTCTCCTGACGGCCGGGATCGTTCTGGCCTACACCATGGTCGGCGGCTTTCTCGCCGTCAGCCTGACGGATTTCGTCCAGGGGATCATCATGATGCTGGCCCTGGTCATCATGCCGCTGGTCGTCATCCTTGGTGAAGGCGGCAGCGCGGGAGGATCATTGGAGGCCGTACCAGTCCCTGGTTTTCTTAGCCTCACGCAGGGCGTGACCGCGCTCGGGTTCATCAGTGCGGTGACATGGGGACTGGGTTATTTCGGTCAGCCGCACATCATCGTTCGCTTCATGGCGATCGACACGGTCAAGAAAGTCGCGCGTGCGCGAACCTATGGACTCAGCTGGATGGCGATATCGCTGGTCGGTGCGATCGGGATGGGCATTGCCGGCCGCGCCTATGCCGAACGCAACGGTCTGGTGGTCGAGGATTCGGAAACGATCTTCATCGTGCTTTCCGAATTGCTGTTTCACCCGATCGTCACCGGCTTCCTGTTCGCCGCCCTGCTGGCCGCCATCATGAGCACGATATCCTCGCAATTGCTGGTGAGTTCGAGCTCTCTCACAGAGGATTTCTATCGCCTTTTCCTGCGCAAGCAGGCGGGGGAGCGCGAGGCGGTGAATGTCGGGCGGGTCTGCGTCGCACTGGTCGCAATTGCGGCCATCATCATCGCGCGCGATCCGAATTCGCAGGTTCTCGGCCTCGTCGCCAACGCCTGGGCCGGATTCGGCGCGGCGTTCGGTCCGCTGATCCTGCTGGCGCTGACCTGGCCCAGGATGACCGGCGCGGGGGCTGTCGCAGGCCTTGTCACGGGCGCATTCGTCGTCGGCGCATGGATCGCGCTGGGATGGAATTCGAGCTTTCTTGGCGGTGAGGGTCTTTACGAAATCGTGCCCGGCTTCATCGCCGCATGGGTCGCGATCGTCGCGGTCAGCCTTGCCTCGCGGCCGCGAAGCGAACAGGCTGTCGCCTGACCCGGATTTCAGCGCTTTCCCATTTCCCGCATCTGTGAAATTGTGCGCGGGTCAATGGGAGAGAGCCTATGACGGAAACCAGAACGCCCCGGGTCACGGGGTTGGGCGGCGTGTTCTACCGCGTGTCCGATCCGGAGGCGACGCGTGCGTGGTATCGTGAGACGCTTGGGATCGATGGCCCCTACGGCCCGCAATTCGCATGGTCGGACGAGCCCAGGACCAATCCTTACTCGCTTATCAGCCATTTTCCGGACGATGAATATCTGAAGCCGGGAACAGGCAGCTTCATGATCAATCTGCGCGTTGACGATCTCGGCGGTTTTGTCTCGCTGCTCGAAACGAAGGGAGTGGAAATTCTCGGCACTGCGGATGAGGGTTATGGCAAATTTGCCTGGATCCTCGATCCTGACGGTGTGAAGATCGAGCTATGGGAACAGATTGCTGATGAATTGCCGTGACTCGAAGGCCGGGGGCGATCGAAGTCCGATCTCGCTGACCGAAGGAGCCGGAAAAAGGAACGCCTTACGATGGGCGTTAACTGTCCTTGCCGGACTGAGCATGACCGCCTGTGGATCGTTGGTGCCGGAGGCAAGTTCATCGGGGGATCGTGGAGCGGGCTCCTCGGATACATCGTATGGCGATGGCAGCGGATCGGATCGGATGAGATCAGCACCGCGATCGATGGCCCCGCGCCCCGGAGATGCCGCCTGTCTCGCCGAACTGGGGCGAGCCGGGACCCGTTTCGATCCCCTGCCCGACAGTTACGATGCACCGGGCTGCGCAAAGCTCGGCACAGTGCGCCTTTCAGCGGTGAGGGGCGATCTGTCACGGTTTGCCATCAGCAATATTGGTCCGGTCGAATGCAGCCTTGCCCGCACATTCGGCGCATGGGCCCGGTTCGGAGTGGACCGCGCCGCGAGGCAAATCCTCGGCAGCGGACTTGCCAGGATCGAAACGATGGGAAGCTATTCGTGTCGCAACATAGCAGGATCCGCCAAGCGGTCCGCTCATGCCAGAGCGGCTGCCGTGGACGTCTCCGCTTTCGTACTGGGGGACGGGCGACGCATATCATTACGAGATGACTGGCAGGATGGTACGGCCGCGGAACGCGAATTCCTGCGCACGGTGCAACGCAGCGCTTGCAAACGCTTCGGCACAGTTCTCGGACCCGATTACAATCGCGCGCACCGCGACCACTTTCACCTCGAAGAAACCGGCCAGAGCTTTTGCCGCTAAGGGTGCTGCGCACCCTTTCCAGCATCAGCGCCCTTCATCGACACGTTATCGCGGCCCCGACACCAGGATCGCCGGGGCCGCGTACGGACACGACAACTAGACCGTGTCGCAAACCGTGATCCGGGGCTCCAGCCTCGCCTCGATCTTGAGGCGGACAGCTTCGGCTGCATGACGGGCGCCAAGCTTGTTCATCATGTTGGCGCGATGAATCTCGACCGTTCTCGGACTGATATCGAGCTCGCGGGCGATGACCTTGTTGCTGCTGCCTTCCGCGAGCCATTCCAGCACTTCGCGTTCCCGGCCCGAAAGGCTTGCGATCCGGTCGCGCGCTTCGATCATGGTGCGGCGCGCGGTGCCAAACTCTTCGGCCTCTTTCTCGATCCTGTTCAGGCTGCGGGAGAACCGATCCGGATCGAGTGGGAGGGAGAGGTAGTCGAGCGCGCCGGCCTTGATCGCTTCCACGATGGCTCCGGCCTTCGGGTTTTCGGCCACCAGGACCAGCGGCAGCCAGACGCCTATCCGGCCGAGCCGTTCGAGCATTGCCGCAACGCCGCCATCTTCGCCGGTATCGCGAACGATGATTATCCCCTCCCGAGGGGGGTGAAGTGCGAGTTCCGACAGGTCGCCGTAAACTTCCGAGTGGTGACCGAGCGAGAAGCCGATCCTTGCGTGCTCGGCACGTTGGCGGCTGTCGCTGTTGACGAAGTGGAGGGGTGTTTTGCGTTTCATGCTCACGGTCTGCCCGTGGCCGGATCGCAATACATCTCAGGATTAAGCCGATATGGATAGAACCCGGGAGCGCAATACTTCAATTCGCACAAATGCGTAGGTATTGACCACCATATTGAACCTAATTTGGCGGTTCGAAGCGCCCCCGGTCAGCCAGCAAGCCTATTCTAACGTTTACTTAGATTGAAAACTGTAATCCGGCAGGGAATCGAACGCGGCCTTCAGCTTGTCCCCCCATCCGGAAGAAATCTCGTTAAAATAAGGGTCGTCATGCTCGATCCGGAATTCGTGCGTCGGTCCGAATTCATTCTTGCCCAAGACCAACAGGTCGAGCGGGAGCCCGACCGAAAGATTGGCCTTAAGGGTCGAATCGAAGGACACCATCATCAGCTTCACCGCGTCTTCGAAGTCCATGTCGCGGTCGTATCCGCGGATCAGGATCGGGCGACCGTACTTGGTCTCTCCGAT
>JGI12210J13797_10540428_pt1 | contig 22997 bp, 18 predicted proteins | sample ElkSlonscriptome_3_FD_13797 | JGI IMG/M metagenome (IMG submission 13797)
GCTGATAAACAGTGATTTTTATATCTATTTGATGCTTGCACTAGCAAGTTTGGTTGCAATTGTTTCGCGAAAGATAGATCTTACGGGAGGGGTGGTAGGTGGTATAACGGCATCGTTACTATTCGCCAGTAGCTGCTTATTCGGTATTTTACTGATTGGTTCGTTCTTTATCATAGGGACACTAGCAAGCCTTTACAAAATCCATTATAAATCAGAATTGAACTTAGCTGAGGCCAATCAAAGTAGACGAGGATGGAAAAATGTTGTATCAAATAGTGGAATAGCAGCCTTAGTCGCCCTATTAGACATATTCTTCCCTACTTTTCTTCCTGCTGAGTTCCTAATAGCCGTTTGCTTTGCAACAGCCCTCTCTGATACACTCTCTTCCGAAATGGGTAACGTAACTGGACGATATTACTTTAATATTCTTTCTTTCGAGTCAGGAAAACGAGGTGTTGACGGGGTGGTTAGTTGGGAAGGTTTTGGCTGGGGCCTTGTCGGCAGTGGTATCATTGGCACAATCTATTGGGGGTTCCACTCATCGCTTTATGATTCAATAATTTTAGTTTTGATTGGATTTTCTGGAAATTTACTGGACTCCATATTAGGAGCTACTTTGCAGAGAAAGGGCTATTTGAGTAATCACGGGGTTAATTTTACCAGTACTACGGCAGCTACGATGGTAGCTTTGATAATCAGTTCTTGGTAGGTGGAATATCGTGTAGAAGCCAGATACTAGGGTCGAGTACTATTTTCTCTACTCGAGCATCTACTTTTAGTGTAAACACTTCATCGAGCTCATCTACGTACACAGATTTTACTTCGGAAACTGATCCGTTTGAGTAGTGTATACCAATTTGTAGCGGGAATGCATATGGCTCAACAACTTGCGTTTGCTTTATTTTAACTTTGAGCTTTTTTCCGGCACTTTGGTATTTCCAATTGCAATCCAGAACCGGATAATCGGACCGGTACAACCACTGCGAAAAGAATGCTGATAAGTCATTAATCGCTAGTTTGCTGGCTAAGGCGATAAAATTATCGGTAGAAGCGTTTTTGTGTTTGTACTGATTGAAAAACTGCTTCAGAATAGCAAAAAACACATTATCACCTACCTTTGCTCGCAGCATATGTAGTACCCAAGCTCCTTTTTGATACGTGTTAGCATTAAGTAGCTGAAAGAGATTTGACTCGTTTGTGTCAACTACTTTAGCTTGAGGAGACTTTAAGTGGAAAGTAAAAATACGTTCTTTGTCGGACAATAGACGGGCGTTCATACTATCTCTGCCGTAAGTACGCTCAAAATAAAGATGGGTCAGGTAGGTTGAGAAGCCTTCGCTGAGCCAGACGTCAGACCAGTTTTTTTCGGAGACGGCGTTCCCAAACCACTGATGAGCTACCTCATGGGCAATTAGCCCTTCAATAGATGGTTGATCGACAACCACTGACTCGTTATAGAAAATAGCCGTGGCATTTTCCATACCGCCATACTGCGTTTTAGATTGCACATTAGCTATCTTTTGATAAGGGTAGTCCCCCAAAATATTTTGGTAGAATAATAGTATATCAGCAGTAGGAGCAAACTTTTCAAACCCTATTGTTCGATCTTCAGGATACAGCCAGTTTTCAATAACAACTGATTGATGGGGGGGATACTGCACGGCAAATCTAGCTGCACCAAAGACCATTACCTTAGTAGGAATAGGTTGAGCGATTGCCCAATGACTGAGTTTATAGCGAGATAATTTCTGGGTGTCGGGTAATAAATAACTTTCCTCCAAAAGCTTACCATTGGAAATCACTTGATAGTGAGCTGGGGCAGTAACAATAAACTCACAGGTAGCTTTATCAGAAGGATGATCGTGGGTGGGTAGCCAGAAGTGCGCTCGGTTAGGCCAGTTATCACCAAAAAAAGTGCGATCGCCGTACTGGTTTTGTTTAATAATTAACCCATCGCTGGGAATACCGTGGTACTTAATACGAAAAGTGCCTTGAGAAATACTAGGCTTAGCTTTGGGAATGCTGATATAAAGCGCATGGTTTTTATGCTTGAAGTCTACGGGTTGATTGTTGAATAAGATTTCTTCTACGATCATACCACTAAAACCGCTACTATCTAGATTGGCGAGATGTAGAATGGTCGGAGAGGACTGATTAGGTGGAAGCGAAACAAAAATACTAGCATCACCCTGAATCTCATTGGAATTATCGTGAATTGCCAAGTTAAAGACGTAGTGCAGTACATTGATTGAGGAAGTAGGAAGACTCACGGATTGTGAAAATCCGGGGCAAGAAGCAATCGCTAGTAAGAATAGCGATGTTTGTAGGGTGCAGAATTTTTTTCCCATCGTGCTTTTTTCAGGCTTTTAGCGAAATTAGGAAAGAAAGTAAAGAATTCGTAAACACATTTAGACTGGAAGGTACAACTGAGATGAAAAAATTGCTTAAATCAAGAATTATTGACCTTATTCTGGTTTCTCTATTACTACTATTGTTGTTTGTACCAAGTATTCGCTTGCCGGTAATAAGTAATGTGCAGAAGGCTATACTGCATACCGGCTTGTTTAATGCTTCATCAGAGCATACTCAATCGGATGAAACATTTGATTATAAACTTGTGCTATATAATACGGCAGGAGAACAAGTTGATATGGATCGGAAGCGAGGAAAGGTGCTTTTCATTAACGTATGGGCCACTTGGTGCCCCCCTTGTATAGCCGAAATGCCTGAGATTGCTAAACTATATGAATCAGTAGGGGATGAGGTAGAATTTTTGATGATCTCGGTAGACCAAGATCAACTAAAAGCGAAGAAATGGATAAGAGGTAAAGCCTTTCTGGTTCCGGTATACTTCCCAAGACAAATGAACGTAAGCTTATCGTACGAGGCAATACCGACTACTTGGATTATTGATCGGACGGGAAAAATCGTTTTTGAACAAACCGGAATGGCGCAATACAACACAGAAAAATTCAGATCGTTTCTGCTCTCTCTTTAGCGTTAAACTACTTTCTTAGGCGTTTCTTGATGTTGCCGAGAAAAATAGTCCTGAGCTGCCGCCCGAACTTTAGGGGCTAGCAATAGGGCTGAAATCATAGTTGGAATAGCCATTAATGCGTACATTCCGTCTACTAAATCAATCACTGCCTCTAGCGTAGCCACCGACGCAATAATAATTGTTGCCACATAAAAATAGTTAAACCAGTGTGCGCGATGGGCTCCCGCTAGATAAGCAAAGGATTTGGTTCCGTAATAAGAGAGAGTAAACAAGGAAGATAGTGAGAAAAAGGCTACACATAACAGCAACAAATATCCACCGAACTGGTCGCCAGGAAAGGCAATATTGAAAGCATCTACTGTAAGCGTAATACCTTCCATATCCGTAACTTTCCATACATCAGTCACTAATATTGCCAGCGCAGTCATGGTACAAACGATCAATGTATCGATCGCAGGGCCTAGCATCGCGACCAATCCTTCCCGCACGGGTTCGCTGGTTTTAGCCGCACCGTGCGCCATTGGAGCCGTACCAATACCCGCTTCATTGGAGAATGCGGCTCGTTGAGCTCCCACTATAATAATTGACCCAACCGCTCCCCCCAATACCGAGGTAGCAGTGAAAGCATCAGTGACTACTAAGCTAAGTGAAGGGATAATCTGACCGACATTAGCAAAAAGTATATAAACTACCGAAACTACGTAAATAGCGACCATAGCCGGAACCATACGGCTAGCTACACTCGCAATTCGTTTGATACCCCCAAAAATAACGATAGCGACTAATGTAGCTACTAGAAGTCCTATGATGAGGTTTAAGCCGAAACTTTCCTGCATTCCCATCGGAAGCAAAACGACATCTTTGATAACTCGACCTAATTGATTAGCATTCACCATCGGAAGAGGTCCCATTAGTCCGGCGACACAAAAAAATACCGCTAACGGTTTCCACTTTTTACCTAAACCTTCTTCAATTACGTACATCGGACCGCCCTGTACTTGTCCGGCACTGTCTTTTCCTCGGTACATAATGGCCAGCGTACAAGTAAAAAATTTAGTAGCCATACCCAAGAATGCACTTACCCACATCCAAAAAAGGGCGCCAGGGCCACCTACAGTAATTGCTACCGCTACTCCGGTAACATTTCCCATTCCTACGGTAGCTGCTAAAGCACTGGAAAGTGCCTCAAAGTGGCTTATCTCGCCCGGATCATCCGGATTATCGTATTTTCCACGTAATACATTAATAGCATGACCAAAGTACCGGAAGGGAAGGAAACGGGAATAGAGCATAAAAAATAGCCCCCCGCCTAATAAGAGGATGAGGAGGGGCGTGCCCCAAGCCGCGCTACTAAACTGTTCTAAGATGCTTTCGTTTTGTCTCAAATGTAAGGTAAGGATAGTTTATACAACGAGGGTTGAATATACGGATTCGTTGATTCCTCACCAAATGAGAGATTAACCGACTAGTTTTTTCCAATCGCGGTTTCGGATGGAAATATTTTGAGAAATTTTGCTATAATTATCCCAACTATCTTTTACATGATAGAGAGAGGGAAGATTTCCTGATAATAAATCTTCGTAGTCTTTACGATAAAGACCACCACCGTAGTAATAGAAAGTAAACAGGTTACCTTCTTCGCTAAAAAGCTCATGACCTAAGTAGCCATCCCAGATCTCGCTAAGAATGGTGCAGGAGATTTCACGTTTCTTAAATCTAAAGATTTGAGTATCGGCTTCCTCCTCAAAATACTCGGAATACAGATCATTATCGATAATCCACCCCAGATACATTCCAATATGAACATAAGCTTGTTCAATGGGTAGATCTCCGGGAAAGTTTCCTAGGAAGTGGGTCTTAGCGTTATCATAAATACTTTTTCCCTTGGCAGATGCTGGTGTGATCATAATTTTTTTAAACAAATGTAGATGATTAGGGGCTGCGATTTTGTGAAGTTTCTATCAATTCATTACGCTTGTGAAGTTTTTCCAGATTCCGATAAATCGTATTCAAAAACCTAGCATGCTATGAATCTAGCCAACTATATTCGCGATGTTGTCGACTTTCCTCAACCGGGTGTTACTTACAAAGATATTACTCCACTCTTGGGAAATCCTGCTGCCTACAAAGAAGCAGTGATTCAACTTAGTAATACGCTGGTTCAGCTAGGGGTTCAGAAAATTGTGGGAATAGAATCGCGCGGTTTTATTTTTGGCGCGTCATTGGCTGAACGGCTGGAGGCAGGTTTCGTGCCAGTTCGGAAAAAGGGGAAGTTGCCATTCCGGACTTTACAGCGAGAATATGAGTTGGAGTACGGCACTGATTGTCTGGAAATTCATCAAGATGCAATATTACCCGGAGAGAAAGTGGTAGTACACGACGATGTGCTGGCAACGGGTGGTACCGCTACTGCTGCCTGCGATCTAGTGCGGCAGCTCGGCGGAGAAATTGTTCAAGTTTCATTTCTGGTTGAGTTAACTTTTCTTAATGGAAGAGAAAAAATTACGCAGTACCCAGTTTTTAGCCTAACTACATTTTAGGCGTTGCCGTAAAGCTTGAGCACGGTTTGCCGAAGTGGTGCACTGTCGGTAGAAGCCAGAAAAGAAATTGTTTCAGCAACCTGTTCGGGAGTAACCCAGTCGTTAAAGTTGGCGTCGGGCATGGATTCTCGATTAGGCGGTGTATCCAGTACACTAGGCACAATAACCGAACAGCGAACTCCTGTTTCAGTAGACTTAGCATTAATTATTTCTTCAAGCTGGAATAACAGCGACTTGGAGAGGGAATAAGATACCATAGCCGCAGCGGCTGATGGGTCAAGGGCAGGGCGAGCTCCTACCAATACAATATGTCCACCTTGATCGCTCATTTGAGCATATAACTTTTGACAACACAAGTAAGCCGTTAGAAAATTCAGGCGATACATTTTCTCCAAATCTTTTTGACTTGTTTCGGCTAGTGTACCCATAACAAAACCACCAACTAGCAACGCTGCAAAATCAACCTGACCGTAGTTTTGAGAGATATAATCCATTAGACGGCTAATCTCACTTTCATTACTTACATCAATCGTGTATCTTTCGAAAGATGGATGACCCTCAAAGTCTAACGTATCATTCGGAGTTCTAACGGTACCAACTACGGTAAAACCTTCACCTAGAAGTCGGTTCGCTACGGATTTGCCTAAAAAACCGGACGATCCGGTAACCAGAGCAATCTTTTTCTGTGACATGCCTTAATATTAGTTTTATGACTCTCGAATTAAGAAGGTATTTTTTAGAAAAATGTTTATCAAACTATATCATCTTTAAAAAATTTCAGTATATTAAAGTATCAATTAAAGAAAATTCAAGCATAACCTATGCTTGAATGAGCGGCCTTTAAGGTATCCGTGCATACCATAACCTCGCCACAGTTCGTTATAAAAGGCCCCTAGTGCAGTAATGAAGAAGTCACTTATTCGCACTACCACCCGAAAAACCATCCAATTACGTCAAAGTCGTTAACGTAATCTGTTTAGTGATTCTTAACTTATTTACAGAGTAAATCTAGAAGGATATGAGTGTATTAGATAAGATCAAGACCAACTACAGCTCCTCTTTTAGCGAAATCACATTGGCTGAATACCTTAAAGAGTGTAAGAAAGATGCCACAATGTACGCCAAACCCTCGGAACGAATTCTGAAGGCCATCGGCGAACCAGAAATGGTCGATACCCGGAATGACCTAAAGCTTAGCCGGATATTTTCCAATAAGGTAATCAAACGCTACCCGGCCTTCCGCGAGTTTTATGGGATGGAAGATACCATCGATCAGATTGTTTCATTTTTCCGCTATTCAGCTCAAGGTTTAGAAGAGAAGAAACAAATCTTGTATCTGATGGGACCGGTTGGCGGCGGAAAAAGCTCATTAGCGGAAAAGGTTAAGCATTTGATGCAGGTGAACCCTATTTTCGTACTGAAAGCGGGCGATGAGCTTAGCCCAGTGTACGAAAGTCCGCTGGGGCTATTTTCCGACTACAAGAAAGAACTAGAATCGGAATATAATATTCCATCTCGTTATATTCCGGCCTGTATGAGTCCTTGGGCCGCTAAACGCCTTCGAGAGTTTGATGGCGATGTGAATAAATTCAAAGTTGTAACACTTTATCCATCTGTACAGAACCAGATTGGCATTTCCAAAACTGAGCCAGGCGACGAAAATAATCAAGATATTTCCACATTGGTGGGTAAAGTAGACATCCGTAAATTAGCCGAATTTCAGCAGAGTGACCCAGATGCGTATTCTTACTCCGGTGCCCTGTGTCTAGCCAATCAGGGAGTGATGGAGTTCGTAGAGATGTTCAAATCGCCGATAAAGGTGCTAAACCCACTATTAACGGCGACCCAGGAGAACAACTACAAGGGCACCGAACCCATTGGGGCTATTCCCTACGATGGAGTTATTTTGGCGCATTCCAACGAATCTGAATGGGCGAAATTTGCCAACGATAAGAAGAATGAGGCGTTTCTGGATCGAATCTACAAAGTACAGGTTCCGTACTGCCTGCGGGTAGACGAGGAAATTAATATCTACGAAAAGTTAATCCGAGAAAGCTCGCTGGATCAAGCTCCTTGTGCTCCGCTTACATTAGAACTGCTCGCTCAATTTTCAGTAATGACTCGATTGAAAGTACCGGAAAACTCTAGTCTGTATTCCAAAATGCGAGTCTACAATGGGGAAACCCTAAAGGAGACCGATCCTAATGCTAAGTCTATTCAGGAGTACCGCGATGATGCCGGAATTAATGAAGGAATGACGGGCGTTTCCACTCGCTTTGCTTTTAAAGTTCTTTCTAAAGTGTTCAACTTCGATAATGAGGAGCTGGCAGCTAACCCTGTGCATTTGCTGTACGTGCTAGAACAAGAAGTAGTAAAACTCGAGCTAGATGGTGAAACCGAAGAGCGGTATCTCAATATCATCAAATCTATTCTGGCGACCAAGTACGCGGAGTTTATCGCTGATGAAATTCAGAAGGCCTACATTGAGTCTTACAGCACCTACGGTCAGAATATCTTTGAGAAGTATGTCATTTACGCTGACTACTGGATTCAGAATAACGACTACCGTGACCCAGATTCGGGAGAAATTTTAGATCGTAGTATTTTGAATGAAGAACTGGAGAAAATCGAAAAACCAGCGGGTATTGCTAATCCGAAAGATTTTCGGGCGGAGGTAACCAACTTCACCTTGCGCTATAAAGCCAATAATGGTGGTGAAACCCCCGGTTGGGATTCTTACGAGAAGATCAAGAACGTGATTGAGAAGAAAATTTTTACCAATACCGAAGATTTACTTCCAGTGATTTCTTTCAATGCCAAAAGTAACGAAGAAGACGATCGCAAGCACCAAGACTTCACTCGCCGGATGAATGACCGCGGCTATACCGCTAAACAGATTCGGATTTTGGTCGACTGGTTTATGCGAGTTCGTAAAACGATGGGATAGACAGGAAATATGAAATGCGAAATGTGAGAAAAGAAATTTTGTAGGGGCGTGATTTATCATGTTTTACTTTCAACGTAGTTGTATGAGCAATAGCAATATTATTGATCGGCGGAAAAACACAAAAGGGAAATCCATCAACAATCGCCAGAAATTTTTGAAGCGAGTGGAAGGGCAAATTCGTAAGGCTATTCCCGATATTCTCAGTCAAGAAAGTATCAAAGATGCTAGTCAGGGTGGGAAGGTAAAGGTGCCAATCAAGGGCGTAAAAGAACCTAGTTTCCATCATGATCCCCGCTCGGGGCGTAAGCAATACGTGCGCCCTGGAAATGATAAGTTTTCTGAAGGAGATAAAGTGCCGAAACCCGAAGATGGCGGTCAGGGGCCGGGTCAGGGTAAAGGATCTAACAGCCCAGGAGTGACAGAAGATGATTTTGTCGTTATCTTAAGTCGGGAAGAGTTTATTAAGTATTTCTTTGACGATTTAGAGCTGCCTAATCTGATAAAGAAATACATGCAAAGTACCGTGAGCTTTCGTAACCAGCGAGCGGGCTACACAAAAAATAGTATTCCATCCCGGCTCAATATTAAAACCAGTTATCGGCAGTCGCTGGCCCGACGAATTTCCATTCAAGGAGCTTACGATGCTAAAATTAAGAAATTGGAGCAGCAGGTAGAAAAAGCCAAGAAAGAAGCTGAAAAGGATGCACTGATTGAAGAATTAGAGAAGTACCGCAAAATGCGATTGACTATCCCGTTTTTTGATGATGTGGATTTACGGTATAATCACTACGAACGCGTACCAGAGCCAACTACGGCAGCGGTGATGTTCTGTATTATGGACGTATCAGCCTCGATGGGGTATCATGAAAAAGATATTGCCAAACGCTTCTTTACCTTACTTTATATTTTCTTAACCCGTCAGTATCAGAAAGTAGAAATTGTTTTTATCCGCCATCATACTGAAGCAAAAGAGGTAGATGAAGAGGAGTTTTTCAATTCTCGCGAAAGTGGAGGGACAATAGTAGCGCCTTCGCTCAAGCTAATGAACAAAATTGCTCGGGAACGCTACTCGGAAAGCCGCTGGAATATTTACTGTTGCCAGGCTTCAGATGGCGATGTGTGGTCTAATGGCGATGCTATTGAATGCAGCCAGTTGCTCAAACAAGAAGTTTTGCCAACAGTGCAGTATATGGCTTATATAGAAATTAAGAATCGAGGACTAGAAGGTTATCTGTGGCACGCCTATAAGCGACTTCGCAGTCAAGAAAATTTTGCTATGCGAAATATCAACGATGTCAGCCAAATCTGGCCTGTGTTCCGTGCTTTGTTCAAAAAGAAAGACTTAGTGGAAGATAAAGCTGCCTAGAACAATAAGCAATTAACAGCCTGTTCCGGACTTGTTCAGGGATAAGCAGTGAGCCACTAACCCCAGAGGTTATCCGGGGTGGAAAAGGGAGGGATACCTTTGTTGACCCTGGACAGTCGACCATTGACTAATAACTAGTGACAAATGACTAAAGACCAGTATAAAGCAATGTTCAGCAATTCCAATTGGGATTTTGAAACGCTTCAGGCAGCGGATGAGATTACTGATTGGGTAGGGAAGGAGTTTTTCAAGCTAGATACTTACCCTAATCAGATAGAGATCGTCACATCCGAGCAAATGTTGGATGCTTATGCATTAGTAGGGTTGCCAACTACTTACCCGCACTGGAAGTTTGGGAAGGACTTTGTGATGAACCAGAATAACTATCAAAAGGGACGAATGGGGCTTTCTTACGAGATGGTTATCAACTCTAGCCCCTGTGTAAGTTACAATATGGAAAATAACACCACTTGTATGATGGTGTTAGTAATTGCTCATGCTTGCCAAGGGCACAATGCTTTTTTCAAAAATAATTATCTGTTCAAGGAGTGGACGTCTGCTGAATCTATTCTGGATTATATGGTGTTCGCTCGTGACTTTGTGGTGCGCTGCGAGGATGAATTTGGCTGGGAAGAAGTAGAGGGCGTACTAGATGCCTGTCACGCTTTAATGGATTTCGGTGTCGATAAATATAAAAAGCCACCCAAACTTTCTTCAACCAAGGAAGAAGCTCGACTTCGTCGATTGGCCAAGGTTAAGGCTGAAAACTATAACGATTTACTCCGTACGCTGCCGGAAGGGTTGAAAAAGCGCGTGAAGGTAAACCAAAAGAAAGCGAAATTTCCGGCTGAACCTGAGGAGAATGTACTTTATTTCATCGAGAAAAATGCCCCGAAATTACCGGTTTGGAAGCGGGAGCTTATTCGTATCGTTCGTAAGGTAGCGCAGTATTACTACCCGCAAGGAATGACCAAGGTGATGAACGAAGGCTTTGCCACATTTATGCACTACCACATTATTAATAAGCTCTTTGACGAAGGTTATCTGGATGATGGGTTTATGCTGGAGTTTTTGAAAAGCCATAGCGGAGTTATCTATCAGCCCCAGTACAATAGCCCTCATTTTTCCGGTCTCAATCCCTACACCCTAGGTTTCAATATTTTTATGGACATCAAGCGAATTTGTCTGGAACCAACTGAGGAAGACCGCAACTGGTTTCCCAATCTCATTGGTAAAGATTGGCTAGAAGAAGTGCATTTGGCGATGAAGAATTTCCGCGATGATAGTTTCATCGCCCAGTATCTGTCTCCCAAAGTGATGCGCGATATGCGACTGTTCTCGGTGCTGGACGATGAAGATGAAGAACACTACGAAATTACGTCTATTCATAATGAGCGCGGTTACCGTAAGATACGAGAAGCTCTTAGCAAACAGTACGACCGTTCTAGCCGAGTACCCAATATTCAGGTAGAAAATGTTGATACGCACAAAACCAGTAAACTCACACTCATTCACAAAATTCAGAATGATCGGCTACTAGACGAGGATGAGACCGAAGAAACCATTCGTCACCTACGCTATCTCTGGGAGTTTCCGGTAGAATTACATTCTCGTAACCGGGCCGGTATTGATGAAGATTTTTATGAATGTTGATTAGATATTGGTGGGAACATAATCATGTTCTTACTAGGTTTGGGAAAATCTTAATTTCCATTCATCTTTGCCCTCCTATGAATTTATCAACAACGAAGAATATTATTTTTGATTTGGGCGGAGTGATTATTAATCTAGATACTCAAGCTACTTTTGACGGATTTACGGCAATAAGCCAATATACCGATTGGTCGCAAAACTCAGTTGATGAAGTAGATTTGTTTCTAGATTATGAGAAGGGAACTATCAGTAGTGAAGAGTTCCGCACAGGAATTCGTGAGATGACGGGTAATGCAGACTTAACCGATGAACAGATTGATAAAATCTGGAATAGTATGCTGCTGGATATTCCTCCAGCTCGGTTGGAATTGATACAGCGTCTATCCGAAAAATACCGGTTGTTCGTACTGAGTAATACTAACGCTATTCATGTTCCGGTTTTCAATAAAATTGTAGAAAACGCGAGCGGTAAACCGAATATCGGCGCATTCTTTGAGAAGGTCTATTTATCTCATGAAGTTAAGATGCGAAAGCCTGAACGTGAGATTTATGAGTACGTATTGAACGATAGTCAGCTCAAACCGGAGGAAACCTTGTTTCTGGATGACAAAGAAGGGAATTTGATGGCAGCTCAAGCGGTAGGCATACATACATTTCAAATCACCCCGCAACAAGACATACTTTCATTCTTCGAAAACGCATGAAGGAACGCTACCGTCGCTGGGGGATACAGTTAGCACTTTTCTTAATCACACTTACAACCACCACTTTAGCTGGCACGGAGTGGCAGTATATGCGCTACGTAGGTTTTGATCTGAACCCAATTACCTGGGAGTGGTTCATGAAGGGCTTCGCATTTTCTTTACCTTTTCTAGGAGTGCTCACTATTCATGAGTTTGGGCACTACTTTACAGCAAAATGGCATAAAGTAAAGGTTACGCTCCCGTATTACATTCCGTTTTGGTTCGGTTTTTTGGGTTGGGTCGGACTGATCGGAATGCCATCTATCGGAACGATGGGGGCCGTAATTCGTATCAAAGATCATATCAATTCTCGTAAGCAGTTTTTCGATATTGGTATTGCCGGGCCACTGGCAGGGTTTGTTGCGGCACTAGCTGTCTTGTTCTACGGATTCACCCACTTGCCACCGAAAGACTATATCTATGAAATTCATCCCGAGTACCAGTACTTCGGTGATAACTTTGAAGAAATTGTCTACCAAAAAGATACATTTTTTCTGACCGAAGATTATGAGGAGCAGTTTGGACCTGCTCCCGCATTTTGGCCTGATACTATGCGCTTCGGCCCTAGCGATGCTACGTTTGCGCTGGGTGGTAACCTACTGATGACTTTCTTTGAGGAATACGTAGCACCGAATGATGAATGGGTGCCCAACGCCTATGAAATCATTCATTACCCGTGGATTTTCGCTGGCTACTTAGCCCTTTTTTTTACCGCTCTTAATTTAATTCCAATTGGTCAGCTCGACGGAGGGCACATTCTCTACGGCCTCATTGGTAACCAACTACATCGCAAGGTTTCAGCCGCCTTGTTTATCAGCTTTGTATTCTACTCCGGTTTAGGCACAGTCACCCTGGCAGATACGTCCGAAGTCTTGATGTGGGAGATACCGCTGTATATCGGATTTTTATATCTTATGTTTTCTCGGCTCACTCGTTCAATTCAGACTAATCTGATGGTGGCAGTAGCAGTTTTTACGGCTCAGTTTTTCATTTCCTCTTACTTTAATGTACAGGGATACTTCGGTTGGTTACTTTTTGCCTTTCTTATTGGACGGATGCTAGGTATCTATCATCCGGTGACTTTTGAAAATGAGGCGCTATCACCTACCCGCAAAGTGCTGGGCTGGGTAGCACTGCTGGTGTTTGTACTTTGCTTTACCCCTAATCCTTTTGGCCTTTCCATGTAAAAAAGTCACTGTTGGATTTGATAATTCTACTCAACAACAAGCTCTATGAAAAAGTTAATATCCACTTTGGTAATAGTTACGCTAATTGCAGCCTGTAAAGTAAGAACGGTAAACGCAGATTGTAAAGAAACTAAAGATGGTAGTGCTGCCTGTAACAGAATCTATCAACCAGTATGTGGCTGTAATGGAAAACGTATAGCAACGATTGTGTAGCTGAAAGTTTTGGAATTACCGAATATACTTCCGGGAAATGTGAATAGGGCAACATATAACATTAGTCAGTTGCTATTTCATTTATTTTCAAAGAATTTGATCAGAACGGTAAGAATTGACTATTTTCACGTCTCACCCTTACCTAGAAAAAATGAGAATTGAAATACCTCGCGAAGTTGAGCGTTTTGGACCAATTATGTTTCACGATGTGCAGAAGGTGTACGAGCTGGATGCCGGACTGAAATTAGCTAAAAACGAAGGGAAAGAAAACTCTACCATTGTCCGCCTCTCTTACGAATCTGTTAATACCATTGAGCAGCAGATGGTGATTGTGGTGCCGGTGATGGAAGAGCGAATAAAGCTTATTGAAGGAGTGCTTTGCGGTATCCCTAATGATTGCCTTACCATTGTGGTTTCTAATAGTCCGCGTGAACCTATTGATCGCTTTTATATTGAAAAAGACGCGATTGAACACGCTGCTCGGTTCATGAATAAAAAGATATTAGTAGTTCACCAAAAAGATCCGATGTTGGCTAAAGCCTGTATTGCTTCGGGCTACAAGTACATTCTCGATGAAGAGAATAAAGTGATGAACGGCAAGGCTGAGGGAATGATTCTGGGAACTATTCTGGCAAATCTGACAGGACGAAAATATATTGGTTTTATCGACTCCGATAATTTCTTCCCAGGGGCGGTGCTCGAGTACGTAAAAGAGTATTGTGCAGGTTTTTTATTAGCAAAGTCGCGCTACTCAATGGTGCGTATCTCTTGGCACAGTAAACCCAAAATTGTACAGTCTAATTTATTCTTTGCCAAGCGGGGGAGAGCCTCAGAGTATACCAATCGTATTCTAAATTCCCTAATTAGCCAATATACCGGCTACGGTACCGAAATCATCAAGACTGGAAATGCTGGCGAACATGCTATGTCAATGGATTTGGCAGCGAAGCTAGACTTTTCTTCCGGTTACTCCATTGAGCCTTACCATTATATTAATATGCTGGAACGCTTCGGGGGCATTGTCGGGAACCCTGAGAAAGATGTAATGAAAAATAGGATTGAACTGTTCCAGATTGAATCCCGTAATCCGCACTTGCACGAAGTAAAAGGTGATGTGCACGTGCAGGATATGAGCCGAGCGGCTATGGAAGTAATTTATCGTTCACCAATTTGTCCCGAATCATTAAAGAAAGAAATATTAGAAGATTTGTACAACCGAAAGCTACTCAAAAACGGTGAGAAGCTTCCCGAGACACTATCGTACTATCCAGCCATCTGCAACGCTGATCTAAAGAAATTCGCGAAAACTTTGGAAAACCACGAGTACGCTAAGTACTTTAAAGCTACCAGTGTGAAGAAAGTGAAAAATGAAACTCCCGGACTAATGCGGGAAAAAATTACGGATACTGGTGAGCTTCCGCCCGATCAGAACAAGGTATTGGAAATGAAATAACATGAAAACGGTTGTTTTTACCGATCTGGACGGTACGCTACTGGATTTTCAGAATTATTCTTATCAAACGGCCGAACCGTCAGTTCATCAACTAGGTCAGCAGGAAATTCCAGTAGTATTTTGTTCCTCTAAAACTAAAGCTGAACAGGAGTACTATCGGAGTGCACTTAAAAACGCTGATCCCTTTATTGTAGAAAATGGCAGTGCCGTCTTCATTCCTAGTGGATATTTTTCATTCAGTGTAGCCGATCAACTTTCAGCTCAATATAATGTAGTAGCAGAAGATGATTTTGAAGTTGTTATCTTAGGGGAAACCGTGGCGACGGTAAGACAGGGAATTGAACAGGGGCGAGAGGAGGCCAATATCCATCTTTTCGGCTACGCCGATTTATCATTGAAAGAGATTCAAGAGATAACTCATTTGGAAGAAGATTTTGCCCAACGGGCAGCAACCCGCAATTTTTCGGAAACGTTGTTGAAAGGTGATAAATCAGGTGAAACCTTCCGTAGATTCCAGGATTTGCTCTATTCAAAAGGCTTATCTTGTGTATCGGGGGGGAAGTTTCATACCGTGATGGGACAGGGTAGTGACAAGGGCAAAGCCGTTGACGTACTCACCCAATTATTTACTCAGGAATTTGGTGAGGTGCATACAATCGGACTGGGCGACTCCGCTAATGACTTGCCTTTGTTGCAAGTGGTAGATACCGGATACTTAGTTCAAAAACCTGATGAGACTTGGCTGACTACCGACAATGAAAATATTAAAAAAGTAGCGGGGGTTGGACCCGAGGGCTGGGTAAAGGTGGCTCAATCACTGATTGCCGTATAAATTCAGCAAATCCCGAAGCTCAGCTAAAGAATTAGCTTCATCGGCGGGCTTATCGTGACGCCACCGCAGAATACGCGGAAAACGTAGTGCCACCCCTGATTTATGCCGAGGCGACTTCTGTATCCCTTCAAACCCAATTTCAAAAACCAATTCGGGAGTAACGGTGCGTACTGGGCCAAACTTTTCCTTGATGTTTCGTTTGACAAAGGCATCTACTTTCTGCATTTCCTCGTCAGTTAATCCAGAGTAGGCTTTGGTAAAAGGCACCAATTGACGCTGCCCATCGTACTCATCCCACACGGCAAATGTATAATCGGAGTATAAACCCGAACGACGTCCGGTTCCCCGTTGCGCATTAATTAGCACCCCATCAATAGTGAGTGGATCAACTTTCCATTTCCACCAGTCGCCCCGTTTGCGACCTACTCGGTACGGACTATTCTTACGTTTCAGCATAAACCCCTCCGCCATCAGGGAGCGAGATTGTTCCCGAATTGATGCTAAAGCCTCCCAGCTATCCGCCTCCACTTTATTTGACAGCAAAAAGTAAATAGCTTGTTCATGAACTGCCTGATGAATTTCCTCTAATTTTTTACGCCGTTCAAGTATAGGCCACTCGCGAATGTCTTCGCCTTCCCATTCTAGCAAATCATAGGCTTTCAGCACTACAGGAGCTTTTTTAAGAATGGCTTTGGAAACATTTTTTCGCCCGATGCGGGTCTGTAATACTGCAAACGGTAAAATCTCTCCTTCAGCATACGGCAGTATCTCGCCGTCAATAACGGTTCCTGAAGGTAAATCAAGCGCAAACCCAGCCAACTCGGGAAATTTATCTGTAACTAGCTCTTCGCCCCTCGACCACACGTAGTGATTCTCCTCCCGCACCACCACCTGTGCTCGTATGCCGTCCCACTTCCATTCTACTTGCCACTCATCTACCGTTCCCAAACCCTCTATCTCTTCGGTAGTAACCGGATGCGCCAAAAAGAAAGGGTAGGGACGAGAAAGGTTATCCTCCCGACTTTCTTTTAGTACTAAAGACTCAAACGAGACCTCATTGGGGTTCCAGTCGCCCATCAGTCGGTGAGCCACAATAGTTTTATCTAGTTTGGCTTGTTCTGCCAACGCCCGAATGGCTAAACCCTGAGAAATTCCGATGCGAAAGCTACTGGTCATCAGTTTGGTAAACACGAATTTTTCGGGCTGCGTCATTTGCTGCCAAGCGGCAAGTACTCGTTCTTTCTTTTCATCTTCCTCCAATTTGCTCAAACCTTGTAGGTAATCAACCCAGTAGGCCAGAGGCTGATCTTGGGTTTGGGTAGGCGGAGGGAGCAGTAGCGAGATGGTTTCGGCTAGATCGCCTACAAACGAGTACGATTCTTTAAAAAGCCATTCTGGTAATCCAGCTAATTCCATCGTCCAGGTTTTCAATAGAGTAGAGTTAACCGGACGTTTGGGTCGTTTGTGACTGAAAAATGCAATAGTCCAAAGCTTATCTCGGTCAGGAGCCTTGGCAAAATAGTCACGCAGTAACGCTACTTTCGCATTGGTTTTATTGGTCTGGTCAAGTTGGACAAATAGATCGGCGAACTGCTTCATAATTAGAAAATCCAACTTGTTAAACTTGCAAATGTTTCGTATCTCGGTAGCCTATAACCTAACCTGATTTTATGAGAACGTTCTTTCTTTATACTGTCTTATCTCTGCTCTTTCAGAGTGCATTCGCTCAAAATACGGTTGATAAGCCTAACATTATTGTCTTTATAGCCGATGATGCCGGATGGCGCGACTTTGGTTGTTACGGTAACCCAGCCATTCAAACTCCCAACATTGATCAATTGGCAGCAGAAGGTATTCGGTTTACCAATGTATTTTTACCTACTCCCCAGTGTAGTCCTACCCGTACTAGTTTACTAACTGGCCAATTTGCTCATACTTTACGCACGGAAGATTTACACACCCCACTAAAAGTCGATGAAAAAACGGTGGCTCATCATTTGGATGCCGCGGGTTACTACACGGCATTGCTGGGAAAATCGCATATTGGCAAGGAGGCAACTAATCAGTTTGATTATTTTAATCCGGGAAAAGGAAACCCTCGGGGGCAAGATTTAGCTACTGCCCTGGACAACGCCGGTGACCAACCCATTTTTACCTGGTTCGCTTTTTTTGATCCTCACCGTAGCTATCAGCCGAATACTATCGCCAATCCTCATAACCCTGACAAGGTGGTAATTCCCCCGTACTTAGCGGACACTCCCGAAACTCGTCAGGATTTAGCGATGTACTACGATGAAATTAGCCGAATGGATAGCGTAATTGGAGCCTCATTAGCGTTATTGAAGGATCGCGGTAAGCGAGAAAACACGGTGGTAATTTTCATGAGTGACAATGGCAAGCCCTTTACTCGGGCCAAAGGAACGTTGTACGATGAAGGAATTAAAACTCCATTTATTGTCAATTGGCCCGCCCAAATAACGGAAGCAAGTGTAAATGGAAATCTGCTTACCACGCTAAGGTTGGCCCCCACTGTTCTTGATTTAGCGGGGGTTGAAAAACCTCAAGTTATGTTCGCCGAAAGTATGGCACCCATATTGACCGAAAGTAGCTCGGCGGCTGATGAATACGTTTATGGAGAGCGTAACTGGCACGACTGCGACGAACACATGCGAAGTGTCCGCAGCGATAGCTTTAAGCTGATTGTAAATAGCTATATTGAGCTTCCGCACGGAACGGCCGCAGATTTGGCAGGAAGCTTATCTCACCAGTCATTACTGAGACTGAAGGAAAAAGATGAACTAAATGAGGCGCAATCGTTGATTTTTCAAGTGCCCCGCCCCGCTATTGAACTTTATGATGTGGTAAATGACCCATATGAGTTAAATAACTTAGCTTTTCGAGCTGAATACCGCCCAATCATCCGCCAGCACTATGATGCATTACAGCAATGGATGCAAGAAACCAACGATTTTTCTCCACATTTCCGCCGGAGGTACGATAATACTGACCGAGTAACCGGTGCCATGTTTATGGGAAGACCGCCAGAAATGTACGCTCCACTTACGAATGAATAAAAATAATACAATGGTTTAATAGTTATATAATAAAAAGTTGCTCTTAATTATAAAAATACACAACAGAGTAAGTTTTGTATAACTATTTACAAGCTTAGTGCTAATCAAAGTCGAATATTTGCAAAGGAAAGAATGAGCAACAGCTCTCACGTTTAGCGATGAGCATTATTAAGTATACCACAAAGTACATATTTATCTTACTGGCACTGTCGGCTTGCCACCGGGGAATGATATGTCCGGCGTTTCAAAGTAGCTTTATTCTGGATGACAGTGTTCGAACCACTCATTTTTCGTTATTTGAAGGAGATACGGCGGCTTTTATGCCCAAGCAATTTGTAACGGATAAGAGCCGCTACGGAATTATGGCCGATGTAAGCTATCCTAAAAAGTATAATTCTATCAAAACCATTGAAATGGTTACTGTATTTCCGCCGGGAGAACCAGTATCGGCGGATTCGGCCTACGTTGATCCACTTAATTCTGGCGACCCGCTAGTGGCTCCCGCCGATTCAGTGAATACTCCAATGATTGTTGACGAAGAGCCGAAGTAATTAGATCACTATATTCACAATTCGTTTAGGAACCACAATCACCCGTTTAGGAGATTTTCCGTCTAGCCAGCGTTGTACAGTGTCGTCCTGTAAAACGGCCTGCTCAATATTCTCCTTAGACATATCTAGAGCAAAATTTAGCTTCGTCCGAACCTTCCCGTTGATCGAAATGGGATACTCGTGCATTCTTTCGATCAAATACTTTTCATTATAAACCGGAAATTCGGTTTGGGTGACGCTTCCGCTATTTCCTAGTAATTGCCATAACTCTTCGGAAATATGTGGGGCGAACGGAGATAAAATTACTACCAAATCAGTCAGCACTGCTCGTTTGTTACATTTAAGTGATGTCAACTCATTTACGCAGATCATAAAGCTACTGACCGCCGTATTGAACGAGTAGTTCTCAATATCCTCTTGCGTCTTTTTAATAGCTCGATGCAAAACTTTTAACTCTTCGGGCGTAGGCTCAGCATCACTTACCAAAAAGTTGCCCTGACCATCGTGAAACAGTCGCCACAGTTTACGCAGAAACTTGAATACTCCGTCAATGCCGTTGGTATTCCAGGGTTTAGATTGTTCCAGCGGACCTAAGAACATTTCGTATAGCCGTAAAGTGTCAGCCCCGTACTGCTCAACTACATCGTCGGGATTGACTACGTTGAACAGTCGTTTAGACATTTTCTCTACCTCCGATCCGCAGATGTATTTACCATCTTCCAAGATAAACTTTGCACCGTTTAAATCATCCCGCCACTGCTGAAAAGCTTTGGTATCCAATACATCATTAGTGACCAATGATACATCTACGTGCATCGGTGTTACTTCGTACTGGTTTTTCAATCCCAGCGAAACAAATTCATTTTTTCCTTTGACTCGGTAGACAATGCTGGATTGTCCCTGAATCATTCCTTGGTTGATGAGTTTTTGGTAAGGTTCATCTACCGTTACGTAGCCTCGGTCGTGCAGGAATTTTGTCCAGAATCGGGAGTAGAGCAGGTGACCCGTGGCATGTTCGGTTCCACCGATGTACAAGTCTACGTTTCCCCAGTAGGATTGAGCTTCTTGGCTAACCAGCTCCTCTTCATTGTTGGCATCCATATAGCGGAAGTGATACCAGGATGAACCGGCCCATCCAGGCATCGTTGTTAGTTCATAGACGTACTGATCTTTATATTTCCAATCGGTGGCTCTTCCCAGTGGTGGCTCGCCATCTTCGGTAGGTTTGTATTCGTCCACGGGGGGTAACTCTAATGGCAAATCTTTTTCGTCTAATAAACGAGGAATATCGTCTTTGAAGTAGACTGGAACCGGCTCCCCCCAGTAGCGTTGCCGACTGAACACTGCATCTCGCATTTTATAATTGACTTTGGCTTTACCCAAGCCTGATTCTTCGGCTTGCTGAGTTGCCGCTGGGATCGCATCATGAGAATCCATGCCGTTTAAAAAGCCCGAATTAATCATCTTTCCGTGCTTCTTTTCGGTAGGATCGTCTAAATCTTCGGTTCCTTCAATCACGTAGATGATGGGTAAATTGAAGTGTTGGGCAAAGCGGTAGTCGCGGTCATCGGAAGAAGGTACGCCCATCACCACTCCTGTACCGTAGCCCGCCAGCACGTAATCGGCTACCCAAATAGGCAATGGTTCACCCGATAAAGGATTGATTGCGTAAGAGCCCGTAAACACTCCTGAGACCGTTTTTACGTCAGCCATCCGATCACGTTCCGAGCGGTTTACCGCATTCTCTACGTATGAAGATACTTCTTCTCGTTGATCAGCGGTCGTCAATTCACTAATTAGCTCATGTTCAGGTGCTAGGGTAATGTAGGTAACTCCAAAAGTTGTATCAACGCGGGTAGTAAATGCGGTTAGCGTGATGGCAGAATCCTGAACCTTAAAATCCAGTTCGCAGCCGGTAGAGCGACCAATCCAATTGCGCTGCATTTCCTTAAGAGAATCAGTCCAATCAACAGTTTCCAGACCTTCCAATAGTCGGTCGGCGTAAGCCGTGATTCGCATCATCCACTGCTTCATCTTCTTGCGCTCTACCGGATAACCGCCCCGTTCAGAAAAACCATCTTTTATCTCATCGTTGGCTAGTACGGTACCTAAACCTGGGCACCAGTTTACCACCGTATCGGCTAAGTAAGTCAAACGATAGTTCAGCAGCATATTTTGCTGTTCCGCTTCCGAAAAATTACTCCATTCTTCAGCGGTGAATAGGGGAGTATCTTCATCACAGGCGGCTTGGATAGATGCGTTTCCGTTTTGTTCAAACTGAGTAACCAATGAGTCAATAGATTCAGCTTGATTGGTAGCTTGGTTGAACCAGCTCTCAAATAACTGCATAAAAATCCACTGTGTCCAGCGATAAAAGTCGGGGGAACTTGTTTGTACCTCCCGACTCCAATCAAAGGAAAATCCCAGATTGCCAAGTTGCTCCTTGTAGCGTTCAATATTTTGCGCCGTAGTGATTGCCGGATGCTGTCCGGTTTGAATGGCATATTGTTCGGCAGGTAGGCCAAAAGAGTCAAAACCCATGGGGTGCAGCACATTAAAGCCTTTGAGCCTTTTGTAGCGACTAGCAATATCCGAGGCGATATAGCCCAGTGGATGCCCCACATGTAATCCTGCGCCTGAAGGATAAGGAAACATATCCAACACGTAGTATTTCGGACGGGATGGATCAATTGAAACTTGATAAATATTTTCGTCTCGCCAGTGCTTTTGCCACTTATTTTCTATTTCCTGAAAGTTATAGTCTGCCATGTTGGTAAGTAATGAATAATGACTGATGCCATCGCGGCAAAGAATAATGAGTAGTGATAAGGTTTTTAATCATTCATCAATACTCATCGTTCATTAATTTTAGGGTAAACTTAGTGGAATTTAGTCAGAATCAACAGCGATCAGTCACTCTCAAGCTCAAGTAGTTCGTTAACTTACGGTAACAGACTTAGTGCTGACTCAATGGTTCGGACACCGGAATTTTGGCGATTTCGGATGAAGTAGTAAATCGCCTCAGCTACTTCGGTTAATGAGGTTAGTTGCTGAGTAGAACTGCTTTCAGTTGATTTCTGCTCATTTTTGTAGGGATCGTAAAATTCTTGTAAAAGTAGTATTATCCAAAAAAATGGTGACTGTTCAGTAGAAATTATTTCTTTTACTTCCTTCTCTGATTTCCCCACGCCAATTACTGGAATCTGATGCTGATACCCTAAGTTCCACAGAGAGACAAACTGAGCCAATCGTGCATCGTTAGTAACCGGAGAACAACAAATAATGAACTCAATTTCCTCAGCATTTTCCTCCACCCAGTCGAGAGAGTCTGCATCTGAAACTTGATGCCAATATTGAATGTCTTCTAGCCATTCCTTTTCTGTTGATGAATCTTCATCTACTAAAACCAGATAGTTAAAGTTCTCATTGCTTAATTTTTT
>JGI12210J13797_10112810_pt1 | contig 22995 bp, 17 predicted proteins | sample ElkSlonscriptome_3_FD_13797 | JGI IMG/M metagenome (IMG submission 13797)
CGACGTCCGACCCTTACCTCTACCCCTTCGCCCGCTCGATCGCCTCTTCGACAATCCGGCAGGCTTCCGCCTTGTCGCCCCATTTGCCGATCCGCACCCACTTCTTCTTTTCCAGATCCTTGTAGTGGGTGAAGAAATGCTCGATCTGCTCGAACACGATCGGGGGCAGGTCGGATCTTTCGTGCGCGGCGGAATAATAGGGGTAGGTCGTGTCGACCGGCACGCAGACCAGTTTCTCATCGCCGCCATGTTCGTCCTCCAGATTGAGGACGCCGATCGGACGCGCGCTGACGACGCAACCGGGGACGAAGGGGGTTTCCGCGATCACCAGCGCATCCAGCGGGTCGCCATCGGGTGACAGGGTGTGGGGCACGAACCCGTAATTGGCCGGATAGCGCATCGGCGTGTGCAGGATGCGATCGACGAACAGCGCGCCGCTTTCCTTGTCGAATTCGTATTTCACCGGGTCGCCGCCCGTCGGCACTTCGATGATAACGTTCAATTCTTCGGGGGGATTTTCGCCGGTCGGGATTTTTTCGATACGCATGGTTTTCTCTCGTTTCAGGCGCCTTGCCCGCAATCCGGCGATGGCCTCCCCACAAAGGCTTTGCCGGATCGAAAGGCAACCGGACGGACACGGCAAAGCGCGCCCGGCCCGGCACGAAGGCTGGACAGGTTCGCGCCGATAGCTTCCCGGCGATGTTGCGGCAAGTTTAAGTGTCGCCTAATCGCCGTCGCGGCTCAGACAGCAGGAAATTACAGTGAACGCCAAAACGCCCAAAGCCATTCGCGGCACGCAGGACATCTTCGGTCCGGAGGCGGAAGCCTTCGCCTTCGTCGTAGAAACGTTCGAACGCGTCCGCCGTCTCTATCGGTTCCGCCGTGCCGAATTCCCGGTGTTCGAAAAGACCGAGGTGTTTGCCCGGTCGCTGGGCGAAACCACCGATGTCGTGTCGAAAGAGATGTATTCGTTCGAGGATCGCGGCGGCGAATCGCTGACCCTGCGGCCGGAATTCACTGCCGGGATCGCGCGCGCATTCCTGACCAATGGGTGGCAGCAGCACGTCCCGCTGAAACTGGCGACGCACGGCCCGCTGTTTCGCTACGAACGCCCGCAAAAGGGGCGCTATCGCCAGTTTCACCAGATCGATGCCGAGATCATCGGCACGCCCGAACCACAGGCCGATGTCGAATTGCTGGCGATGGCGGATCAATTGCTGCGCGAACTGGGCGTGGCGGACGGCGTGACGCTGACGCTCAACACGCTGGGCGATGCCGATAGTCGTGAGGCATGGCGTGCGGCGCTGATCGAACATTTCGCCGGCGTGCGCCACGAATTGAGCGAGGATTCGCAGGAGCGGCTAGACAAGAACCCGCTGCGCATCCTCGACAGCAAGGATCCGCGTGACCGCGCCCACGTGGACGGCGCGCCGCAAATCGACGATTTCCTCTCGGTTGAGGCACAGGATTTCTTCGCCGCGGTGACCGGCGGCCTCGATGCCGCGGGCGTCGCGTGGGAACGCAATCCGGCGCTGGTGCGCGGTCTGGACTATTATCGCCACACCGCGTTCGAATTCGTCACCGATCGTCTCGGCGCGCAGGGGACGGTGCTGGGCGGCGGGCGGTACGATGGCCTGATCGAAAGCCTGGGCGGTCCGCCAACGCCTGCGGTCGGCTGGGCTGCCGGGATCGAGCGGCTGGCCATGCTGGTCGGGGATCGGGCAGGCGATCCGCTCGAAGCGATGGTGCTGCTGGAGGAGGATGCGGGCCTGAATGCGGCAACGCGGTTGTTGAACGATCTGCGCCGTTCGGGCTTTACCGCCGACATGATCGCCTCCGGCTCGAAAAAGAAACGCTACGACAAGGCGGTGAAGCAAGGCCCGCGCGCGATCCTGCGCGTGAACGAAGGCGGCTATTATGAAACAGCCGGTGAGGATATCGATCCGCGCCTATCCGCATTTCTGCAAGGCAGGCATTAGGCGGGTCCATTCGCGAAGACACGGGCGAGCGCATTTCCTACATCCGCCGATTGCGGCTATCGGGGATCGCTAATGCCCCGATGATGGCCGAGCAGAAGTTGGAGAAGTGTCACCCTCGCGTCCTTCCAAAATGACCTTGTAAAACAGACGATTGATCCGAAAAACCAGGGTGACAGCCACCGCGATGTGTCACCCGTTTTCAATTTAGCGCAGAGATAATCTTGCACATTCCCGCCGAACGCCTTGACCAGATTGCCCATCGCTTTGCCGAGCTGGAGGCGCGCATGGCGAGCGGCACACTCGAAGGGGAGGAATTCGTCGCCGCCAGCCGTGATTACGCCGAACTGGAACCGGTCGCCAATATCGCCGCCGAAGTCAGCGCGATGCGCGAAGAGGTCGCCGGGCTGGAGGAGATGCTGGCCGATCCGGAAATGAAGGCGATGGCGGAAGAGGAACTGGCCACAATCAGAGAGGCGTTGCCGGAAAAGGAACGCGCCCTCGCGCTGGCCATGCTGCCGCGCGATTCCGCCGACGCACGGCCCGCAATGCTGGAAATCCGCGCCGGGACGGGCGGCGACGAGGCGGCGCTGTTCGCCGGCGATCTTTACCGGATGTATGAACGGTTCGCCGCGGAAAACGGCTGGCGCGTCGAACCGGTCAGCATCAGCGCATCGGAAGTCGGCGGGTTCAAGGAGATCGTCGCCAACATATCCGGGCCGAACGTGTTTGCCCGACTGAAATTCGAATCCGGCGTCCACCGGGTTCAGCGCGTTCCGGTGACGGAGAGCGGTGGGCGGATCCATACCTCCGCCGCGACCGTCGCCGTCCTGCCCGAACCGGATGAAGTCGACGTCGACATCGCCGATAACGACCTGAAAATCGACATCTATCGGGCCAGCGGTGCCGGCGGACAGCATGTCAACACCACCGATAGCGCGGTTCGCATCACGCACCTGCCCAGCGGCATCGTCGTCACGCAGCAGGACGAACGCAGCCAGCACAAAAACAGAGCGAAAGCGATGCAGGTCCTGCGCGCGCGCCTGTACGAAAAGATGCGCGATGAAGCTCAAGGGGCCGAGGCCGAAGCGCGCAAGGCGATGGTCGGCAGCGGTGACCGGTCGGAACGGATCAGGACCTACAATTTCCCGCAGGGACGCGTGACCGACCACCGGATCGGGTTGACCTTGCACAAGCTGGAGGAAGTGCTGGCAGGTCCGGGCCTGACCGAACTCGTCGATGCGCTGGTGTCGGAGGACGAGGGCAAGCGGCTGGCGGCCCTGTCGCAGTGATGACGGATGCGGACCGGATCGCCGGTAGCAGCGTCGCACAGGCCATTCGCGCCGCCACGCGGGCATTGTCGGACGCCGGGCCGGAAACCGGGGACAATGCGCGGATGGATGCCGAATTGCTGATGGCACATGCTTTGGGCGTTACCCGGTCCGACCTGTTGATTCGGCATTTATGGGACGACGTTCCCGGAAATTTCGATGGATTGGTGGACCGGCGGCTGGCGTGTGAACCGGTGGCCTACATTACCGGCACGGCGGGGTTTTACGGCCGCGAATTCATGGTGTCGCCCGATGTCCTGATCCCCCGGCCCGACAGTGAAGTGCTGATCGACACGGCGCTGGAAATCAAGCCCGATGCCCGCCGCATCCTCGACCTCGGCACGGGGTCGGGCGCTTTGTTGCTGACCGCTCTGGCCGAAATGACCGAAGCCGTGGGCGTGGGGATCGACGCATCGCCAGGCGCCGTATCGGTGGCGCGTTCGAACGCCGACAGATTGGCGTTGGCTGCCCGCGCGACCATCGATCCCGGCGATTGGCGCCGATCCGGATGGTTCGCACACCTCGGCCAATTCGACCTGATCCTTTGCAATCCCCCTTATGTAAAGACCGATGCTCCGCTCGACCGCATGGTGCGGGATTTCGAACCGGCGACCGCCCTTTTTGCGGGTACGGACGGGCTGGACGATTACCGGATTTTGCTGCCGGCCCTTGAACATTTGATGGCAAAGGGGGGCTGCGCAATCTTCGAAATCGGCTTCGATCAGGGCGATGACGTGCGTGCGCTTGTCGAAGGGATTGGAATGCAATGTGAAATACGCCGTGATCTTGCAAATCGGCAACGGTGTGTCGCCGTTCGGTGATGAATCGGCGCGCAGGGCTTGGCAAACGGATTGAGGCTCGCTACGTCCTGTCCAGACCAATCAGAAGCGCGATGCGCGTCACTGGTATGGTCAGCTCCGATTTACCGCCTGAACAGGCCGCGCGGACTTTGCCCGCTCCGGCCTCGCGCTCGGCGGGCGTGTTCGCCTTTGCGGACGGCCTCTTGCAACAGGGGCCCTCCTGCAACAGGGGCACTGTCGGGGTTCACGGGCCGAAACGAAGATGCGGATAATACGCATCTCGAGCCACGGATAAGGATGGATCTCCTTGAATAACAATCGCAATAATCGTCGCCGCGGACGCGGCAATCGCAATACGGGTAGCGGGGGCAACCAATCCAACCGGATCGATAGCCGCGCACGCGGGAATGCCCCGCAAATGCTCGATAAATACAAGAAGCTGGCGCAGGACGCGCAGCATCACGGCGACCGCGTCCAGACGGAATATTACCTGCAATTCGCCGACCACTATTTCCGCGTGATCGCCGATAACAAGGCGCGGCAGGACGAATCCCGGTCGAAGCGCAATGATGGGCGAAACGATAATCGTAGCGACGACGATCGCGACCAGCGGCAGGACAATTCGGCCGCGGACGATGATCGCGATGATCAGCGCAGCGATCCCAAACGTTCGAACAGGCGTCAGCGGCCGCGCCGCGGCGACGACGGATCGTCCGCCGACAACGATTCCGGTTCGCAGGTCGACAGCGGCAATGCGGACGACGACAATGACGGTCAGAAACCGAAACGCCGTGCGCGCAAGCCCAAGGGCGACAATCAGGATGACGCGGCACCCCGTCGCAAACCGCGTGCGTCCAGCCGACGCAATGCCGACGACGATTCGGGCAATGACAACGTCGGTAACGACGATGCGGGCGACGCAAAGCCCGCCCGTCCGCGCAAGCGTGCCAGCGCAAAGAGCGCCGCCGGCGATGGCGAGATCGATTCCGCAGTCCTGCCGCCAGCGATAAAACCCGAAGATCGCGGCAGCGACGACAGTCTGGAAACGGTCGGCTAGGCAATGGGCCGCAATGGGTCGGAGCGGCCCGGTCTTTCGGCGACGCGCGATGCCGGTTCGACGCCGGATCGCGCGGGCGGTTGGCTTTCTCGGCTGTCATCCACCGGGCAAACGGTTTCGCGGATCGCGCGGGCACGTCCGCGCATTCTTGCTCTCGCGCTTGGATTGCTTGCGGCTACCGCATTTCCGCCTTTGCACCTGTGGCCTGTCGGCCTTTGCGCTATCGCGGCGCTGATCTGGCTTCTCGCGCAGGCGAGCAGCGCCCGTGGGGCTTTTGGTCTCGGCTGGCTGTTCGGTTGGGCCCACCTGACGCTGGCAAACAACTGGATTGCTACGGCATTTACCCATCAGGCCAAAATGCCCGAATTTCTCGGCTGGCTGGCGGTCCCGCTGCTGTGCATCTATCTCGCAATCTATCCGGCGCTGGCCGCGCTTGCCGCGCATCTGGTCGCGCGGCGATCGGGCACGCTCGCCCACGGTATGTTCCTTGCCGGAGCATGGATCGTGACCGAATGGCTGCGGGGCTGGGTCTTTACCGGATATCCCTGGCCGCCGCTTGGCCTGATGCTGTTGGGCGGGGCGGAAACGCCGGGCATAGCTCGGTTGCTGCCGTGGACTGGCACCTACGCGCTGTCAGGATTGGTAATAGTGGTTGCAGCGGCGTTGCTGTGGACAATGATAAACGGGCGATGGCTGGCCCTGGCGCTTGGCTCTGGCGCGATTGCGGGTTCGATGCTGTTGCCTGCCGTCACGCCGCCAGAGATGGGATCGATCCGATACACGCTGGTCCAACCGTTCATCCCGCAATCGGAATTGAACGATCCGACCCGATTCGAACAACAATTCGAACGTATCTCGCGCCTTTCCACACCGCGCCGTCCAACGTCCGATGCGTCCGATCCGCGGATCGTCCTGTGGCCGGAAAGCTCCATTCCCGATTACCTGGAGGAAGGGTATCCGCAACGGTATTATACCCGGACGACGGCGGCGGGCGATCCGGCCTTTGCGCGCAGCCGGATCGCCAGTGCTATCGGTCCGGACTCGGCCCTGCTGGCCGGGGTGGTCAATCTCGACATCGGCATCCGCGAAGACGGCACACGCGGCGCGGTGAGCGCTCGCAATTCGGTCGTCGCGCTCGACGGGACGGGCGATATCGTGGGGCATTACGCAAAAGCGCATCTGGTGCCGTATGGCGAATACCTGCCGCTCGAATGGCTGCTCGAACCGCTTGGGCTTGCGCGTTTGACCGCCGGTGGCATTCCCTACGATCCCGGACCGGGTCCTCAGACGCTCGATCTTGGTCCGCGGGGTAAGGCGGGCGTACAAATCTGTTACGAAATCGTCTTTTCGGGCGCTGTGGTCGATGACGGTAATCGCCCCGATTACATCTTCAATCCGTCGAACGACGGCTGGTTCGGGGCGTGGGGGCCACCCCAGCACCTCGCTCAGGCACGATTGCGCGCGATCGAGGAAGGGCTGCCGGTCCTGCGATCGACCACCACCGGGATCAGCGCGGTGATCGATGCGCGCGGCGTTGTCCGCGATGCCATCCCGACGGGGGAGGCGGGCCGGATCGACGGCATCGTCCCCAAAGCGCACGCTCCGACCCTGTTTGCATCCCTGGGCAATCTCCTGCCGATCGTCTGGGCGGTGCTGCTGTGTTTTTGCGGGGTCCTTCTGCCGAGACTGCTTGCGCTGAGGTCACGGCACGGCTAGGCGCGGTAAGCACACATAAAGGTTTCCTTATATCTGCATAAGGGGCCCCTCGAATTGACCCGGCAAAGCCTTGGGAGACTTCATGCGCAGCGATTACCTGTTCACGTCCGAAAGTGTTTCGGAAGGCCACCCCGACAAGGTTTCCGACCAGATCTCGGACGCCATCGTCGACCTCATGCTGGCCAAGGATCCCGAAGCCCGGATCGCCTGCGAAACGATGACGACGACGCAGCGCGTGGTGCTTTCGGGTGAAATCCGGTGTCGACCGATGTTCGACAAGACCCGCGAGGAATGGAAATACAACAGTTACTGGGCGCCGGGGGCCCGTGACGAAATCGAAAGCGTGGTGCGTCGTACGATAGAAGAGATCGGCTACGAACAGGCAGGCTTCCACTGGGAAACGCTTGTGTTCGAAAACCACCTTCATGGGCAATCGAGCGAGATCGCGCAGGGCGTGGACGCCGGGGCCGAAGGGTCGAATAAGGACGAGGGCGCGGGCGATCAGGGCATCATGTTCGGATTTGCCTGCGACGAGACACCCGATCTGATGCCTGCAACGCTGGATTACAGCCACAAAATACTGGAACGGTTGGCCGCCGACCGCAAAAGCGGCGCCGCACCGTTCCTCGAACCCGACGCCAAGAGCCAGGTCAGCCTGCGGTATCGCGATGGAAAGCCGGTGGGGTGCACCGCCATCGTCGTTTCAACGCAGCACGCCAGTGGTTACGACAAGGGCGACGAGGAGAAGACCCTCAAATCCTACGTCCGGGAAGTCGTGACGGAAATATTGCCCGACGGCTTCATTTCCGACGATACGGCATGGCACATCAACCCGACCGGCGCGTTCGAAATCGGTGGCCCCGATGGCGATGCCGGATTGACCGGGCGCAAGATCATCGTCGACACCTATGGCGGGGCGGCGCCCCATGGCGGCGGCGCATTCAGCGGTAAGGATCCGACAAAGGTCGATCGCAGCGCGGCCTATATCACGCGCTATCTTGCCAAGAATGTGGTTGCTGCGGGGCTGGCGCGCCGATGCACGATCCAGATCGCCTATGCGATCGGCGTGTCGGAACCGCTATCGCTTTACGTCGATACGCACGGCACCGCAGCGGATGGGGTCGATGATGCCGCAATCGAACGTGCGATCGCCAGAATTGAAAAGCTGGGAGGTTTGACTCCGCGCGCGATCCGCACGCATCTCGGGCTGAACAAGCCGATCTATCGGCAAAGCGCGGCGTACGGTCATTTCGGACGGACCGCGAACGGCGATCACTTCCCGTGGGAACGCACCGACCTGATCGACGACCTGAAATCTGCGCTGGACTGACACCGCGGCCGATCTGCGGTCAACCACGGCCGAGGATCAATTCATGCGCGGTGATGCATCGTGTTCGCCAAGCATCGGGGACGGCGAGTCCAGAGCGAGTTCGGCGTCATCGAATACGAAGGGGCTGCGGACTCCCGCCATCCCGCCAAGATCGACGCGAAGCCCGCGCGCCTCGACCTGCGGATCGGCGAACACTTCGTCCAGCGCGTTAATCGGTCCGGCGGGCACTCCCTCGGCCTCGCACGCGGCCAGCAAATCCGCCTTGGTCCATGCGACAGTCTCCGCCGCGATCCTGTCATCCAGGATTGCGGCATTTGCGATACGGTCCGCATTCTTAGAAAACAGCGGATCATCGAGCCAGTCCGGCTGATCGAGGACCCTGGCCAATCGCGCGAAAAGCCGGTCGTTAGCCGGGGCGAGAATCACATGCCCATTACTAGTCGGGAAAACGCCATACGGCGCGACCTGGGCGTGCGAATTGCCCATCCGTGGCGGATTTTCGCCGGTTGCAAAATGGTAGGTCGCCTGATTGGCGAGGAGGGCGACCGAACAGTCGAGCAGGGCGATGTCCACGTGATCGCCCTCGCCCGTCCGGGCGCGGCGCAACAATGCCGCCTGTATCCCGTTTGCCGCCCACAGGCCCGATGCGAGATCCGAAATCGATACGCCCATCTTGACCGGCGAACCATCCGGTTCACCTGTTACCGACATGAACCCGCTCATCCCCTGTATGACGAAATCGTAGCCCGCTTCATGCGCGCGCGGCCCGGTCTGGCCGAAGCCGGTGATCGAACAATAGACAAGCCCGCGATTGGCCTCGGCGAGGGAGGTGTAGTCCAGTCCGAACTTTGCCAGCCCCCCGGTCTTGAAATTCTCGATGACGACATCGGCGTCTTTGGCCAGATTGCGGATCCGTTCGAGATCGTGTTGGTCCCGGAAATCGGCGACAATACCGCGCTTCCCACGGTTGCAGGCATGATAATAGGCCGCCTCGCGCCGGACGTCACCATCGGGGCCGACCCGTTCGACCCAGGGCGGACCCCATTGGCGGGTGCCGTCACCCTCAGGGCTTTCAACCTTGATGACGTCTGCGCCCAGATCGGCGAGCACCTGCCCTGCAAACGGCCCTGCAAGAACGCGCGCCAGTTCGAGCACCTTGATGCCCGCGAGCGGCGCACTGTCGTTACGGGGTGTTTCAAGCCAGCGCGTCATCCCGGCTTTGCCACCATCAGCCACAATATAATCACCAGCGGCACCGTGCTGATCAGGCCCCACGTGATCCATCGGCGCGACAATTTGCGATATTCATCGCTGACCACTCCGCCCGGTTCGAACGATTTGGCAATGCGCGCCTGTTTCACCTGGATCGGTACCAGTATGAACAGCCAGATCGCGCCTGCCGAAACGAACAGGATCTGGCTCCACAACAGCCACGCAGGTTCGAACAACGAATATCCCATCATCCATAGAACGCCATAGCCGCCCACGATGGTCAGCACGATGCCGGGGATCGTCAAGCCGAAATCGGTGCCCGTCACCAGCCTCTGCCCGAACGCGATGATCGCCGCGTCCTCGGACCTGTTGGCGAACACCTTCCACACCGCGGTGACCGTGATGTTGCCGACCAGCAGGATCACGCCGGTAATGTGGAGAAACTGAAAGACGTAATAGGTCGTCACGGGGTGCGTCTGCAAAGCATCATGGCCGCCACGGGTCAGGCGTTTTCGAGAGCATTTTCGTAATGCGCCCCGGTCTGGTCCGCGATGTCCTGGGCCGTGACACCGGGGGCCAGTTCGATCAGGCGGAAAGGCGCATCTTTTTCCGGACGGTGAAATACGGCAAGGTTGGTGATGATCATGTCGACAACGCCCGCGCCGGTCAGCGGCAGAGAGCATTCCGGCAGGAATTTCGCGCTGCCATCCTTTGCCGTGTGATCCATGACGACAATGATCTTCTTGACCCCCGCGACGAGGTCCATCGCGCCGCCCATACCCTTGATCATCTTGCCCGGGATCATCCAGTTCGCGATGTCGCCATTTTCGGAAACCTCCATCGCGCCCAGAACGGTGAGGTCGATATGCCCCCCGCGGATCATCGAGAAACTGGTCGCGCTGTCGAAATACGCGCTGTGGGGCAGTTCGCTGATGGTTTGTTTGCCCGCATTGATCAGGTCGGGATCGACTTCGTCGTCGTAGGGAAACGGTCCGATGCCCAGCATTCCGTTTTCGCTTTGCAAGGTTACAAGCATACCTTCGGGAATATGGTTCGCAACGAGGGTGGGGATCCCGATCCCGAGATTGACGTAATAGCCGTCCTTCAATTCTTGCGCGGCGCGCGCCGCCATCTGATCGCGGGTCCAGCCTTTTGGCGAGTCGTTCATGGTTCGATGTTTCCTTGGCGTTTCGATGAGGGCCGGCTCGATGAAGGCAGGCGCGATGCGGGCGAATTCGATGGGGAGGGGACGAGGAACCACCCACGACCGATCAACGTCTCGAGCATGGTGGCAGATGGCGGCGTGTTGATATAGTCGAACAATTCATCGAAATCCGACCGGCTGTCCCCCGCAATCGCGATCAGGCAGGCGTTCTGGGCGATTTCGCGTCGGCGGGTCTGCTTGCGATCTTCCCGATACCGCAGCAAGACCAGCTCGTCCGAACCATCCGGGTCAAGGCGGGCCCGTTGCAATGCCATCCGAATGTCACCCGCCATCGCCGCCGAGTTTCCGGAAATCCAGGCGATCCTGACCCCGTTTTCACGCAATTTTTCGAGGTGAGCGGAAATACGCCGCTGGTCCGGCCCGAATGTGTGCGGTTCGAACAGGCCGCCCGCCGGATCGAGATCGAACAACACGGTTGGATGTCCGGCAACGCACTTGTTGCGTTCCGGCGCGAGCGAGGCAGGATCGCGCAGGATCGCCGATTGGCGCAGCCCGGCATCGGCATCCATCATTGTATCGACGTATTCGACAAGGTCCGCATACGGATCGAAGCCTGTGGGCGTGAAGTTCGCTTCCGACATGGTGGCGGTAGCCGAGGGATCGACCGGCTCGACTGTGAACCCGCCCGCTTCCAGATCGGCCAGGCTGAGTTGGGCGGCCCCCGGATCCGGAGGGGGCAGCACAACGCTATCAGTCTGCGACACTTGCAAGGAAGGCGCGGTCATACGCGCTCTTGGCGTTGGAGGTGTTATTGCGTCGGTCGACCCATTTCGTGATGTTGCGAATTCGCTCGATATGGACGGTCCGGTCGGGGAGGCGCTCTCGGCCAGTCTGCGTTCTGCCGCCGCCTTACCCGTACCTCTGACCACGAGGCCACCCGCTGCAAGTGGGATGGCAGCCGCCACGCAACCCTGCAGCGTCATCGCGAAGAGCGCGATTACAGCGATTTTCAGCGATCGTGGAGCCACCGCGGATCAACCTCGGGCTGGGGCGGCCGCGCTATCGGTCCGTTCACGAACCGTGCGGAATTCGATTTTCTTGTCATACGGCGCGCCAAGGATAATCCGGTTCACGAACACACCGGGCAGGTGTATTTCATCGGCTTCGAGCGCGCCGGCAGGCACGATTTCTTCCACTTCGGCGATGCAGATTTTCCCGCACGTTGCTGCAGGCTGATTGAAATTGCGCGCGGTCTTGCGGAAGATAAGATTGCCGGTTTCATCGGCCTTGTATGCTTTGACGATGGCTAGATCGGCGAAGATGCCGCGTTCGAGGATATAGGTCGAAACCACGCCGTCCGCATCGGGAAAGTCCTTGTGCTCCTTTCCGTCTGCGACCTGCGTGCCGACGCCGGTCTTGGTATAAAAACCGGGTATGCCGGCACCGCCGGCACGCATGCGCTCGGCAAGGGTCCCCTGCGGACAGAACTCGACCTCAAGCTCCCCTGAAAGAAACTGGCGTTCGAATTCCTTGTTTTCGCCGACATAGGACGAGATCATCTTCTTGACCTGCTTTGTCCGCAGCAGTTTGCCGATCCCTTCATTGTCAATTCCGGCATTGTTGCTGGCGAAGGTCAGGCCGCTCGCGCCGCTATCGCGGATCGCGTCGAGCAGGCGTTCGGGTATGCCGCACAGGCCAAACCCACCGGCAGCGATCAGGATATCGTCGGCGACCACGCCTTCGATTGCGGCTGCGGCGTCGGAATAGATTTTGGACATAATATTGAATCCAACGGGGAAGATGTGACGATAAGGGCCTGTCGCATTGCAGGCCATCGGACCCGAAGTGTTTTCCGCGCCCGCATTATCGCTGATAATCGGTATTGCCGCGCCTGTCACCCGACAGCAGGAGGTGCGCGAAATGCTGCGGCGCAATATGACGAGACGGCAATCATTGCCTGAAATATAGGCGAATGATTATAAATTAGGCATATATTGACTTTAATTGCGGATTTGACCCCATTTGCGTGCGCGAAATGCAACAAACAATGCGTCTTTCGCATTTGCACAAAAACCGATCTTTCTCGATAAACAATCGTGCCTTCTAGGCATCCTCTCCCAACCTCATAAAGCCCGGCCATTGTGCCGGGTTTTTTTTGGCCTGCCCTCGCCCTGTCTCCTTTCCGCAGGGTGACTCGATCGGTTCGGCAAAGATTCGGGCGAATTCGTGGATCACCATCGCGTGCGTGTCGTTGGTCACACATCGAATGCGCGCGCGCCCGGAATTGCAAAGCCATCCCGCCATTCCTAGCTCGTACTGCAACGAATACTGAATGGATCGAAGGCGGCCGTCACCGTCGCCCGAAGGGAAGGAATGACATGGCCGAAGTCGATGCCGCGAGCGAAAGCCGGATAGCGCGATTGCAGGTTGCCGCTGCGAGACAGGAGGAATCCGGGCAGGGCATCGCCCGCATGCCGCGCACCGCGTTTCAGAGGCTGGGCATAACCGAAGGCGACGTCGTCGAGATAACCGGCAAGCGCACCACCGCTGCCATCGCGATGGCGGCGTATCAGGAAGATGAAACCCTGGATGTCGTGCGCCTGGACGGTTTGCAGCGCGGCAATGCCGAAGCGGGATCGGGCGAACATGTCGAGATTACCGCGGCCGAATCGCGCCCGGCAACGCGGGTCGTTTTCGCGCCGGCGCAGCGGGAAATGCGATTGCAGGGCCCGACACAGGCGTTGAAGCGCAACTTCTTCCGCAAACCGATCGTCGCCGGAGACCTGGTGGCGACCACCGGTCAACAGCCGGTGCAGAATATGCCGTCCGATGTGCGTCAATTGTTGCGCGCGCCTGCCTACGCCCTGACGCAGATTCGCCTGTCGGTCGCATCGACCAATCCAAAGGGCATCGTCCATATCGACGAGAACACCGAGGTCGAACTGCGGACCGAATTCGAAGAGCCGCGCGATGCCCGTGCGGTCGTGAATTACGACGATGTCGGCGGGATGGACAGCACGATCCAGCAACTGCGCGAAATGGTCGAACTGCCGCTGCGCTATCCCGAATTGTTCACCCGGCTCGGCGTCGATCCGCCCAAGGGCGTGTTGCTCCACGGCCCGCCCGGTACGGGGAAGACCCGGCTGGCCCAGGCGGTGGCGAATGAATCGGATGCGGAATTTTTCACCATCAACGGCCCGGAAATCATGGGGTCGGGGTATGGCGAGAGTGAAAAGCGGCTGCGCGAAGTGTTCGAGGAAGCGACACGCGCCGCGCCCGCAATCGTGTTCATCGACGAAATCGATTCGATCGCGCCAAAACGACAGCAGGTTCCGGGCGAGGCGGAAAAGCGCCTCGTCGCGCAATTACTGACCCTGATGGACGGGTTGGAGGCGCGGGCCAATCTGGTCGTGATCGCGGCCACCAACAGGCCCGATGCAATCGACGAGGCATTGCGTCGCCCGGGCCGGTTCGACCGCGAAATCGTCATCGGCGTGCCCGACCAAAGCGGACGCCGCGAAATCCTGTCGATCCATACGCGCGGCATGCCGCTGGAAGAAAAAGTCGACCTTGGCGAATTGTCGCGCACGACACATGGTTTCGTTGGCGCGGACATCGCCGCCCTTGCGCGTGAAGCTGCGATCGATGCGGTGCGCCGGATCATGCCGCGCCTGGACCTCGATGCGAGGGAGATTCCGCCCGAAGTGCTGGAGGATCTGTGCGTCACGCGTGCCGATTTCTTTTCCGCGCTGAAGCGTGTGCAGCCCTCAGCCATGCGTGAGGTGATGGTGCAGGCGCCGAAGGTCGGATGGGACGATATCGGCGGCGTCGAAGACGCGGTCGAAAAGCTGAAAGAAGGCATCGAATTGCCGCTTAAAAACGCCGACGCGTTCCGCAGGCTCGGCATTCGTCCGGCCAAGGGTTTCCTGCTTTACGGCCCGCCGGGAACGGGCAAGACATTGCTGGCCAAGGCGGTAGCGAAAGAGGCGGAGGCGAATTTCATCTCGATGAAAAGCTCCGACCTGTTGTCCAAATGGTATGGCGAAAGCGAACAACAGATCGCTCGTCTGTTCGCACGGGCCCGCGCCGTCGCACCCTGCGTGGTGTTCATCGACGAAATCGACAGTCTCGTGCCCGCCCGCGGGTCGGGGCAGAGCGAACCACAGGTCACGGGGCGGGTCGTGAACACGATCCTCGCCGAAATGGACGGTTTGGAAGAACTGCAATCGGTCATCGTGGTTGGCGCGACCAACCGTCCTACTCTTGTCGATCCGGCGCTGTTAAGGCCGGGGCGGTTCGATGAACTCGTCTATGTCGGCACGCCCGATGAAAAGGGCCGCGAACATATCCTGGGCATTCACACCACGGCGATGCCGTTGGCCGATGATGTGGACCTCGCCGCTGTCGCTGCAAAGACCGAGCGGTTTACCGGAGCCGATCTAGAAGACGTCGTTCGGCGCGCCGGGCTCAGCGCGCTGCGCCGAATGGGCGGGGAAGTTTCCGAGGTGTCGGGGAAGGATTTCACCGACGCATTAGCCGACAGCCGCGCGACGGTGACATCGCGCATGGAAAGCGAATATCGCAAGATGCGCGGCGAATTGAAGAAACGCGCCGCCGAAGCGCAGCCGATCGGTTTCTTTGCGCCCGATACGCTGGAGCCATCACGCGAGAAAAAGCACGGCTGAAACCTCGCGGTTGGCTCACTCGGTTTCGTTTCGGGCGAACAGCTGCGGTGCGCCGGTCCCCGGTGCATATCGCCGCTGCGCGATCGCATCGGGCATTTCTGCGCGGATGAAGGCGAGCATGGCTTCGCGGATTTCGCAGCGCAGTTCGAACGCGGTGCCCGCATCCTTCGCGCTCATCAACAGGCGCACCACGATCGATTCTACCGTCGTATCGGTGACCTGCACCGCCTTCGCCTCGCCGTCCCACAGGGGATTGTTTTCGATCAGGCAGTCATATTTCGCCCTGATACGCGCAACGTCGGTCATCGGGTCGAGATGGAGAAAGACGGTCCCCAGAAGATCGCTTTCCCGGCGCGTCCAGTTTTCGAAGGTTTCATCGAGGAACTTGTTCACCGGCACGACCAGTCGCCGCTGATCCCAGATCCTGACCACGACGTAGGTGGTGCGAATATCTTCGATCCGGCCCCATTCGCCATTGATGATAACTACGTCGTCGATCCTGATCGGTTCGGTCAAAGCCATTTGCAGCCCGCCGATCAGCGCCTTCAGAGCAGGTTGCGCCGCAGCGCCGACTGCGAGCGCGGCAAGGCCTGCCGACGCCATCAAGGTAACGCCGATATCCCGCACGCCCGGTATCGACAGCAGCATCAGACCGACAGTCACGAAGATAATGACGAATGTGCCGATCCGGCTGAAGATCGCCAGCCGGGTTCGCCTTCGCCGGGCTTCGAAATTGTCAGCCACGCCGATATCCGCGTGCAGCTCCATCGCCTTGACGCTCGCCCGCATGATGGACAGGGCGATCCAGCCGATCAGCGCCGGCATCACGAAACCTGCGACCGGCTGCCATACGTCCTGCAACAGCGTTACTTCGCGGGCGGCCAGCACGATGCCAAGCGCGACGAAAGCGTAACGCGTCGGGCGGGTGAGGGTGGCGACGATGACGTCGTCGGCCTCGCTGTCGCTCGCGCGGGCAACCTTGCGAAGGATGCGAAACAGGATCCCGTGGGCAATCAGGCCGAGGACGACTCCGATCCCGGCAAACAGCGCGGCGATCGCGATATCGGCAATCGGTACGCCCGCGACGTGCAGCCCGCCCTCGAACGCGGAGGATATGCGATCAATCAATGCGCAGCGTCCCAGGACATGCCCGTGCCGATATCGATTGCCAGCGGAACGTCGAGTTCAACGGCCGGCAGGGCGGCCTCTGCCATTACCCGTTCGATGATCGGTGAGGCGGCGGCAACGTCGCCTTCGGGCAATTCGAAAACCAGTTCGTCATGGACCTGCAACAACATGCGTACGTCGCGCAGCCCTTCATCGCGCAGAGCGGGCAGCATCCGCACCATGGCGCGTTTGATGATGTCGGCGCAGGTGCCCTGGATCGGGGCGTTGATCGCGGCGCGCTCGCTGCCCTGGCGCTCAGCCTGGTTCTTCGACTTGATGCGCGGGAACCACGTTTTGCGACCGAACAGTGTTTCCGAATACCCGCGCTCGCGCACGGTTTCGAGCGTTTCCATGATGTAGCGCTGAATACCGGGAAATCGCTGGAAATAGGTGTCGATCATGTCCTGCGCTTCGTCGGGCTCCGTTTCGAGCCGGGCGGCGAGACCCCAGCGCGAAATGCCGTAAAGGATCGCGAAATTGATCGTCTTGGCGCGGGCCCGCGTATCGCGCGTGACTTCGCCGAACATCTCCGTCGCAGTGCGGGCGTGGATATCCTCCCCATCGGCGAATGCCTGTTTGAGGCTGTCGACATCGGCCATATGCGCGGCAAGCCGCAATTCGATTTGCGAGTAATCCGCTGCCAGCAGGATATTGCCCGCCTCGGGCACGAACGCTTCGCGGATTTGCCGCCCGATCGGGGTGCGGATCGGAATGTTCTGGAGGTTCGGATCGGTCGAGGACAACCGCCCGGTTTGTGCACCGACCAGCGAATAGCTGGTGTGGACGCGCCCGGTTTCGGCATTGATCTGTTGCTGCAGCGCGTCGGTATAGGTCGATTTCAGTTTCGCCAGATGCCGGTATTCCAGCACCTTGGTCGCGATCTCGGCCCCACCTGCGGCCAATTTTTCCAGCACCGCCTGGTCGGTCGAATACTGACCGCTCTTGCCTTTTCGCCCGCCCTTGTGACCGAGCTTTTCGAACAGCACCTCACCGAGCTGTTTGGGGCTGCCGACAGAAAATTCCTGCCCGGCGAGCGTGTGTATCTCGCCTTCGAGAATCCCGATCTGCTCTGCGAATTTTTCCGAAAGGCCCGCCAACCGGGCGCGATCGATCTTGATCCCTTCGCGTTCGATTGCGGCGACCACGGGGATGAGCGGGCGATCGACACGTTCGTAAATGCGCGTCCCGCCTTCGATAGGGAGACGGGGTTTGAGGTGGCGATACAGCCGCAGCGTAACATCCGCATCCTCGGCTGCGTATTGTGTCGCCCGGTCCAGCGGGACTTCGCCGAACGCAATCGCCTTTTTCCCGGTGCCGCAGATCTCCTTGAAGGTCAGGCAGGTGTGGCCGAGGTGGCGCTGCGCCAGTTCGTCCATTCCATGACCACCACCGATCCCTTCCTGGCCGCGTCCGGCATCGAGTGCGAAGCTGATGATCATCGTATCATCGACTGGTGCGACATGGATATCGTGCCGTGCCAGTATGTTGAGATCGTATTTGCCGTTCTGGAAAACCTTGAGGACGCTGTCATCCTCCAGCATCGGTTTAAGCGCGGAAAGCGCGTCATCGAAATTAACCTGTTCCGGCCTGTCGGACAGCAAGTCCTGCCCGCCATGCGCCAGCGGAATATAACAGGCATCGTTCGGGCCGAGAGCGAGGCTCATCCCGACCAGCCGCGCTTCCATCGCATCGAGCGAGGTGGTCTCGGTGTCGACCGCGACAAGTCGCGCGGCGATGGCCCGGTCGACCCAATCTTTCAGTCTGTCGATCGTCTGGACGGTTTCGTATGCGTCGCGATCGACCGGCGGCATATCTGGCAGCGGCTGGCGATTGCCGGCATCCGACCCCGCATCGCCGGCGGTCGCGGCTTTCTCTGTGTCGAGGTTGTTGGCTCGTTCGGGACTGCCACTGCCTGCATCGAGCCGCCGCAGCAGCGAGGTGAAGCCATGTTTTTCCAGGAAAGTGCCGAGCGTATCTTCGGGGACGCCGGCAATCTTCATGTCGCCGATCGGCACGGGCAGATCGCAATCTTCTTTCAGCGTCACGAGTATCCGTGACAGTTCGGCGTCCTCGCGCCCTTCGATCAGACGTTCCTTCAACTTGGATTTCTTCATGTCAGGCGCGTGGTCGAGTGCGGCGGTCAACGATCCATGCTCGGCGATCAGCTTGCTCGCGGTTTTCGGACCGACACCGTAGATGCCTGGAATGTTGTCGACGCTGTCCCCCATCAGGGCGAGGACGTCGCCGACCAGTTCCGGTTTGACGCCGAACTTGGCCTCGATTTCGTCGATATAGACGCGCTGGCTTTTCATCGTGTCGAGCATGTCGATGCGCGCCGTTCCGTGCGGGCCGTCGGTTTCGCCGACAAGCTGCATCAGGTCCTTGTCACTCGACACGATCGTGACGTTCCACCCCTCGCGCTGTGCGGCTCGGGCGTAGCTGGCGATGATGTCGTCGGCCTCCAGCCCCTTTTCCTCGATGCAGGGCAGGCCGAACGCGCGCGTCGCATCCCGGATCAACGGGAATTGCGGGCGCAGGTCTTCGGGAGGTTCGGGCCGGTTGGCCTTGTATTCCGGATAGATATCGTTGCGGAAACTGGTCGAATCCTTGTCGAGGATCACGGCAAGGTGGGTCGGTCCGTCCGCCGTCTCCAGATCAGTCGCCAGCTTCCACAGCATCGTGGTGTAGCCATAGACGGCGCCTACGGGCGTCCCTTCGGGATCGGTCAACGGTGGCAGGCGGTGATAGGCGCGGAAGATATATCCCGACCCATCGACAAGGTAGAGATGAGGTTGTTCGGTCGCAGCATCAGCGGCGCTGCCGGCTTTGTTATCGGTTGTCATGCACCGCTTGCTAGCAGCGCGATGCGCGCTGCGTAAGCGAATTTGAATGGCTGTCGCACCGCTACGGACGGTGTACGAGGCGCGCCATAAACGCGGCGAATTGATGGCATGAATAAGGCATGATGCCTTATTTGCGCTTGTGCTGCCATATTTTTGCCTTTATCCAGCGATCGAAGCCGGGAATTTCCCGGTTTTAAGGCTCACATCCGGATCGGGTGTTCGCCTTTTCAAGCTGAAAAGGATTATTTTTATGCGTAAGATCGTAATGGTCGCCGCTCTCGCCACCTCCGCTCTCGGCCTCGCCGCTTGCTCGGAAACTTCGGAAGAAGCAGGCGACATGGACGAAGCCATGGTTGCCGACACCGAAGCCAACACCGCCGAAGCCACCGCCGAAATGGACGAAATGGGCGGCGAAATGGAAGCGACCGGCGAAGAAATGGAAGCCGAAGCTGAAGGCGCGGCTGCCGACGCCGAAGCCATGATGGAAGAAGAAGACTAAGTCTTCGCTTTCAACTCGGATTTCGAGTTATAAAAAGAGGGCGGTGCCACGCGGTGCCGCCCTTTTTTTATCAGCGATTATGCGCCGACGATCGATTCCCGCTTTTCCGAACCGGTGCTGCCGGGCGTATCACCGCTCGTAAGCGGGCGTGCTCGTCCATCGACGCTGCGTTTCGACACGGGCCTTTGCCTGAAATCCATCGTAAAGCGCCCGTGCAATCGCGGCGATTTTTCGCTCCCGCGCGCGGCGCGTGCCTTGACCCGTAACGTAAATCGCCACCGCAATCGCACGACCATCGGGCGATTCGATTATGCCGATATCGCTGGACGTGTTGTTGAGCGATCCGGTCTTGTGACTGACCCGCGCTTCGTCCGGCATATTGGCGACGATCCGTCGGCGCCCCGTGACCGTCCGGCTGAGCGATCCGAGCAGGACGCGCCGGCTTTCCGCCGAAAGAAAATCGCCCTGATACAATCCCTTCAACAGGCGGACCATCGTGCGCGGCGTGGCTGCGTCGCGCGGGTCGATCCAGCTTGCCGGATCGTATTCGCCATCGTCGCGGACGAGAGTAGCGATATCACGGTCGAGCGAGAATTCGTTCAGCCCCTGTCGCTGCATCCATTCAGTCACCGCCTTGGGACCGCCGACCGCGGACAACAGCGCGTCGGTTGCCGGATTGCTGGACCGGGTAATCATGATCTCGATAAGGTCGATCGCGGGCATGAACCGGCCTTTGCGGACAGGCGCTGCGTCGGATGAGAATTTCGCCGACCGGACCGGGATCAGCAGCGGGAATTCCGACGTCAGCGAATATTGTCCCTGTTCCACCATTTCGAGGTATTTGGCTGCGACTGCGATCTTGCTGGTCGATGCCATCGGGAAAAGCTGGTCGCCCAGGACCATGATCTCTTCGCCGTTCGACAGGTCTAGCGCGGCCACGCCGATGCGGCCTTTATCGCCATCGGCCAGTTCAGCAATGCGTTGTTCGAAACCCGATGCGTAAATCGCCTCGAACGTTTGTGGCGCGCGCAATTCGGTGCCGAAAGCATCGTCGAACGTCGCATTCAGGTCGTTGCCCTGCGCCAATGCGGGCGCGGTCAACGCTATCAAACCGAGGAAGAAGGGAGCCAGCAGGCGAACGAACGGCGTGATCAGGGGCGATGAGTTCATTGCAATACGATGCTCCACACTCGGTTAGCGCAAGGTTAATGGCCGGTGTGTGAAGCAATCGATCCATCGTCGCAAGGGATCGCCTGATCGTATACGGGCGATCGTTCTGCGTTCTTGAAGCGGCTCAATCGAGAGTCCTTTCGATCGCGCTAGACTGAAATTTCGCATCCACTTGACTGCACGCCCAAGTTCGGCAGGAAGGTTGGCAAGTCTTAAAACGAGGGAACATCATGACACGCATTTCTGCTGCACCGTCCGGGTCGCGGGCCATACTTACTGCACTGCTGATCGGTTCGTCGAGCGTTGCGCTTGCCCAGCAGGCCCCCATCGTCCAGCCCGGAGCGCCGGGCCAGGACAGCCGCGACCTGAGTGCTGAGGAAGCTATCCAGCTTGCAAGCGCGAGCTATACCGCGGCCGATGTGCGGTTCATGCAGCACATGATCCTGCATCACGAACAGGCTGTCGAAATGTCTGAACTGGTCGGGGATCGCACCAATCAGGAAGACATCATCGCCATCGCCGACAAGATCGTCGCCGGGCAAGCGGATGAAATCGCCTTCATGCAGCAATGGCTGCGCGATCGCGGGGAGCCGGTAGCCGCCGTCATGGCGCACGGGAGCGATATGGGCGAACACGCTGCCCACGAAGGGCACATGTTGATGGCCGGAATGGCCACGCCTACACAGCTGGAACAGCTTGCCGCGGCGACAGGCACCGAATTCGATCGGCAATTCCTGACTCTCATGATTGCCCATCACGAAGGCGCGATCGAAATGGTCGACGAATTGCTGGGACAGCCGGGCAGCGCCGCCGACCCGATCCTGTATCGTTTCATCGGCGATATCGAATCCGACCAGTCGACCGAGATCGAGCGCATGGACACGGTGCTGGCGGGTTTATCGACGGATCCACGCGCCAATCTCGCCGCGGGTTTCGAAGATGCGGAAACCGCGATCGAAAACTTGCGCCTCGTGGCCTCTCTCAGCAAGCCTGCCGGATTCTTCAATCCCGAAAACCCCGCCGATCTGCGTCCGGTCGTGCCCCCGCGCGATGACGAGGAGGACGCCGATGGCGACCGCGCAGAGGCGGAACTGGCACTGGCCCGCGCGGGCGAAGCGGACACCGTGCCGGTCGAAGTCGAGGATGGAAACGATGAAACCGTCGCCGCGTCCGATCCGAATGAAGACGATGATGTCGTTTCCCCCCGCGAAAACGAAGAAAGCCTTACCCAATTCGCCGAACGTTCCCCGCTGCTGGATTTCGCCAACACCGATATCGCGTTCTTCGACGACATCATGGTCGCGGGTAACTACCATGGCTTCAACATCTATCGCCTCGGCGAAGATGGCGTGCCCGGCCTGCTCAGTTCGGTCGTCTGTCCGGGCGGGCAGGGCGATGTCTCCGTCGTCGGTGACCTGCTGATCATGAGCGTCGAGCAAACACGCGGTCGGGTCGATTGCGGGCTGCAGGGTGTCGAAGGCGATGTCAGCGACGAACGGTTCCGGGGACTGCGGATTTTCGACGTGTCCGATCTCACCCGCCCGCGTCAGGTCGGCCTCGTCCAGACCTGTCGCGGCAGTCACACTCATTCGATCGTAAGCGCCGACGATGAACGGATCATCGTCTACAATTCGGGCACTTCACGCGTGCGTGACGAAGAGGAACTGGGCAGCTGCATCGGCAATCCGGCATCCAGCCGAACCGCATTGTTCAGCATCGACGTGATCGAAATCCCGGTCGCCAATCCGGCGGCGGCCCGCCTTGTAAAATCGCCGCGCGTGTTCGCGGATGCCGAAACCGGTGAGATCGCCGGCCTGTGGCAAGGTGGAGAAAGCGAAGACGGCGCGCAGAACACGCGCCAGACGAACCAGTGCCATGACATCACCGTGTTCCCGTCGAAGAACCTCGCCGCGGGCGCGTGTTCGGGCAACGGGATCCTGATGGACATTTCCGACCCGATGAACCCGGTGAGGATCGATGCCGTGTTCGACAAGGGCTTTGCCTACTGGCATTCGGCGACGTTCAACAATGACGGGACGAAGGT
>JGI12210J13797_10782842_pt1 | contig 22995 bp, 17 predicted proteins | sample ElkSlonscriptome_3_FD_13797 | JGI IMG/M metagenome (IMG submission 13797)
CGGAAAATCACGCGGCATTGCCGGCCTGGTCACGATTACGGCGGTGTTGGGTTCGGTGCCGTACTTTGCCCTGCAGCTACATGCCATCACATCTGGCCTGGTGATCATCAGCGAGCCTGACAGCGGAATCTCGGAACCCTTCCTGGCGCTGATTCTGGCGCTGGCGCTTGGCCTGTTTGCCATTCTGTTTGGTGCCCGCCGGCTCGAGGTCAGCGAGCACCATCGCGGCATGGTGATTGCCGTGGCGTTCGAGTCCCTGGTCAAGCTGCTGGCGTTTGTCGCCGTCGGGCTGTTTGCGCTGTTTGTGCTGCTGGATGGTCCTGCTGGGCTTGTCGATGTCATCGCAGGCAACCAGCAATATCAGGACTTGTTCACCAGCAGCAGCCTGCCGAGCGGATTCTGGATTCAGACCATACTGGCTGCGGCCGCCATTGTGTGCCTGCCCCGGCAGTTTCACCTTGCGTTCGTTGAAAACAAGCATCCAAAGGACTTGATCGTCGCGCGCTGGCTGTTCCCCTTGTATCTGATAGTGTTTGCGCTGCTGGTGGTGCCGATTGCTGTCGCCGGGCTGGAAGCATTCAGCGGATCGGCAGGCGAAATTCACGGCGATGAATTCGTGCTGAGCCTGCCGATGATGGCCGATCAACCCTGGCTGACGATGCTGGCGTTTATCGGCGGTTTTTCGGCCGCGACAGGCATGGTGATTGTGGCGACTGTGGCCCTGGCGACCATGGTCAGTAATGATTTGATCATGCCCTTGATGCTGAAGTATTTTCGTTCAGATAGACCCAGCGAATCCTCATCCGATGGCCACCGCCGCAATTTCGATGAATTACTGATGTTGATTCGTCGCGGCACGATTCTGGTGCTCGTGCTGATTGCCTGGTTGTACTACCTGTTGATTGACCAGGCATCGGCTTTAGCAGCAATCGGCCTGGTCTCGTTTGTCGCAGCGGCACAGTTTGCGCCGGCTTTAGTGCTGGGCCTGTATTGGCCCGCAGCCAGTCGCATGGGCGCCATGTGCGGCCTGCTTGTTGGCCTGGTTGGCTGGCTTACGCTGGTGGTCGTGCCTGCGCTGCAGCCGGAAGGCACAAGTTGGGTTCAACTGGATCTCCACCAGGCCAGCTGGCTGACGCTGATCCTGAATACACTGACGCTGGTGTTGGTGTCGCTATGGACGCGTCGTCGTCGCCCGCTGCCGACTGGGCTTCTGGCCTCGGATGCGCATCGGGTTACGGTCGGGCAACTGCGTCGATTTGCGGCCGGGTTTATTGGTCAACAGCGCGTCGATGAAGCATTCAACAGCGCATTACAGCCTGCAAGCGGCCTCAGCGAACGAGACGATGCGCCGGCCGAAGCCGAACTGGTGGGCTTTACCGAACGCCTGTTGGCCGGCTGCATCGGGTCGGCTTCGGCTCGCGCCGTGCTGACTTCGGGCTTGCAGCGCACCGGGTTGAATTCGTCACAGGCGCAGGCGTTGTTGGAGCAGACCAGTAGTGCCATTCAATTCAATCGTGATCTGCTGGAAGCGACGCTCGACCACATTGCGCAGGGTGTCAGCGTGGTCGACGCTGACTTGCGACTGGTCAGCTGGAACCAGGCCTATATCGAGTTGTTCGACTATCCGCCCAACGTGGTCTACGTCGGACGTCCGGTCGAAGAGCTGATTCGTTTCAACCTGGCGCGAGGGCTGGCCGGTGAAGGTGAAATCGAAGAGGGCGTTGACCGGCGTATGCACCACATGCGTCGTGCCCTGCCGTATGTGTTCGAGCGAGAGTACCCGAACGGTCGCGTGATTGAAATCCGTGGAAACCCGATGCCGAAGAAGGGCTATGTGACCACCTATTCGGATATCACGCGCTACAAGGACACCGAGCATGAGCTCAAGCGATCCTACGCCACCATGGAGCAGCAAGTCGAAGCACGCACGGCCCAACTCAACCAGGCTATGCAGGCCCTGTCGTCGGCCAAGGCGGATGCAGAGCAGGCCAATCGCAGCAAGAGCCGTTTTCTGGCCGCGGCCAGCCATGACTTGCTGCAGCCGATGAACGCGGCACGCCTGTTTGCCTCGACGCTGCGCCAGCACAGCGACGATATGGAGCCCGAGTCCGCGGCGCTGGTGCGCCGCGTAGACCACAGCCTGAATACGGCCGAAACCCTGCTGTCCTCGCTGCTGGACATCAGCCGACTGGATCAGGGCGCGCTGCAGCCGCAATGGACTGAATTTTCCATCATCGACTTGCTCGACACGCTCGAGCGGCAGTTTGAAGCGCTGGCCCAGCGGCGTGGACTGGTGTTCAACGTGCGTCGCGCAGGCTGGGTTGTGCGAACCGATCAGAAAATGCTGCAGCGCGTGGTGTTCAACCTGGTCAGTAATGCCATGCGTTACACCAATCGTGGCGGTGTGCTGGTTGGCTGCCGCAAGCGCGGCGAGTTCATTCAGGTGCAGGTCTACGACACCGGTCGCGGAATACCCGAGTCGGAGCAGCATCGCATCTTCGAAGAGTTTCACCGACTCGATCAATCCGACCGGGTCGACAGTGAATTCGATTCAGGCCTTGGCCTGGGGCTTGCGATCTGTCAGCGCATGTGCCGCACGCTGGATTCAAAATTGACCATGCGTTCGGTGGTGGGCCGCGGTAGCGTATTCAGCGTCGAGGTACCGCTGGCCGCCGATCAACGACCAGTCAGCAATCGGGCTGATCAAGCGCTCAGCCCGATTGCCAGCAGTCGAACCGAGGGTCTTCAGGTGTTGTGTGTGGATGATGAGCTGGACATTCTGGATGGCATGCGTGGGCTGCTGCAACGCTGGGGCTGTGAGGTCCGAACAGCCGAACATCGCACACAGGCAATGATCGAAGCGGAACCGTCATTTGACCTGCTGTTGATTGACTATCATCTGGCCGATGGCGACGATGGCCTGTCGTTGGCGCAGGCCCTGCTTGAACAGGCAGATCAGCCATTTCCCGTGCTGGTGCTGACGGCCGATCGGAGTGATGAGCTCGGCCAGACGATCGAAGCGCTGGGGTTTCTGCGGCTGACCAAGCCGATCAAACCCGCGGCGCTGCGTGCGCTGATGCGGCACGTTTTAGGCGCTTGAATCAGAGCTGCTAAAGGACTCGTCCGGTTTGAGTTCCAGTTCGGGTTTGTGGACCCGCAGACGGTTGTACAGGGTCACGGCCTGCGTTCGGTTGCTGACGCCGAGTTTTTTCATGATAGCGGTCATGTGAGCCTTGACGGTGGCTTCGGTTATATCCAGCTCCCAGGCGATCTGCTTGTTCAGCAGCCCCTGATCAAGCATCAGCAATATTCGGTACTGCTGCGGTGTGAGTTGACCGACGCGTTCGGCCATGTCGCGGTCGTTCTCTGAAGGTTTATCCTGCTCGAGACCTGCAGGGACCCAGGTGCCGCCATCCAGCACCTGTTCAATGGCCTGAATGATGTCTTCGGCATCTGCCGACTTGGACAGAAAGCCGGCGGCACCGCCGTCCAATGCACGGCGGATGATGCTCGGTTCATCGTGGGCTGAAATCATGATGATCGGCAAGGCCGGTTGATGGCCGCGTAACCAGGCCAGGCCCGAAAGCCCCTGTTGTTCTGGCAGATGCAGGTCCAGCAGCAGCAGGTCTGCATCCTGGTGCTGAGGCAGCAGCGCCTGAAGCGCTTTGAAGCTGCCAACCGATACCACCTGGCAGTCCGGCAAGCGACTCGAAAGCGAGCCTGACAACGCCTCTCTGAACAACGGGTGGTCGTCGACCACGATCAGCTTGCTCGGCCCGTTCTGCATCATGCTTCATTCAATCCTGTTTGCGATGGGCGACCAGGTGATCGACTACGGCCGGATCGGCCAGCGTCGAGGTATCGCCGAGCTGGTCATGCTCATTGGCTGCAATCTTGCGCAGAATGCGCCGCATGATTTTTCCGGAGCGGGTCTTGGGCAGGCCGGGCGCCCACTGCAGGTGGTCGATGGTCGCAATCGGGCCGATTTCGCCACGCACCCATTGGACCAACTCATGCGCCAGTTCATCGTCGCCTTCGCGCTGGTCATCATAATCGCCCATCAATGTGACATAGGCATACACGCCCTGGCCCTTGATATCGTGCGGAAAGCCCACAACCGCCGCTTCGGCCACGGCGTCGTGCGCGACCAGTGCAGACTCGACTTCGGCTGTGCCCAGGCGATGGCCGGACACGTTGATGACGTCATCAACCCGGCCGGTAATCCAGTAATAGCCGTCCTCGTCGCGGCGCGCGCCGTCGCCGGTAAAGTAGTAACCGGGGTAGGTTGAAAAATAGGTTTCGCCAAAACGCTTGTGGTCGCCGTACAGCGTGCGCATCTGGCCGGGCCAGCTGCCTTTCAGAATCAGATTGCCGGAAGCGGCACCTTCCAGCTCTTCGCCGGCGGAGCCCAACAGCGCAGGCTGAATGCCGGGCAATGGAAAGGTTGCCGAGCCGGGTTTAAGTGCGGTGGCGCCGGGTAGCGGCGTCATCAGAATGCCGCCGGTCTCGGTTTGCCACCAAGTATCAACAATCGGACAACGACCCCCGCCGACCACTTCGTGATACCAGTGCCAGGCCTCCGGATTGATCGGCTCACCGACCGATCCAAGGATACGCAGCGACGAACGATCGGTCTGCTTGACGGGCTCATCGCCTTCGCGCATCAACGCCCGGATGGCCGTTGGCGCGGTGTAGAAACTGTTGACCTGGTGTTTGTCGACGACCTGCCAGAAGCGGCTGTGGTCCGGATAATTCGGCACGCCTTCAAACATCAGCGTGGTCGCGCCATTGGCCAACGGGCCGTAGACGATATAGCTGTGTCCGGTCACCCAGCCGACGTCGGCCGTGCACCAGTAGATTTCGCCGTCGTGATAGTCGAACACCATTTCATGCGTCCAGGATGCATAGACCATGTAGCCACCGGTCGTGTGCAGCACGCCCTTGGGTTTGCCGGTCGAACCGGAGGTATACAAGATGAACAGCGGATCTTCGGCTTCCATTTCTTCTGGCGGACAATCCGCGTCGACGCCTTCGAGTGCCTCATCCAGCCAGTGATCGCGACCCTCCTGCCACTGCACGTCGGAATTGGTATTGCGCACGACCAGAACGGATTGCACCAGATTGGCGGCGGCATCATTGTTGAGTGCCAGGTCCACGTTGTTTTTCAGTGGCACACTGCGTCCCCCGCGCACGCCGGCATCGGCCGTGATCACCAGGCTGGATTCACAGTCGATGATGCGTCCGGCCAGTGCGTCGGGTGAAAAGCCGCCGAACACGATCGAGTGGACCGCGCCGATGCGCGCACAAGCCAGCATGGCCACAGCGGCTTCGGGAATCATCGGCAGATAAATGGTGACCCGGTCGCCTTTCCTGACGCCGAGTTTCTTCAAGGTATTGGCAAACCGACAGACGCGGTCATGCAGCTCCCGATAGGTAATTTTGAGGTCTTTGTTCGGGTCGTCGCCTTCCCAGATGATCGCCACTTGATCAGCGCGCGTGGGCAGATGCCGGTCGAGGCAGTTGGCGCTGGCATTCAGCGTACCGTCGGCATACCAGCGAATGTGCAGATCGTCCAGGTTGAATGACACGTCGCTGACTTCGCTGTAGGGCTTGATCCAGTCGATTCGCTGCCCGATTTCGCCCCAGAATTGTTCCGGATCGGCTTGCGCCCGGGCGGTCATCTCGGTCAACGCGGCTTGATTGACGTGGGCGTGGTTAGCGATCTCATCGGGGACCGGATAAAGATCTTGACTTGGGTGGTTTTGCGACATGCCAGGCTCCTTCAGCAATGCATTGATACGTAGTCAGCGGCGGAGCAGGGGCTCCGATACTCTATTCAGTGTCTCCGATCCTCGACAGCCTTGTAAAGCTTATTTCAGGAATTCCGCACTAGACTTTGGTCGAAGACTGTATGAGCTTGAGCAGCCATCTACGACTAAAGGCGAATTGTGGCGAGTCTCTTCGAGCCTGAGGATAGGGCTATGTCTATCCCGAGCTGCGCCAGGAGCCACCGTATGAACAGTAATCGCCTGTTATTTTTATCTGCATGTCGCTGTGCCGTTGTCCTGTTGATTTCGATGTCGCTGCTGGCTTCGCCACTGCTGGCTCAAACCCCTTCGGCCTCCGATGACCGCGTTGAAAAGCTCGAACAGCGCATTGCCGATCTTGAGGCCATGATCGAGCAGCTGGTCGAAGGGCAGCAGCGCATGCAAGAATCGATTGTGGTGCCCGGACAGGCCACCACACCCGCGCTGCGTGATCAGGCAGGTCCTGTTCCGCAGGCCGTCGCCGGTCAGCCGACCCCGGCCAAGCAGGTGCAGGTGCCGGACGATGATAACGAACCCGATTTCTACTGGGGCGGCTACATCAAGGTGGATTCCATCGTGTCCGATTTTGAAGATGGCGTCGTGGCCGGAAACAGCATCGGGCGCGACTTCCTGGTGCCGAGCACGATCCCGGTGGGTGGCGAAGGCGAGGGCGCCGGTCTCGACGTGCATGCGCGTCAGACGCGTTTCTTCTTCGGCGCCAATCATGACCTCGATGAGAACAATACGCTCGGTGCCTATGTGGAGTTTGATTTTCTGGTCACGCCCGGCGGCAACGAGCGGGTCAGTAACTCATTCAGCCCGCGCATGCGTCATGCCTACCTGAAATGGAATGACTGGCTGGTTGGTCAGACCTGGAGCACCTACATGGATGTATCGACGCTGCCGGAATCGCTCGACTTCATCGGCCCGGCCGGCAGCACGACCTTCATGCGCCAACCGCAGATCCGCTACACCAACGGTGGCTTGGCGATTGCGCTGGAAAATCCGGAAACCACGGTCAGCCCGAATGGCGGCGGCGGACGCTTTGAAACCGATGATGGATTATTGCCGGAACTGGCGATGCGCTACCGCTGGGCCGGTGACTGGGGTCATCTGCAGCTGGGGGGTTTGTTACGCCAACTGGCCTTCGAAGATGCAGCCTTGGGTGTCGATGATGAACAGACCGGCTGGGGCGTCAGCCTGTCGGGCAAGTTCGCGGTCGGGCGTGACGACCTGCGCTGGATGGTGCACCACGGTGATGGCATGGGCCGCTACGTGGGTCTGAATTTTGCTAACGCCGCCGTGATTGACAACGATAACGAACTTGAAAATATCAGTTCGACCGGCGCCTTCGTCGCCTACCGTCACCTGTGGAATGAAAAGTGGCGTTCGAATGCGGTCATCTCCTATCTGGATGTCGATAACCCGGTCGAATTTACCGGTATGAGCGCCAATCAGTCCAACTGGAGCGGTCAGATCAATCTGCTGTACAGCCCGGTCAAGCCGCTGACGCTGGGTATCGAATACCTGATGGCCGAGCGCGAACTCGAAAATGGCTTGTCCGGACGACTGAATCGACTTCAGCTGTCGGGCAAATATGTATTTTGATCGTACGGCTTGGATATCGGTTCGGGCTACGCATGGCTGGTGATGACTTGCATAGGTATCGTGCTGTGCGAATGCACGCCCAGATGATGACTTTAGTTTGTAAACGCCGCTTGTTCAAAAATTGGTATTGGTCTGTAACCTGTTGATTAATATTTAATTTCATAATCTTTCATGATTGGTGCAAGATTTAAGCCGCATCATTGGCTAGGTTGGCTCATCAACTATTCAAGGGTGTGGTTTATGCGCTATCTTCAACTTCTTGCACTTTGCATGAAGTCTTGCGGCTTCTCTCCGCATCATGCTTGGATTATTCAGCAGTCAACCCGATGCAATCAAAAACTTTCCCAGTACCGGATTGCGTCAAATTTCCGTGTTAAGCCAAACAGACATTTTCACAAACTACTAGCCATCTATTTTCTGGTGGTGGCCACTACAGCACAAACGGCATTAATCCAGGTTGACCCGGTAAACAGTTCGGCCACCGCGGATGGTCAATGCGGGCTGATTGAAGCGATCGAGAATGCCAATGCAGACAGCATTATCAACCCGGATTGTTCGATTGGAACGGGCGCCGATATCGTGAGGCTGGCACCAGGTTATGTCTATGAGTTCAACGACCCATACGGTAGCTCCGATAATGCGCTGCCGATAATCTCCGATGACATCATTATTCAGGGCTTTGATGCCACCATCCGGAGGAGCGTGTTCGGCAAAGAAACGTTTCGCCTGTTGGAATTTAACGGCGGCACTCATCGGCTCAGCGATCTTACGCTGTCTGGTGGAGGATCTGCACAGCCCATGGCCGGCGGAGGCGCGATATTAGCCACGAACGTTGCGAGTCTTCGACTCGATGATATGCAGATTACCGGCAATTCAGCTAGCGGCCTTTTTGCGTTCGGCGGCGCCCTGCGGCTGAATAACAGTACGGTGGAAATTAACGACAGTCTGCTGCAGTCCAATCGCACCTCCAGCAGCAGCCCTGAAACCGGTGGCGGTGCAATTGCCCAGTTCAATGGTTTACTTACCGTCAATCGCAGTGCGCTGCTGAATAATGACGCGAACGACTGTGGCGGTTCCAGGGGCGGCGGTCCGAATACTGCCGGCACGGGCGGCGCCCTGCGCATTGAAGCCACCGGTGTGCCGGGCGCGTTTGCCATCTTCAATGATTCAACCATCGCCAACAACCAAGGGCGGTTTGGCGGCGGCATCCATCTGGTTGCCATCGCTGACACCGGCGTGGCCGGCGAGGACGTGTTGGTCCAGCTGGTACGCAGCACACTGGTGCAAAACGATGCTGAAGCTTGCGGTGGGGCAGCACTGGGCGATGGTATGTATGTTCAGGAAGCCGCTGGCGGGAGTGGCCTGGTCACCTACGGCTCCAGCATTATTCACGGCAATGGCAGGCTGGTGAATAACACGATTATCGGTGTTGATTGCTCTGCCAACTTTCCAAACAATACCTATATGTCGTTCGACGGCAACGTGCTCGATGATCAGGACGAATGCCCGTTCCAGTTTGATACCTTCGCTGCAGACTATCGCAATATCGTTGACCCAATCCGTGTTGATAACCATCATTTGCCGCTGCGCAACGGGCCGGCAGTCGATTTCATGGAAGCCAATTTCAACTGCAACACCATGCTGCCCGATGCGGTGGGTAATCCACGCGCCGGCGGGCCGGGTATGGGCGGCGATATCTGCGATGCCGGTGCGATTGAGCTGCAGTATCCTGTCGATGACTTCAGTCTGCAAACCACGCTGGCCGGAACCGGCAGCGGCAGCCTGAGCAGTAGTCCTGGCGGAATCAACTGCCCCGGTACTTGCAGCGCCAGCTATCCGGTCGATAGCGTGGTGACATTAACGCCAACGCCCGATAGCGGCAGCGTATTTGATGGTTGGAGCGGTGATTGCATCGGTATGGGTGCCTGCAGCGTGACGATGGACCAGATGCGCAGTGTGACCGCCACCTTCAATCTGCAACCGGTGACCTTGACCGTTTTGCTGGACACCCCCGGCGGCGCAGCCGGCAGCGTGGTCAGCACTCCGCCGGGCATCAACTGTCCGGGTGATTGTCAGCAGAGCTATCCGCCTGGTACCAGTATCACGTTGACTGCTACGCCATCACCCGGCAGCCAGTTCAACCTCTGGGGCGGCGTCTGTTCGAGCAGCAGCGGCCCGGTATGCACGACTGTTTTGAACATGAATGGCGGTACTACCGCTCAGTTTGTTCTGGTCGAAAATGAACCAACCCTCCGTGTTTCGGTTACCGGCCCGGGTAGCATTACGGACAGTACCGGCGCCATCAACTGCCCCGGCAGCTGTTCGGCCAGTTTCCCGGCCAGCACAGATATCACGCTAACGGCCACACCCGATGTGGATGCCAGCTTTCAGAACTTCACCGGCGCCTGCAGTGGCCTGAGCTGTACCTTGCAACTAGATGATGATCAGCAGGTCGGCGGCGTGTTTCTACAAGCTGATGGCCTATTTATCGACGGCTTCGAATAAGCGTGCAGTCGTGGAAGATACTCAATCCGATTTGAAGGAGCGTACCCGCTCCCCCTGGTAGAACACCTTCTTGAACTCGGCGCGGCTGACCGGCACGTAGCGGTCGTTGCCGCCGATCTCGACCTGGGCACCCTCGGTATGCGCGTGACCGGATTCATCGACGCGCACGACCATGGTCGCCTTCTTGCCGGTGTGGCAGATGGTTTTCAGCTCACGCAGTTCATCGGCCCAGGCCAGTAGATATTGACTGCCCTTGAATAATTCGCCGCGGAAATCGGTGCGCAAACCGAACGCCAGCACCGGGATGGATAGCTGGTCAACCACTTCGGTCAGCTGAAATACCTGGTCACGCGATAGAAACTGGGCTTCATCGACCAGTACGCAGGCAATCGGTTTTTCCTCATGCTGGGGACGGATCTGGTCCAGCAGGTTGTCGCCAGGGCCGAAGACATCGGCCGGGGATTCAATCCCGACCCGGGAGCTGATCGTACCGTGCCCGGCCCGGTCATCCAGTTCGGGGGTCAGCAACAGCGGACGCATGCCGCGCTCGCGATAGTTATGTGCCGACTGCAGCAGGACCGTGGTCTTGCCGGCATTCATCGTCGAATAGTAGAAATACAGCTTGGCCATCGAAAAGAGGTGTTGTGATCAGTTCACTTGTACGCGCAGGAAATTGTAATCATAGCGCTGCTCGGCCAGCCATTCGAACAGCGTTTGTTCGACCCGATCGCAATCGCTGCAGTTATCGCTGGTATACAGGACGATCGTCAAGTCACGGGCTGGCAATGTATCCAGTGTCAAGTAACCGTCCACTGTCTCCAGGTCGGAATTGGGTCCTTCGGCCAGCTTCGCCCGCTCCAGCAGTTTGTCCAGGTCGACCATCGACCGTTCCTTGCGATAGCTTCCGACGGCCGACGCCATAAAGCGGGTGAAATCTTCGCGGTACCCCTCCAAGTGATAGGCCGCCCGGAAATCGGCATGGTAGACATACAGCTGAGGCAATTTTCGGATGGTGCCGCGAGTCTTGGCCTGGGCGCGTGTATTGCCGACCAGGCGCTGATCTTCCAGAATCGCCGAGCGATCCTGGGTCAATTCAATGGGTTCATGGCCGCAAGCCAGCACGGACCAGCCCAGCAACAGGCTTGAAATAGTGGAGTAAAGGAATTTCATACCAGTAAGTATACGATTTCGACTGTCGACAAGATCGTCAAAATCCGGGGGGCAGGTAGAGCACCAATCCGGACCAGTGCTGATAAACTTCGCTGCCTATGACCGAGCTTAATCCGCAGCAGAAACAGGCCGTTCGACACGTGGATTCGCCGCTGCTGGTGCTGGCCGGTGCCGGTTCGGGGAAAACCCGCGTCATTACCGAAAAGATTGCATGGTTGATCTCGGAAGGCCACTTCCGGGCCAGTCAGGTTGCTGCCATCACCTTCACTAACAAGGCCGCACGCGAAATGCGCAAGCGCATCGGCAAGCGACTGAAGCGCAAAGCCGGCGAAGGGCTGACCATCAGCACGTTTCACAGTCTGGGCTGGCTGATTCTGCGCCAGGAGCCGGAGGCCGCCGGTTTGAAACCCGGGCTCAGCATACTGGATCAACACGCATCATCCGATCTGGTGCGCGAATTGATGGCCGGGAAAACCAGCTCGGAACAGCGCTATCTGGCTCAGGCGGCGATTGGCAATCTGAAGGATCAGGGTGTTTCGCCAGCCCGGGCATTGTCGTCGGCTGATAGCGAGGGCGAGGCGCACATTGCCGGGCTCTATCAGGCCTATCAGCAGCGCCTGTTGGAGCTGAATGCGGTCGACTTCGATGACCTGATTGCACTGCCTGCCCGCATGCTGGAACAACCCGAACTGCGCACCCGCTGGCGCGCCACCTTGCGCTATTTTCTGGTTGATGAATACCAGGATACGAGTGCCGCGCAGTATCGTCTGCTCAAGGCGCTGACCGGTGACAGCGGCCAGTTCACGGCGGTCGGCGATGACGATCAGTCCATTTATGGCTGGCGGGGTGCCCGCCCGGAAAATCTGGATCAGCTGGGCGTCGACTACCCAAGACTGAGAGTCGTCAAGCTCGAGCAGAATTATCGCTCGGTCAGCAATATTCTGAACGCGGCCAATGCGGTGATTGCCGTCAACCCGCACAACCACGAAAAACGGCTGTGGAGTGAGCACGGACCGGGCGATCGACTGCAGGTACGGGAATTCGCCGATGAGCTGGACGAGGCCGAGGGTATTGCGCGTGACCTGCTGGCCGCTCGCGGCGGCAGTTCGATGCGCTGGAATCATGCCGCCATCCTGTATCGCTCGAATTTTCAGGCGCGCGAGCTGGAGAAAGCGCTGCGCGAGTTCGCCATCCCGTACCGCGTATCGGGTGGACCCAGTTGGTTCGATGCGCGTGAAATCCGCGATGGCCTGGCCTATCTGCGCTTGATGGTCAATCCCGAAGATAATCCTTCGTACATGCGCGTGCTCAACACACCGCGTCGAGGCTTCGGTTCTAGCTCGCTGGCGCGACTGATGGACCATGCACGGGCGGCTGGCACCAGCCTGTTCGAAGCGGGTGAAGACGAGATCTTTCAGCGCGATCTTCCAGAAAGAGCCGCGCGTGCCATACGCGGCTTCAATCATCTATTGATCGACTTCTCTGACCGGCTTCAGCGCTCGAGCTGTGCCGAGATCGGGCGGCTGTTTGGTGAGTTGATCGAGCACATCGATTACCCGGACTGGTTGGAGCAGCAATCGGATAATCCTGACCAGGCGCGCCGCCGTCAGCGCAGCCTGGACGATCTGTCGAACTGGATCGAACGCCTTGGGCATGATGTCGACAGCCCGGATGAGTTGATTGCACGGCTGGCGCTGGCCTCGAACCCGGATGACGACCGCGACGAATCAGCCGATGAAGTCCGGCTGATGACCTTGCATGCCGCCAAGGGACTTGAATTCCCGCGCGTGTGGTTGGCCGGTCTGGAAGAGGGGCTGCTGCCGCACCGGCACAGTCTGGATGAGGGCCGCATTGAAGAAGAGCGGCGCTTGATGTACGTCGGCCTGACGCGGGCAGAACGACGATTGAACCTTTCGTACTGCACAAGCCGTCGTCAGTTCGGCGAAGTCAGCCAGCGTGAACCCAGCCGGTTTATCGAGGAGCTGCCAGAGGAACTGCTGGACTGGCCGGATCGGTCCGGTGCCGAATCGGACGAGGCTTTTGAAGCGCGCGATGAGCTGGCCTCGTTGCGCGCGCTGCTGGAAAGCTGAGTGCAAGAGAATTGCTGGCCTCAATACTGCAGCGGAAAGCTGGGTGTTTGCTCGAAACCATCAATGAAGATGGCATCGGAGCACACCCGGCCTCTGGGATCATAGCCAACCTGAATTTCGACCTTGGAGCGTTCGTCGGAGTTCGAGAAGTCGTTGCTCAGGCTCAAATTGCCAGCCAGGATGAACCCGTCCTGATCATTATTGACAAAGCAGAAATCGCTGACGCTGTAGCTGGCGATCGTGCCCGCACCGCTCGGGTCAGTATCGACCGCGCCAATCAGGCTCAAATCATCGGCCTGTAGCGCAATATCGTTCAGGTGCAGGTCGGTGATCAGCACGCTTTGATCATTGTCCCGAACCGTCACGGTTATGGTCATATAGTTCAGTACGTCCGGATCGAGATTCACGTTTTCCGACTGGTTGGTGGAATTCAGCCAGTCGCCATACGGCACCAGCGATTCATTGGTGCTGGAAGTGTTTGTCGTGCTGAAATACAGGCTGTTCAGCGTATTGCTGTATTCGACCGTGAATAGCGTCAGGCCGCCGTTGTTCCAGACAAAGTCACGTTCGCTGCGGTTGGCGCCCACACCCAGATCGGGCACGCCAACAAACAGTTCGCGGCCGCCGTCGTTGTTAAAATTGCGCGCACGGTAGGCCATGAAGGTCTCGACCTGCTGGGCGCCCTCGGTCAAAACCTGCGCGTCCAGTTGTGCGCTCATTCCGCATAATCCGGTAAGTAAACTGATGAGCAACAATGTTTTTGGTAAATAATTTGCAGTATTTTTCATATCAATTCATTATTTGTGACAGACAGCACGTATTTGCAAGTCGTATGCCAAATTGTCGAGACGTGATCCATTTCTCGGTAATTTCAAATCAGATTGATAGAAAACCCTGTGTTGACAGGGGTTTGGGAGGTTCATGAACACCACCATTGCACTGGCCAATGATGCGAACAGTCTGTCCTCGGACGACGAATCTGACTATCTGCGTCAGATTCACGCCGAAGACGGCTATCTGATTCAAGCCTTCAATACACTCGGTTATCGTGCGCAACGCGTGGCGTGGTCTTCGGAAACGGTCGACTGGTCGCACTTTGCAGCGGTACTGATTCGCCAAACCTGGGATTACTATGTTCGGTATGCCGAATTCAACAACTGGCTGAACCGCATTGAACACCAGACCCGGGTGATCAACCCGGTTCCGGTCATGCGCTGGAACGGAGACAAACAATACCTGCTCGAGCTGGAAGCGCAGGGCGTTGCCGTGGTGCCAACGCAAAAATTCGACATTAGCCATCAGGCCCCGGAACTCAGCGCCCTAATGCGCCAGCATGGGCATGAGGAGGCGGTCATCAAACCTGCGGTTTCGGGTGCCGGTCGAGAGACCTGGCGGATTCATGAATCGGAAGCTTTAGAACATCAGACGCATTGGGAGGCTTTGCTGTCTGCCGAAGCCATGCTGTATCAGCCGTTTATGCCGGACATTCTCGCCAAAGGTGAAGTGTCATTGATTGTCATCGGCGGCCAGGTTACCCATGCCGTTCGTAAACAGGCAGCTACCGGAGAATTCCGAGTGCAGGACGACCATGGAGGAACGGTGCACCCCTATCAACCCAACGCAACAGAGATTCAGTTGGCCGAACAGGCCATTGCGGCGGTGCCGGGTGCTGTTGAATATGCCCGGGTGGACCTTGTCGATAGCGAGCAAGGCCCGAGGGTCATGGAGCTCGAGTTGATTGAACCGGAATTATTCTTCCGGCAAGCGCCCGAAGCCGCCGAGAAACTCGCCCAGCGTGTAGTGCAGCATTGCAGCGAATGATCACAAGTACCGATTGATCAATGACGTGCGCTCAAGAGCGCTGACGCGCAGTGCAGACAGGCCGTCAACGTTGACGAATGGTGATCAGCCGGGCGGGCCTGCATGGTAAATTGTCGTTAGACGTCATCCGGCGTCGATCGCTACATTTCCGGCAAAGGACACAGGCTCAAACGTTGTGATTTATCGATTCAAGGGATTCCAGTTTGATGCTGTGCGCGAGTCGCTGATTGGCCCGGATGGCCCCATCGCCTTGCGGGATCAAGCGCTGCGCGTGCTGAAAGTATTGATCGAGCGTGCGCCGGGTTTAGTTTCCAAAGACGAAATCCTTGACAGCGTCTGGGGGCACGAAGCCCTGTCGGAAAGCTCGATACCACAGGCCATCAAGGATATCCGGTTGGCCCTGGGTGATTCGGCCAAGAACCCCGATATCATCATTACCCGTTATGGCCGGGGCTATCAGTTTGTTGCCGAACTGGAAGATGATGCAGTGGCGGACTCGGTAACCAAGTTGCCCACGCACGCCGCGCAGCAAAGCCAGATAGGGCAGCTGCTGCGCTTCTGGCCCTTGATGTTGGCGGTGCTGGTGCTTAGCGCGTTGCTCGCGCCGTGGCCGTTTTCTTCTGAGCCCGAGGTGGCCCAGATCGATATTGGGCAGGATCAGCCACTGCTGCTGCGTCCGGTCACCGGTGGTGCGGCCGATTCCCTGTCAGAACCGTTCGCGCGCTACCTGGCGTTTGTTGTCGGCAGGGCCATTGGAAGCGAGAATGTGTCTGTGCTGGATCCGGACGAGGATGTCGGGCAACAACCGGTCATCGATCTACAGCTCGATGTCAGTGAACGTGATGACGCGGACAATCGCTTTGCGCTGGCGTTGATTCCGGGCAATGAGATGATGCCGCTCAGACGCGAAGATCGGGTTTTCCGCTATCGGACCGACCAGGCCGCCGAACTGCTGCAGTCCAGCCTGGATGCCATTTATGCGCGATTCGAGGTCGACACCATTAACCCTGAAGTCGGATTGACCTCCACCAGTAACTTCGCCGTCGAAACCTTATTGAGAGGCATGACGGCACTGTTTGCCGGGGAGCTGGATCGTGCCCGTGAAATGTTCGAAGCCGCGTTGGCTGAAGACCCGTCGTTTGATTTTGCCCGCTACGAACTGGCCATCACACTCCGACGCCAGGGTGAATATCAGCGCTCCCTGGCCATGATCCTTGCGCTGGAGCAGCGCGTCAGCGGGGCATTCTGGCAGCAAAAAATGGACAATGCTGCAGGCATCGCACTGTGGCGCCTGGGGCGGCTGGACGAGGCAGCAGCGCGACTGAACAACGCCATGGCGCTGGCTGAATCACCTGTAGGTAAAAGCATTTACGGCAACAATATCGGCTTGATTTTGCGTGATCAGCGCCGTTTCGATGAGGCCAGAATGGTATTGGCTCAGTCTGTCGAATTTGCTGTTGAAGCCGAGCATCCGCGATCGGAAGCCAGTGCACGGAACACGCTGGCCAGCGTACTGATGCGCTTGGGCGAGCTTGATCTCGCACTCGACGAACTGGGTCAGGCCGAGCAGCTGTTTGTTGAGGTCGGTGACCGAGCTGCCTATGCTTCGGTTATGTCCAGATCCGCACGTGTACTCAGGATTCAGGGTGACCTGGCCACGGCTTCACAAAAGGCCTTGTTATCTGCCGAGGTGCGACGACAATTGGGCGATGAGCTTGGCGTTGCATCCAGTCTACTGTTGCTGGCCTCGCTGGAGCACGTCCGGGGGCAGTTCCAGGCCGCACGCGGCCATATTATTGAAGCACAGTCGTTTGCAGAGCCGTTCAACGAACTCAACTTATTGCACAACGTGCAGCTCCAGCTTGCCAAAGTCAGTCTGGCCGAAGGCCAATTTGCCGATGCAAGCTTGCATATGGCGGAAAGTCTGCGGTTGGCCGAACTACGTAATGATGTAAACGACACGATCCAAAGCCGCATGCTCGAACTTCTGATCAAGATCGAACAAGCGGAATCAGGAGCGCTGCAATCCGAGGTGGCTCGCCAGGCAATCGCGTCGTTTCAGCAGCAATTTTCTCTGGAACAGGGCACGCAGGAGTGGTCGCAGCTGCGCCTGTTACAGGCCAGGCTGGCGCGATTGGACCAGGATCTGTCTGCTGCGCAGGCCTTGTTCCAGTCCGCGCTGGACGCTGCTGAACCATTGAATCAACGTGATGTGCAGCTGATGGCACTGCACGGTCTTGCCCGGTTGATGTTGATCATGCCCGGTGCCGAAAATGAAGCGCGCGCATACGAATTGCTGGACAAGGCAGAAGAAATCAATCCTGCGCCGTATCCGCATTTGCTGATTCAATCCGAAGTGGCAGAAGCACTCGGCAACAGTCAGGATGCGCTGGCGCTGGCGATCGAAGCGCGCGAGAAATCAGGCGATTGGTGGCAGCCGGAGGATGAGAACTGGCTGCAGGAATTGATGGCCAATCAATAACAGCAGATTGAACGTTCCTGGATAGAGCAAGTACTTAACAAGAGCGTGGTTTTTGAACCGCACCGGCCGTGGAGTTGCCCGGGCGAAACAACAGTTCGTCCAGTTGCAGTAGACCGAGCCGTTTCGCAATTTTGTCATCGCTTGCAGCCAGCATCGGGCTGTTGATCTCGAATGGCAGTTCGCTGATTGGTGACGACTGGCGTTCGTTTTCAATAGTGGTGTGGCCATCCGCGCCTTTGTTCAGCGCAAAAGGTTCATTCGAGTGCTGCCGGCCCGGGGCGAGCAGCATTGCAGCTGCCATCATCAGTACCGTCAATACTTCGACCAATCGTTCGCCATCCTGGGTCATGCCGTGCTCCTGAACCTGTGCTTTTCGTTCGACAATTTTTTGTGCTTCTACTGCATAGACCTCTGAAACACGAAAAAGGTTGCAGGAATTTCCCGCAGCAGGATCCGGATTCAGTCCGAGCTGCGCTCGGCCTGATGTTCGATGCTTCGCTCGGACCGTGCCAAGCGGTCGAGTACGCCGTTGACAAAGCTGTGGCCCTGTTCGGCACCAAAGCGATGGGCAAGCTCGACGGCTTCATCCAGCACCACGCGGTAGGGAATGTCCGGATGGTTGATCAATTCGGTCGCGCCGATGCGCAGAATGACGCGTTCCATCGGGTCAAGGCTGGCATCGAGTCGATCGATATGCGGTTCGAGTAATTCATCAAAGCGCTCGCGCTGCTCGATGACTTCGCGCACCAGCTGCTTGAAGTAGTCGGTGTCGACGCGCTTGAAATCCTGTTCTTCGAGGAATTGGTGAATGATCTTGCTGGCTGAATCATCGTTCAGGTGAAACTGATACAGGGCCTGCAGGGCGCGGCGCCGGGCGCGGCGTCGCGGTTCGAACGGATTCTTGTCGCGCGCAGTTTTACTCGTGCGTCCGCGCTTGACCTGTTTGGAGTTGCTGGATTCAGGCATCGGCCAGGCTTCGCTTCAGGCTGATCATCTCCAGGGCTGCCAGTGCGACCTCACGGCCCTTGTCTTTGCGCTCGGGGTCTGCGCGCTCCATGGCCTGGTCCGCATTCTCCGGGGTCAATACGCCAAAGGCCACCGGAATGCCGGTGTTCAGGCTGACTTGCGACAAGCCCTGCGCGCACTGGTTGCTGATGAAATCAAAATGCGCGGTTTCGCCTCGAATGACTGCGCCCAGTGCAATCAGTGCATCAAAGCGCCCGGCTTGTGCCATCTGCTGACAGACCAGTGGCAGCTCCCAGGCGCCCGGCACATGGACCACGGTGATTTGCTCGCGGCCTACGCCGTGTTCGGCAAGCGCTGAGACGCAGCCGGACAGCAGAAGGTCGGTTACGGGCGCATTGAAGCGCGCGACGGCGATGCCGACAGAGCAACCCTGTCCATTGAAACCGGATGGATCAATTACATTCATCAAGAAGTTTTCCTGCCGTTGAGTTCGTCGTCGGGCACCACATATTCAACGATTTCAAGTCCAAAACCGTCCAGCGCATGCAGTCGCTTGGGCGCACCAAACACCTGCATTTGCTTGATACCCAATTCGGCAATAATTTGAGCCGCGATGCCATAGCTGCGCAATTCACGGGCCGACTGATCTCGATCATCTGATTCACTGTGATCGTGTGTCTCGACCGGGTTCAACAGCCCATTCAAACGTGCGCTGTCATCCTCATCATAGCCCAAGACCAGGGCCATGCCGAGCCCGCGCCGGTCGATGTCGGCCAAGGCCGCATCCAGCGGCATGCCGAAATTGGGTTGGGTAATGCCGATGACGTCACCCAGCAATTCAGGCACGTGCACCCGAACCGGGAACGGCCGGTCGGGTTGAATATCGCCACGAATCAATGCCCAGTGCAGCTTCTGGTTGATCCGGTCGCGAAATACCTTCAGCTCGAACGCGCCATGCGCAGTGCCGACCTGCTGGGCGTGGATGCATTCGACGTTCTGCTCGGTGCCGAGCCGGTGTCGAATCAGGTCGGCCACGGTGCCCATTTTCAAGTCATGTTGTTTGACAAATGATTCGAGCTCCGGCCGACGCGCCATCGTGCCGTCTTCGTTCAGGATTTCAACCAGCACGCCGGCCGGCTCAAGACCGGCCAGCATGGCCAGGTCCAGACTGGCTTCGGTATGCCCGGCCCGAGCCAGCACGCCGCCGGGTTGAGCCATCAGCGGAAAGATATGCCCGGGCTGGGTCAGGTGATGCGGGCTGGCGTCCGGTCGCACCGCCGTGCGAATGGTGTGCGCACGATCGTAGGCAGAAATGCCCGTCGTCACGCCTTCGGCCGCCTCGATCGATACTGTGAAGTTGGTCTGATGGTGACGATCGGTGTCGCGCACCATCAGCTGGAGACCGAGCTGTTGGCAACGTTCCCGCGTCAGCGAAAGGCAGATCAGGCCGCGGCCATAACGGGCCATGAAATTCACGTCTTCGGGGCGCACCAGGCTCCCCGCCATGATCAGGTCACCCTCGTTTTCGCGGTCCTCATCATCCAGCATGACGACCATCTTGCCGGCTTTGATGTCGTCCAGAATCGAGGGTATGGAATCAAATTTCATGGCGTTCTCGTTGCTTGAGCAATCGTTCCAGGTAGCGCGCGATCTGGTCGACTTCCAGATTCACCAAGTCGCCGGGCTTGACCTGGCTGAGCGTTGTAACGTCCCAGGTGTGGGGAATGATATTGACTTCGAACCAATCGTCTTCGACCTGATTCACGGTCAGGCTGATGCCGTCGAGCGTGACCGAGCCCTTGTGCACGATGTAGCGGGACAGCCCGGTCGGAACCTCAAACCGCATGCGCCAACTGTCGCCCTCCGGCTCGGCTTCGATCAACCTGGCCTGGCCATCCACGTGACCGCTGACCAGATGGCCGCCCAGCGCGTCCCCGGCTTTCAGCGCCGGTTCCAGATTCACCCGATCCCCGGGCTGAATGCGTCCCAGCGACGTCAGTCGCAGTGTTTCAGCCGACGCATCGGCGCTGAATTGATCCGGCCGAGGCGCTAGTGCAGTCAGGCAGACCCCATTGATGGCTACGCTGTCACCCTCGCCGATGCTGAATGCGGCCAGTTCAGGAGACCTGATTTCGAGTCGAGCGCCGCCATTACGCGGCTCGTTCTGCTTGACCTGGCCCAGGCACTTGATAATTCCGGTAAACATGAATGCAATTCGCTTCGTTTGATTAGGCTGCCGTCGGTTTCAATCGGTAGATCCAGCGCAAATCCGACCCGACACGCCGTTGATCCAATGGTTCTAGATGGAGACGCTGACTGAATTTTTCCATGCCAGGCAGGCAAACCAGCGCCTGGCCACGTTCACCCATCAGGCTTGCGGCCTGGTAGACGATCAGTTCATCGACCAGCCCGTCCATCAGCAGGGCACCGGTCAGTGTCGGCCCGGCTTCGACGTGCAGCGTATTGATATCGAATTCGAGCAAGCGATGCATCAGATCGGCCAAAGGCACGCGGCCATCGGGCCCGGCACTCAATTCAAGTACATCGGTAGCATGCTTGTCGGCCGGCGTACCGGTAGTGGCCTGAATGACCCGAGCATCTTTACCCTGCAGGATCTTGCGATCGGCGGGCAGTCGTGCATGGCTGTCCACAACGACCACCGGTAGTCTGCGGCTGAATTCATCCAGACGAACATCCAAAGCTGGATTATCCGCCATTACGGTTCCAATGCCTGTCAAGATGGCGCTGGCCTGTGCGCGCCAGCGATGACCATCCTGGCGAGCCGCGCGCGATGTGATCCACTGCGATTGACCATCAGGGCCGGACGAGCGGCCATCGACAGAGCCTGCGATCTTGGCCCGTACCCAGGGCCGCTTGCGCTCGAAGCGGCTGATAAAGCCTGGATTCAGCGCGCGCGCCTGAGCCTCCATCAAACCCTGTTCGACCTGGATGCCGGCGTCGGCCAGCCGGTCATGTCCCTGGCCATCCACCAGCGGATTCGGATCACCCATGGCACTGACAACCCGGGCCACGCCGGCTTCGATCAATGCATCGACGCACGGTGGCGTTCGGCCGAAGTGGCTGCAGGGTTCGAGTGTGGTGTAGACCGTCGCGCCCCGGGCCCGGTCGCCGGCCGCTCTCAAGGCCATGATCTCGGCATGCGGCTGACCGGGCGCCTGGGTAAATCCGGCGCCGACCTGTTCATCATGCTGCGCGATGACACAACCGACAGCCGGGTTCGGATCAGTCGTCCACAGCCCCTTGCGCGCCTCGCGCAGCGCTCCGGCCATGAACTGATGGTCAATCGCACTGAAACTCAACGGGAGCTACTCATCCCGCTGGCCCAACAGCGAGATCTGACGAGTATCCAGCCCACCCGGATTCTGCTGCTCCAACCGCTCGATCTCCTCGCGGAATGCCTGAACATCCTCAAATTGACGATACACGGAAGCAAAGCGCACATAGGCCACTTGATCGAGCTGAGCGAGTGCCGCACCAACCCAGTCACCAAGGTCCTGACTCGGGATTTCAGGGTCTTCCAGGGTGCGGATCTTGCGCAGTAAATCGCGGATTGCGCGCTCGACCTGCTGAGTCTCGACGGGCCGTTTCTCCAGTGCCCGCAGCATGCCACGGCGCAACTTGTCTTCGTCAAATGCCTCGCGCGAGCCATTCGACTTGATCACATTCGGGGCTTTCAGCGCCGGCGCCTCAAACGTATTGAAGCGCGCGCCACAGTGCGCACACTCCCGCCGCCGCCGAATCTGGAAGCCGTCGGTCGTCAAGCGCGAATCGACCACGCGCGTGTCGGTGTGATTGCAGAATGGACACCACATGAATTGAATTGTTTTGCGGGTTGTCGTTAAACCGTCATTTTAACTGATTGGGTTTGATCCGAATAAGTAGAGATTTTCAGGGAAAAGTCAGAAGGATTCCGCCGGGGCACCGCCGGCTGATGACCAGTTTCTTTAGATAGTTTTTTTAAGATCAAAATCATTTCGCCGCACGGCTTCGCCGGCTGATGCGACTGACCGCTTGTCATCACGGCAAAAATCCGCGATGCATTACCAGAAAACCACCCGCAGTCCTGCCCGAAACTTGCGCGCTAAATCGCATTAGTGCAAGATAGCTACGGGCAAATCATGGGCAGAGTGTTGAAAATCAGGAACTTGGGCATTCTCGACCGCGAAATAGGGCGTACTAACGTGCAGTTTTGCTCGACTACTCGCTACACAGCACTTTCGCCATATATTTTCTAGTTAGGAGAAGTTTAGATGCTGACTGAAACCATTTACTCTCCGATATGGTGGATCAGTGTTGTTTTAGTTGGCCTGTTGGTGAGCTTGTCTGCATCGTATCTAAAGGAATTACTCGACAGCACATTGGCAAAATTTAGTGCTCGTCGTCGAGAAAGGAATGTTAAGCAAAAGGAAAATTTTAATCACACAGTAGAGAAATTGAACAATGATCGGGCCGCATTTGCGGAATATGTTCTGCTGACCAACGATCTATCACATCGGTTCCTTACGGCTTCTTTCGCAGCAATTTT
>JGI12210J13797_10022861_pt1 | contig 22990 bp, 20 predicted proteins | sample ElkSlonscriptome_3_FD_13797 | JGI IMG/M metagenome (IMG submission 13797)
ATACCCCCAGTGACCAACGCCCCGCCGCCTCCCGCCACGAGCAGGACCGGAAGCACCGCGAGCGCGGCGACCACGCCGAAGCGTTGCACCACCCGCTGGGCCACGACGACCTGCATGACGAAGGCCACGCCGTTGAGCACGGCGTAGTAGCGGGCGAAGAAGGGCGCGAGGCCGGTCTGGACTTCGGCCTTGGCCACCGACTTGAAGAGGTAATCGGTGAACAGGAGCGTCACCGTCGACAGCCCGATGAGAACCGCCATACGTCGCACGTAGGGCTCCTCGCGCAGCACCGAAAGACCCGATCCGAGGAGTGGAGGCGCCTTGGCGCCGAAGGGAGACCCCCGGTCGTCGGTGTCGATGCGCGTGAGAAGGGCCGCCGTGAAGAGAAAGCAGGCGGCCCCTGCTCGCAACAGGCCGTGCACGTCGTAGGCCCCACCCTCGCGCGGCATGAGCTCGAGCACGAGCGTCGCGGCCACCCCGCCCGCCACCGCCCCGAGGACCCCTCCCGACGCGATCCCCCCGAACAGACGCTTGCCCTGTGAAACGGTGAACACCCGCCCGGCGAAGAGCCAGAACTGCAGTACGAGCACCGTCCCGATGAGCGCGCTCCAGAGGTAGAAGCCGTAGACCTCGCGCCCCGTGAGCGCGCGAAAGGACCACAGCACGGTCCCGAGGGCGGCCATGCCGAGCGTGACGACGAGCGCGTCGCGCCGACCGAACTGCCGGGTGAATCGGGAGGTATAGCCAGGCACGATGGCCCCGAGCCCCGCGAGCACCAAGTAGACGATGGCGAGCCGGCTCGCCGGCAGGCTCTCGAGGAAGACGGCGTCGCGCGCGGTCTCGAGGATGGTGTGACCGGCGATGATGCCGAAGAGCACCATGAAGACCCGAAAGACGAGCGGCGCTTCGCCTCGTCGCAAGTCCACGATCTTGGAGAGAGCAGACATCTCGTGGTCGCGGCGCGTGGAATACTCCGGCGTCGGCTGCTAGGGAATTGCCATGGACGTCGGGGCGAAGCCAGTCGGGAACCTCACGCCCCATGCCGCGAGCAAGCGCCTCCTCTTCGGGATGACCATGCTCATGGTGGCCCTCGCAGCGGCCGTGCTCATTCACGAGCTCGGGGCCAGCCAGTGGTGGCGGCTCGCGCTCTTCGTGCCCTTTCAGCTTGCCTTCAACGGCGTGTTCATGGGCTTGTACCGAACTTGAGGCCCCACGGCCTCGCGCGGTCAGCGCGAGTTGGACGACGGCAGCCACGAGGACATCGTCGACCCGGCTGAGCTCGCCGAAGCGCGGGCCCGCGCCCGTCTCGTCATCCGCAACGGCACGATCACGGCCGCCTTGGCGACCGCCCTGTTCTTCGTCGCCATGTAGGCGCTCGCCTCAATCGACGTCGATCCGCCCCGCCGCGGTGCAGGGACTGGCGCAGTCGGTCTCGCCCTTCGCCGGATTCTCCCGGTAGGTGAAAATGAGGGGCCCCGCGATGGGACCGCTCACTCCCTGGTGGCTCTCCCAGGTGCAGTCGTCGTAGGGCTCGAACTCGTAGCGCGTCATGGCCGAGGCGTGCATGAGCCCCTTCTCCATCCGCCCCGAGAACGTGACGTGGCCGAGGGAGAAGCTGAAACCACCGCCATCGCAGGGGTAGGTGACCGTGGCGCTCGACTCCTTCTCGGGCGTGTCGACGAAGCAAGTAGAGCTGCTCGGCGTCCAGTCCACGAGGGTGAAGCGCGCCGTACACATCTTCTTGGGCTTCGGCTTCGGCTTCGGCTCATCCTTCGGCGGCTTCTTGGGGGTCACGGCCGCGTAGCTCGATCCGACCCCAGCGGCGGCCACGCTGAAGACGGCAAGACCTAGCCTTGCGATGAGTCCCAAGCGTCGCCAGCCCATGAGCACAAGGTTAGGCCCTCGGCCCCCCTCGCAAGAGCGAAGCCCGCCACGGGGCACGATTTCCTCGCTCTCGGACTCAGGTGAGCTCGTCGAGATACTGCGGGAGCATGCGACGCCAAGTAGGCCAGTCGTGGTCCCACTCGTGACCCCACATGTCGACGCGGTTGGGCACGCCCTTGTCGCCGAGCACGTTGGCCACCCGCCACGACTCTCCCGGGTCTTCCCATCGGCCCTGGCCGCAGGCGAGGAGCACGAACCGCTGCCGCAAGACGTCGAGCGCGCCCCCGCCGAGGTGCGGGACGAAATGAAGGGGGGAGGACAAGTAGAAGTCCTCGTCCCAGTACCCGCCCAGCCATGATTCGAGGTCGTAAGAGCCGCTCATGCCGATGGCCGCGCGGAACGCGTCGGGATGACGGCAGAGGGACGCCACGGCGTTGAAGGCTCCGAGCGAGGCCCCGGCCGCGATGAGCTCGATGTCATCGCTGTGGCAGTCGTGCCGAATGGCGGGCAGAACCTCGTGGTAGATGCAGGCATCGAATTGGGTCTGCTTCCAAGTGCAGTGGCGCGGGTCGTGGCGACGACCGACCCAAGCCTGACCGGCGAGGCTGTCGACCGAGTAAACCTTGATACGCCCGGCGTTGACCAAGGGCGCGAGCGCATCGAGCATGAGAAAGCGCTCGGCCTCCTCGGCGTCACCCCCGGCGGTGGGGAAGAGCAAGACCGGACGGCCGAAGTAGCCCCAGCGCACCAAGGTGACCGGCTCGTGGAGCCGCGGAGAGAACCAACGCTCGGCCGTCTTCATAGGATGTCTTTCTGGTGCCCCTCAGCCCGTCGCCACTGCTCGATGCGGTCGATGAAGAGGTCGGTAAAGCCGTCCACCTCGTGCTCGGGATAGAGGGCGGTCACCTTCTGTCGGACGGCGTCACGGGCGATGTCGCTGCCGAAGAAGTCGTAGGCGACCTCGTCGAGATGATCGAGATGCGCTCGACAGAAGGCTTCGAAGCGCTCGGTCTCGAAGTGGTCCTCGGCGAGCCGGGCGTAGCCAGCGAGCTTGTCGTCGACCGCCTCGTCGTCGGCCACCGCGTAGTAGGGCCCCCATTGGGGATTGTGCCGAAAGGGGCGCTTGGTCGCGGCCACGAAGATCGACCAGCGCAGGAGCGCCTTGACCAGCCACGGGAAGTGGTAGTGCAGACTCGTCACCTGCGAGTCGGGACAGGCGTTGGCGAAGTCGATGGGGTGGAAGCGGTCGCCCCGGCGAAGCACCTCGGCCGAGTTGAAGTCCCAGCCAAAGAAGCTGTTGATGGTGAGGGTAATGGCCCGCAGGTGCTTTCGGTGGGCTTCGGAGAGGAAGCCCGTCGTCATACGGTAGCGGTCGTGAAGCGGTTGGCTCGGGTCGTAGTCGACGTACCGGATCTGCGGCCCGATCCCCACACAGCGCGCGAAGAGGTCGAAGCCTTCCACCGACTTCTGCAGGTGCATGACCCGCTTCCCGCTCTCCTCGTAGGCCTTCCGGAGCTGCTCTTCGCCCTCGACACGGTTGATGCCCACCCAGCCCCCGCCGTCGTAGGGCTTCATGTAGTGCGGATAGCCGAGCTTCCGTCCGACGTCGCCGAGATCGAACATCTGTGCGTAGCGCTCGAGCGTCGGCTGCAGATCGGGCAGTGGCTCATAGTCCTTGGGCGGCACCATCCAGGTGTCCGGCACGTCGAGGCCGAGCCGCATCATGGCGCAGTAGGAGGTCTGCTTCTCCATCGACTGGAGCGTCCACGGGTTGTTGAGGACGTAGAGCCCGTCCATCACCGTGGCCTTCTTTATCCACTCACGACTGGTGTGGTACCAGTGCGTCAAGCGGTCGAGGACGACGTCGTACTTGCATCTCTGCCGCAGATCGAAAGGCTCGATGGTGACCCGCTCCGCTTGGACGGAGACCGTCTCGTCGTCGAGAGGGATCTTCAGATCGAGCCGCTCGAGGATGTGCTCGTAGCAGGTGGGCCAACAGATGTCGGCCCCCAGGCTGAGGCCGATGCGTCGGGTGATGTCATCTCGAGGCGCCACGATGAAAGCACCGTGTACCAGCGTCGGGTCCGGCGACAAGCCCACAAAGGGCGGCGTCACTCATAAGTCATCCAGAGCGGCCCCGGGAAGAGCCAGCTGAGCCCCTCTCGGAGACGGTCGCGCCAATTCTCCCAGTTGTGGCCGTCGCGGGCCTCCACGAAGCGGACGTCGAGCCCGATCCTCTGGAAGAAGGGCATCATCGACCGGTTCTCGTAGATGAGTGACTCGTAGGTCCCACAGCTCACGAAGGCGCGTTCGGCCGGCTTTCCGGGGTCCTTCCGAAAGGCGTTGATGAAATTCACTACGGGGTCGAACTCCCGGCTGCGATGGTGGGGCCCGATGTCGGTGAAGGCGAACGAGCCGGATTGCAGCAGCATCCGCCCGTAGAACCCAGGGTAGCGCCACGCCGTGTAAAGCGAGGCCACCGCGCCGAAGCTCGCCCCCACGATGCCGCGGGCATCGGGTCGACGAACCACGGGCAGCTTGGCTTCGAGATGCGGGACGAGCTCCTCGGTGAGGTGGCTAGCGTGACGCGGATCGCCAGGATACTCGACGAGGCGGTCCGCGGGGTTGGAGAGAGCGGCGATGAGGGGTGGGATCTCCAGCCGGTCGATGAGGTTGTCGAGCACCACCTTGAGGCTGGCGTACTCGACGTAGTCGCTCCCGTCGTGCACCACCAAGAGGGGGTAGCGACCGGTCTTTCGGAAGCGGGCCGGCAGGTAGAGAGGCACGATGCGCTCGGTGCCGAACGCGTGGCTCTTGAGGCGTACCGCGTCGAGGGTGCCCTCACGGGTCCCCGGTTGGGGGAGCGTCCACTCAGGCCGAACGTACCCCACCCCGTGACACACGGAATTGGCGCCGAATGGATCGTGTGCCCGGCGCGGGTTGAGGGGATCGAGAAGCCAGTGGCCGTGGCCATCCTTGACGACCTCGATTTTATACTCGACACGCGAGTTCTCGGGCAGCTCGACCTCGCGGAACCAGAGGTCGGTCTCGCCGACGCGAGAGAAAGGCTGGTGCCCCGGGAGACCGTAAATCCAGTGGCGCAGATGCACCTGCTCGGCCGCGCCGTAATAAATGAAAGTAACGCGATCGTCGGAGACGAGCGGCACGCCGTGCTCCCGCGCGAACCCCAGCACGCGGTGGTGATCGAGGTGGCCCGCCGCCAGCTCCCGCAGGCGGTGATCGTGCACGCCCTGGCTCATGACGTCGGCTCCCCGTCCTCGACGGGCCAGGGTGCGATGCCCTCCCGGGTCAGCTGCCGAACCCCCGACTTCGGGGCCCAGCGCGGAGGCGTCCAGTCGATGCGAACCTGGGGGTCGAGGGCGACGGACCGGAGGTCGAAGAAGCGGCGGGCGAAGAGTCCCACCCGCGTCATGTCATCGAGGTCGAGGCGATGGCTCGCGTGGGGCAAAGGCAGCAAGCCATGGCAGAGCCCGAGCCCGCGGTCGAGCACCTCGGCGTGACCTCGGCCCTGTGGGGGCGCATCGTGGAACAAGACGATGCGGTCGCTCACGGCCATCGCCCCCGCCGACCAGGCGATGACCAGCTTGTGGTGAAGGATGGGCGCGAGGTCGAAGAGGCGCAGCCGATTGAGGAGTACCGCGACGTGCCCCCCGGCGATGAAGACGGCCTCGGCATCGTGGATACGCTGGGCGATGGCCTCACGGCGGCGGGCGAGGGCCTCACGCGCCAGCGGGCGATAGCGGGCGTCGTGCTGGGCCCGGATCTCGCCGATCCGAGCCAGGTGGTGGCGGTCGATGCCCCGGACCATCTCGAGGGCCGACTCGCGCTCGGGTCCGATGAGCGTCTCGTCCTTGCCCTCGGTTCGCATGAGGCGATAGACGGCGTCCATCGCGTGGTCGAGGCGCATCCGGTAGAGGTCCTGCAGCTCACGAAGCTGGGTTTGCCGGGCCCGGATCGCCAAGTGGAGCTCCTTGTCCTCCCGGTAGAGCGCGTTGGCCTGATCGTAGATCTCGAGGTTGATGGCTTCGCCCCCGATGGCCTCCCGTAGCTCCTCGTCCTCCGCCTCCCGTACCTGCCAACCGGCGGTCACGAGCGCGAAGGGGCCCTTCAAGCCGAGCTCGCCCACCACATCGCCCACCGTGGGCGTGAAGCGCTGCGGTCCGAGAAGGATCACCCGCGGGGTCATCGCGCGAACATCCCCCGTCGGCACCGCCTTTTCAAGCGTGGTTTGCGTCCGGCTCCCATGTGGACGATTCTGGTCCCATGCGGCGGCTGATGCGTGGGAGTTGGGTCTATGGTTTCCTCGGACTCGGGGCGGCGACCGTTCACTGTGGCGGCGAGGCCATCATCGACCCCCCCCTCGGCAACGGCGGCGCGAGCAGCAGCCCGAGCAGCAGCTCCAGCAGCAGCGGCGCGAGTTCCTCGTCGGTCATGACGGGTCCGACGACCACGACCGGGCCTCAGACCGACTGCGAGGTCGCGTGCTCGACGATTTACGAATGCGGCGTAGATGAGGGCCGCTGCCCCGGCTTCACGGGGACGCCGTCGGACCGCGACGCCTTCTTGGAGGGCCCGACCGGCAACGACGGCTGCATCGCGACCTGTGACGCAAACCCGCTTCTCATCAGCCTCGTCGACGCCGGCAACTGCGACACCACCATCAACAACCTAAAGTCTGCGAGCGCCGACTTCGCCGACTCCTGCGACGACGGGATCTAGTCGACGAGCTGGTCGCGACACGCGTCGAGCGCCTCGCGCTGGGTCTCGAGGAGGGCGGGGATGGCGACGCCATCGCGACCGGAGACGTCCGCGTCGGTGCTGCCTTCCGCGCCCCAGAAGACCTGCGACACCGGCCCCACGATCGCTTCGACGTCGACGATGACGGGCTGTGTCCCCTGGCGATGGTCGCCCAGCAGGTAAAGCTGCCCGGTGGCAACCTCGACCTCGGCCACGTCGACGCCGCCGTCGACGGGCTCCGCCACGAAGTGAAGTCGCCCGCCGAGCCGCTCGAGCCAGACCCGCCTTCGCCCGGGGGCGAGCTCGACGATGGCGATCTCACAGCGCGGCAGCTCTTCACCGTCGACGACGACACGCCCCTGACGTAGCGCGACCCGCTGTCCGGCTTGGGCGATGACTCGTCCGACCTGGGTGTCCCCCTCTTGGTAGACGACGATGTCGCCGGGCGTCACGGGCACCCGGCGGTCGACGAAGAAGCGATCGCCCAAGCGCAGCGTGGGCGCCATCGACGCCGACGGCATGCCCGCCGCGTCGACGACCCGGTCGCGCACCAGACGCATGCCAGCCGAGCCGAGGAGGTAGAGCAGCGCCCCGAGGCCGAAGACGAGCCCCCAGGATCCCCGGGCCGGCGACTTCCGCACCAAGCGCAGCACGTCGAAGACCGCGAAAGCCCGTCCGAGCACGACCATCGTCGCCACGCCGGAGAAGAGCAGCTGTGAAGACGTCCAGAGGGTGGCCAGGCAGCTGAGAACGCCGGCCTGGTAGGCGAGGTGGATCGCCACCCCGCGGATAGCGTGGCCCGCATGCACGTGGCCGACCCCCGGCATGATGAGCGAGAAGACGAGCGCCGCGGTGCGGCTGGGAGGCGTGGCGTCGGACATGGCAGGGGCGTGCCCCTGTCTTAGTGCCTCCGGCTCAAGAAGCCATGGCCTCTTCGAGGCCTGCCGTTCGGTTGTGCTCGAGCCAATAGGCGCGGGCACAGCTCAGCATCTCCTGCATGGCGGTGGCGTCGACCGGCTTGACGAGGTAGCCGTTGGCTCGACGCTCGTAGGCCCCCGCCACGTCACGTTCGGCGGCAGAGGTGGTGAGCACGACGACGGGGATGGTCTTGGTCTCGACACGGGTCTTCACGAGGTCGAGGACCTCGAACCCGTCGCAGAGCGGTAGACGCAGATCGAGGAAGACGAGCTGGGGCCGCGGGCTCGACTTCGGGTCGGCGTAAGGACCGCGGCGAAAGAGGTAGTCGAGCGCCTCGACGCCGTCGGTCACGTGACGGATGTCGAAGTCGACGTCGCCCACGGTCAAGCACCGCTGGATGAGGCGAGCGTGGGCCGCATCGTCTTCGACCATGAGCAACACGGGACGGTCAACGGTCTCACTCATTCAGAACCTCGCGTAGTGCGGAGGAGAGCTGCTGAATGTCGTACGGCTTGACGAGCACGCGCCGTACGCCGTGGCCCCCCGCCTCGACCCGTGAAGCGTAGCCCGTCGTGAGCAAGATGGGCACATCACTTCTCATCCCGTGCAGGCGGGCAGCAAAATCGACGCCAGTCATCGTCGGCATCGAAAGGTCGGTCACGACCGCATCGAAGGCACTCGGATCCTGTTCGAATCGCGATAGGGCTTCGAGTGGCGACCGAAAGCTCGTGACGCGGTAGCCGAAGCGGCCGAGCATCTCCTCGGCCACCCTCACCACCATTGGCTCGTCGTCCACGAAGAGGATGTGTTCCCCGGAGCCGCCGTCGACCTCGGACACCGAGCGGCTCGCTTCGACCTGAGGCGCTAAAAAGGGCAAGTAGACGGTCACCACGGTACCGCGCCCGAGCTCGCTCTCGACGCGGATGGCGCCACCGTGACCCCGCACGATGCCGTGCACCACGGCAAGCCCGAGACCGGTACCGGAGCCGGTCGGCTTGGTGGTGAAGAAAGGCTCGAAGATCCGCCGCTGGGTCGCTTCGTCCATCCCCGCCCCCGAATCCTCGATGCGGATCCGCGCGAAGTCACCCTCCCCGAGCTCGTGGCTGGTACGGGTCTCGTCCGGGACGGCGCCCGTGTCCGTTTGCACGCGCAGACGTCCCCCGCGCGCGATCATCGACTGCACGGCGTTGGTGCAGAGGTTGACGATGACCTGATGCAGCTGAGTGGTATCGGCGTGGAGCCGCAACATGGGGTCCAGGTGCTCGACCGCGATCTCGACTTGGGGGGGCGCCGAGACGCGAACCAGTCGGAGGGCCTCCTCCACCACGTCTACCGCGCGCACCGGTCGTAGCTCCTGCGCTTGGTGACGGCTGAAAGCCAGAATCTGCATCACGAGCTCACGCCCGCGCTGCGCGGCGTCGACGACTGCCTGCAGGTCACGCTGCGTCCCTTGCTGCGCCGGCGTCTCGTCGAGCCCCGACATCGCGAGCTGCGTGAAGCCGAGGATCGCCTGGAGGATGTTGTTGAAGTCGTGGGCCACCCCACCGGCCAGGGTTCCGATGGTCTCGAGGCGCTGGGCCTGCTGCAGCTGCTGCTCGAGCGCGAACCGCTCGTCCTCCGTCTCACGGCGCGAAGTGATGTCGGAGGCGCTGACCACCAAGCCGCCCTCGGGGCTGGCCACGGGGGCGATACGAAGCTCGTAGTGGAGGCGCGCGTCTTTCGCCTGAAGCTGAACGGCAAAGCTCTCGACCGTTTCGCCCTTTCGAACCCTCGTCGCGGACTCCTCGAGCGCGGCCCGGGCACCGGGGCCCAAAGCCTGCGCGAGCGGTTGCCCGACCAGCGAGCCGTCGGCCCCCTGCAGCTCGCGGTTGGTGAAGATGATGGTGCCCTTGGCGTCGGTGAGGAGAATGACGTCGGGCGAGCTCTCGACCATCGAGCGCCACCGCGCCTCCGACGTCGTCAGTGCCTGCTCGGCCTGGTGCCGCTGGTCGATGTTGCGCCAAGCGCGGAGGCTGCGCTCGATGACACGATCGAACTCGGTGAGCATCGCGTCAGATTTGACCACGTAGTCGAGCGCGCCCTTCTTCATCGCTTCCACCGCGACGTGCTCGTCGCCGTGACTGGTCATGATGACGACCGGCAGCGGACGATGGTCATCGGCGAGGAGGTCGGTGCCGCGCCCATCGGGCAAACGCCAATCGACCACGACGAGCTGGACTTCGGACCGCTGCGCCTCGGCCTCGGCGAGGGTGCCTACGAACCGTACGTCGTAGGGTTGCCCCCTCAAGGCGCGCCGGATGAGCGCGAGATGACCCTCGTCGTCCTCCACCACCATCACGCGCGGCTGGGCTCCCCCTTCCCGATCCGTCACTCGGACATCGTGCCGCCGAGGTCACGGGATGGCAAGATGAGCGCGAGACGACCCGCATGAAAGACGACCTCGACCTCAGCGTAGCCGAGCTTCGCCGCGCCATGGATCACGTCGGCATCGGTATCTGGCACTTCGACCGCCGCACCCGTGTGCTCCGCTGGACCGAGCGGGTCGCCAACATGTTCGGGTTCGCCCTAGACGCCTTCGACGGGCGCTTCGAGACGGTGAAGAAGTTTTGTCATCCGGATGACTTGCCCCAATTCGAGCGCAGTATCCGGGAGGCACTGGAGGGGACCGGCCACTACCACGTGCAGTACCGAGCCGTGCACCCGGACGGAACCGTCGTCTGGCACGACGGCCACGGGATGATGGTCTACGAGCACGGCGAGCCGGTGGAGGTGTTCGGCACGGTGGTCGACATCACCGACCTCAAGCGCGGGGAGGAGCGCCACCGCGCCATCGTCGAAGCCCTCCCCGGAGTAGGGTTCATCCTCGACGAAGAAGGACGCTACGTGGATTTTTTTGCCCACGACGACCGCCTCATGGTCGACGAGCGAGAGATGCTGCGGGGCCAACGGGTGGAGGAGGTCCTGACGCCAGAGGCAGCTCGACCCGTCGTGGATACCATCGCGGCCGCACTCGGGAGTGGTCAGACCCAGAGCCTCGAATACCCCCTCCGCGTGCGGGGCGAGACGATATGGTTCGAGGCGCGCGTGGCGGCTCTCCCCAGCCGCTACGCGCAGAAGCGTGCGGTCGTGTGGCTCGCCCACGACGTCACGGCCCGCAGGGAGACCGCGGTTCAGCGTGCATTCGACCAGGCACGTCTCGCCGAGACGGAGCTGGTGGGTCGCGTGGGCTCGTTCTGGGTCGAACTCGGTCCGGAAGGCGGCCTGGGCGCGACGGAGGGCTTCCACCAGATCGCGGGCACCACCGACCAGACCCTCGGACGCACCCTCGAAGCGCTCGTCACCCGGATCGTGGTGCCCGGAGATCAAGCTCGCGTCTCCGAGGTGCTCGCAGACGTATCGAAGCGAGGAGAGATGCAAGCCTTCGACTGCCAGCTCCGCCGCCCGGACGACGAACAACGGCAGGTGGTCTTCCGAGTGCGCCGTCTCGACACCGACGGCAGCGCCCGACTCGTCGCGGCGCTACAGGACGTGACGGATCGCTGGGAAGCCGAAGAGCGCTATCGCACCGTGGTGTCGTCCCTCGCGGAGGGCGTGGTCATGTACGCCCCCGACGGACGTGTGCTCGCTCGAAACGCGAGCGCCGAGCGCCTCCTTGGTGACGAGGGCACGACCCGCATGCCCGACGCGGTCCACGCCACCTTCGTCGACGGTGAGCCTCGGCAGGAGGTGTCGCTCGAGCTCCCCTCCCCGGAAGCCCGGTCGCGTTGGCTCTCGGTCTCCACCCAGCCCTTGCGCCTGCAACCCGGCGCTCCCGCGGCCGTGGTCGCCACCTTCGAGGACGTGACCGACCGTCGACTCGCGGCCGAGGAGCGGGAGCGCTTCATCCGGGCCCTCGAGCAGAAGAATGCCGAGCTCGAACGCTTCACCTACACCGTCTCTCACGACCTCAAGAGCCCGCTCGTTACCATTCGTGGCTTCCTCGGTATGCTGCGTGACGATATCGCGGCCGGGAATCAAGTTGCCATCGAGGAGGACCTCGCCCAGATCGATACCGCGAGCGCGCGGATGAGCCGGCTCCTCGCGGAGCTGCTCGAGCTCTCACGGGTGGGCCGGATTGCCGGTCCCCCCGCGTCGGTGGACTCCGCCGAGGTCGTCGCCGAGGTGATTGATGCCATGCGCCCACGGCTCGCCGAACACGGTATCGACGTGGAGATCGTCAGTCCGCTTCCCACGGTTCGAGGGGAGAGGCTCAGGCTGGTCGAGGTCTGGCAGAACCTCATCGACAATGCAGCCCAACACATGGGCAACGAGGTCGCCCCTCGCATCGAGATCGGAGCGCGGACCGAGGCATCCACGCCCGTCTTCTTCGTGCGTGACAACGGCCGCGGCATCGCCAGTCGGTACCACGAGCGCATCTTCGCGCTCTTCGAGCGCCTCGAGAGCTCTGGGGCGGGAACGGGCGTGGGCTTGGCCTTGGTGCGCCGCATCGTCGAGGTTCACGGAGGCCGGGTTTGGGTCGAATCCGAGGGCGAGGGCCACGGTTCCACCTTTTGCTTCACGCTCGGGGAGCCGTCGGAGACGACGTAGCCGTATCCCTCTCGGAGAAAGCCCAAGGCTGCCGGCAGCGAAGCACGTCAATCGGCACCTCACCGCGCTCGAGCTCGCCGGTCGCGGCGTCGACGATGCGGTACGCGAGGGAGCTGCGAAACAGCGGCTGCGACTCGACGAAGATACATCTAAGCTCGCCCGCCTCGAAGGCACACTGGGCCTGCAGCGCCGCGAGCAGACGTTCATCGTGCAGGTGCCCATCGCCGAAGTTCCACCCGAGGGCGAGGCCAGCCACGAGCTCGCCGTCGAGCCATTCGTAGTCGCGGGTATCGTCGACCGCTTTGGGCACCAGCTCGGTGAGCGCACGCCCCGCGAGGTGCATGAGCCGAAACGCGATCACCTTGCCCACCAACCCCTTGCTGGTGGTGAGGTCGTAGAAGCGATCGAGCTGGTCGTAGACGAAAGCGGACGACTTCCTGAGCCGGCCGAGCTTCTCGTAGGCCCGGCCGCGGAAGAGCCACACGCTGTAGGGCCAATTGCCGGCGTAGTAGCGCATCGACAGCAAGAAGGAGACGCGTTCGGGCCAGAGGTTGCCCACCAGCGGCAGCACCAGGGCAAAGGTGAGGACGAAGGCGGCCAGGATTGGGGTGGAGACGAGACCGAGGACGCTGACCTCAGCGTGGGTGCCAAAGAGGAAGAAGGCGGCATAGACGACCAAGACGTTCCACTCGATGGGCACGCCCATGGGCACGTTGCTGGTGATGAACGCGTGGAGCATCACCATCATCACCAAGCCCACGAGCGTGATGGTCCCTCCCGAGCCGAGCACCAACACCACGGGGACGCCGAGCTCGAGGAAGGTCCCCACGTGGCCGGTGACGACCGCCACCCGCGACGGGGTCAAATCGTCGGGATAGTTCACGTACATGCGCCGTCGTAGCGCCTCGAAGCGGAGTACGGGGCTGTTGCTCGTCATCACGCAGACCACCGAGGGAAAATGGTGGTTGAGCTTGGAGACGCCCGCCCAGAACCATAGCGCGGCCTGGATGACCTTGGCCCCCGGGAGCCAGTCCGCGGTGACCGCGAAGACCACGATGGTGACCCAGTAGTGCTCGGCGCGCGCCGCGAGGAAGATGGTCTTGTCGAGGAGACCCAGAACCGGCACCAGGAGGGCGACGGGATAGAAGAGAGACGCCTCGAGCTCGGCCGCGATGCCCACCCGAACGAGCGCGACGAGGAGGGCGAGGTAGAGCAGCGCGTCGAGGGCCGTGCGCCGGCTGCCGCCGATGAGCGGCGCACCGAAGAAGAACGGCAGCTTGGTCGTGCCTGGCCTCAGGAAATGCAGCAGTCCGCCGATGGGCGGCCAGTAGCGCCCGGTGAGCGGACCGCTGCCACAGCCGAGGCCCATCACCTCGAAGAGCATGCTGGCTACGATGGCCTTCTGGAAGGCGGCCGGCTCCAGCCACCAGCTCGCGACCTCGGCGGGACCTCCCAGCCCCGGCGAGAAGGCGCAGAACAGCAACCAAAGGCCGATGTAGAGGGCGACCTTGACCGCGTAAGCCACGAAGATCGCCGGCGGGGTACCGTACCCCTGAAGCGCCCAGGCTCGACACACCGCCTGACTCTTGGGCCCGATGGGCTGCTCGAGCCAGTCTGCGACGTCGTAGGGCGGTGGTACCGGATCGAGGAGCCCCATGCGCGCTTCACACGATACCGGATCGCGCGATGGTTGCGGCGTCCACTCGGTTTTTGCTGCGCACCGGGGTGCCCGTGAGCGGATGGTCGGGGTATCCTCGAGGAATGGCCCATCAGCCACCAGGAGGCCCGGGCGGAGGGGGCTGGGAGGGCTCCGATTGGCGCCAGCCACAGAATGGCCCCCCAGCCGCCGCCCCAGGCTATGCGCAGCCACAGGGGCAAAACCAGCAGCAGGGCTACGGCCAGCAGGGCTACGGCCAGCAGGGCTACGGCCAGCAGGGCTACGGCCAGCAGGGCTACGGCCAGCAGGGCTACGGCCAGGCTCCGCCACAGGCGCCGAAGCCACCTGAGCCCGAAGCGAAGCTGGTGGTGCCTCCTCCCGTGGGCGACCACTACCCGCTCGACCCACAGCTCTTGTTCGCCCTCCCCCACCGCTCCGCCGAAGCGGCGGCGTCGCCCGCGCACGCGGAGATGGAGCTGTCGATTCAGGGCGCCGCGCCGCACGTACTCGCGGAGATCGCGCGCCTCCACGCCCTCGACAAGGAGGCCGAGGCCGGTCGCAAGCGCCTGCGCAACATCTGCATCGCCCTCGGCGTGCTCGGCTTCATCACGTGGGTCTTCTTCATCGGGGTGGCCATCGTGATCGCCGCCTTCGTCCTGTGGTTCGTCCGCAAGGGCAAGTACGACAAGGCCGATATCGACGACCGCCAGCTCGAGCTTCTCGGCAGCACCATCGTCACCTTCGCCGCGGAGCTGAAGCGGAATCGGCCCATCAAGGTCGTCGCCGACTTCCGCGGCACCGAACAGCGGCCGGCCCTGCAACACCAGCGCACCGGCACGGGGCTGTTCGAGATGGAGCAGAACCAGTTCACGTTCCAACACCCCTGGTGCCTCATGCGCTTCGTGCTCGCCGACGGCGTGTCGGTCGCGATCGACCTCGAGACCAAGCTCAAGCGCAAGACCAAGCAGAAGCGGAAGTACACCAAGAAGAAGGACGCCATCGTTCACGAGGTTCAGATCCGGCTTCAGCCGCCCAAGGGAAGTAGCTTCGGCATCCACCAGCAGGGTCACCCCAACCCCAATGCCCTGCCTGGCCTGCAGCTCAAGCGCGCCCTCATCAAACCCAAGCAGGCCACCTTCGTTTTTCGCACGCCTCCCTGCCGCCGCGTCTGCAGTCGGGCGGGCTGGGCGTGGGTCGATACCCACGGCCAACTCGAATCGACCGAGCTCGTGGGCGCGATCATCTACGCCTATCGAACAGCAGCCCGGGTGAGGAAAGCCTTCACGGCGGGCTGATGGATGAGCCATCATCCCCGACAGGAGGGAGAATGGGACCTCATCATCCGATCGACGAGGCGCTGCTCGAGCGGCTGCCCACAGATGAAAGCGCAGCCGGTGACGAGGCCCACAAGCCGTGCGGCGCCAAGATCAAGGTAGAGCAGCAAGGCGCGGTGCCCGAGCTCCTCGAGGCGCTGGCCCGGGTCGAGGAGCGCGACAATCGCGCCGAGACCATGGCCCCCCTGATGACGGGCGTAGGCATCGTCGCCCTCATCGTCGCGGTGGCGATGGGGGCGCTGTTCGCCAACGTACCTGCCGGCATCGTGGCCGCCATCGTAGGCGTCTTCGGCCTCATCGCCGCGTGGGCCTATCGCACGGAAGACGTGAGCGACCGTCAGCTCGCCGCCATCTGCACCGTCCTATCCACCTTCGCGTCTGAACTGCGACCCAAACGCCCCGTGAACCTCGCGGCCGACTTCACCGGTCTGGAGAAGACCCCCGCGACCAAGGACGGCGCACGCAAGATCTATCGACACGACTGGCTGCGTCTCGAGCTCCCTCTCGCCGATGGCACGACGGCCCGCATCCAGGCATCGTCGTCGCTGAAGCGAAAGAGCCGCGCCAAGCGAAAATACACCAAGCACAAGGACCAGGTCAGCGACCAGCTCACCATCCAACTCATCCCCCCCAAGGGGAAGAGGCTTTCAGCCGAGGGCAAGACCCCGCGGCCGCAACTCGACGGGCTCACCCTGACCCGAGCCCAGGTGAAGCCTCGCCAGGCGACCTTCACCTTCCGCAGCCGCTCGCCCCTGCGACGCGTGCACGGACGGGGGGGGTGGTCACTGATGAGCGCCGGCGACCTGATAGACGGTCACAAGGTGGTAGCGGCTGTCATCCAGAGTTACAAGGCCACCGCCACCGCCCATCGAGGAGCCGCATGAAAAATCTTCGTCAACTTCTCCTGCTCACGACGTGCTGTTTCGCCCTCGCCTGTGGCAAGGACTCGAGAGGCAGCCGCGATGATGGCGAGCCGTCCAAGACGGACTCGGCCGGCGAGACCAAGGCGCCGGCGGCCAAGGGCCAAGGACTCGCCGGCAGCACCATTACCGTCGACGGTGAAGAGCACACCTTCAAAGCCAAGGACAATGGCTACAAGACCTCGGGGGGGCTGAAGTTCAAAGTCCAGGCCGACCGGGTGAAGGTAAAGAACGCCCAAGACCAAGAGCTCTGCAAGATTAAGAAGAAGGACGATGGCTTCAAGCTCTACCGCGACGGCGGAGAGGATGCGGTCCTCAAGGGCAAGCGCCGGGGCGATGGCTTCAAGCTGGTGAAGAAGCCCTCCGACGAAGAGATTGGGAAGGTCGAGAAGGGTGGCGGAACCCTCGGCGGCGAAGAGGTGATCGTGGCCGACGGCGAGGTGAAGCGCGGCGGCAAGACGGTAGCCAAGGTCGGCGCCGGGTTGCCGGCCACCACCGCTGCGATCCTCGGCGCCACCGAGCTGTCGAAGGCGGAGAGGCTGGGTATCGTCGTGTACCTGCTCGAGGTCGAGAAGTGAGTCGTTGTCGCGAGACGGCGGGGATTCTGTTCCAGCGCAAGTGCTCGGCCCCCGCCGTGGGTGCCTGTTCGCAGTGTAAGAAGCCCATCTGCCAGGCCCACGGCCGCACCTACTGGCAGTCGGTCGCCTGCGTGACGTGCCTGCGGGAGCTCATCAAGAAGCAGCCGCAGCACAAGCAGAGCCAGGCCCACCTTCGCGACGACCCCTACTTCTATTGGTACTACGTCGACGACCATTGGGACGACGAGCCCTATGGCCACGACGACTACCGGCTCTTCGACGACGACGGCGGTGACTTCGGCGCCGACGACTACGGCGGCTGGGAGGGGACCTGAGCCAGGTCCTCGTCTACGCCCTCGGAGGTGGTCACGGTCATGCGGTGAGATGCGCGGGAGTCGCGACCGCCCTCACCGAGCGGGGAGTCGACGTCGAGCTGCTCGTCCCTTCGTCGCGCCTCGACTTGGTGCACCATCTCGCCCCCGGGGTGTTGGCGGCGGGCGTGGTGCCACCCGAGGGCGCCGCCCTACCTCGGGAAGTGGCAACCGGTCTCGCGTCGGCCCAAGCCCTGGTGGTCGACACCTTTCCCGAAGGGGTGGTCGGCGAGCTCGAGGGCGTGACCACGCCGCGCCTCGGTCTTCTCCGATCGCGTCGTGATGCCGGTGATTCTCGGTTTCGCGACGGGCTTGCCGCTTGTCGCGCCGCCCTCGACCTCGAGCCCGCGCTCGCGTGGCTCGACGCCGCCGTCGATCGCCTCGCCCCCGTGGCGCGTTCCGTCGCGACCGGGGCCGACGAGGACGGCTCCGTGTGCCTGCTCGATGGGGGCGACGAGGCGCTGGGCCAGCTCTTCGACAAGCTCGGCCGCCGCCTGCACGCCCTCGGTCTACCCGTCCGTCGTCGCTCGGCCTCGGGCCCGCCCCTCATCTTCGCGGCGCGGCCCCGCGTGGTCGTCGGGCCCGCCGGCTACAACCTCACCTACGAGCTCGCCGCAGCCGGCATCCACCACCTGGCCATCCCGCGCCCCCGCCCCTTCGACGATCAAACACGGCGCGCACGGGCCGTGGCCGAGGTCTTCCCCCGCCCCGAAGCGCTAGAGCGGCGCATCGTAGAGCTGTGCCTACAACCGGAGCCGAGACCCGCGGTGGAGACCGCGACCTACGACGCCGTCGCATCCTGGCTCATCGAGCAGCTCGAGGCGACCTAGCCCATCACCGTCGGCCCAACAGACCTCAACCGCCTACGTTCCGTACCCTCGGTCGTCGTCCTGGTCGCGAGCGAGCGTGGAGCGACCATCAACTGGAGAGCTGGTCGTAGACCGAAGCCAACGCGCGTCGGCGGTGCCCCCAGGTGGCGCCTTCGGTGATCACGGCCCGTGCCTGACGGCCGAGCCGGGTGCGAAGCTCGGCGTCTCGCGCCAGCCGCAGCAGCTGCTCGGCAAGCCGACTTGGCTTGGGCATGTGAACCGTGAGCGCCGTCTGCTCGGGGGTGACGATCTCGCGCACACAGTCGAGGTCGGTGGTGAGGATGGCCCGCTCGGCGGCCATGTATTCGAAGAGCTTGATGGGGCTGCAGCCCTGCACGCGGTTGCGCACATCGCGTCGCAATGGCGCGACGCAAATGTCGGCATGACGCACGCGGTCGACCAGCTCCTCCGGGGTGAGGGCTCCCGTGAGCTCGACCGCATCGGCGACCTTCAACCGTCTCAGCATGCGCTCGACCTGCTTGCGGCGGCGCCGTGAGGCGTGCCCGGCCACGGTGAGAGTGAGGGGCAGTTCTCGCCGCGCCCGCCGGAGCCCCATCAAGAGCTCGGCCACGCCCTGCCACGCCGACAAGGTCCCGGCGTAGAGCACGCGGGCAGCGTCCCCGTCCTGCGTACGGCCCGGGGTCCACACCAAAGGGTCGGCCCCATTGGGAACGACGGACGCCGGTGTGCCTTCGGGCAAGCCCCGGTCGCGCAGAAAATCCAGGGTGTGATGACTCTGGGTGAGCACCTGCGTGGCCCGACCGAGGAGGTCTGCCTCCATGCGTCGCAGTCGCGCCTCGAACGGCTGAGCGCGGCCCACGGCCGGGTAGTGATAGCGCAGCTCCACCGAGGGTAGCCCATTGACCTCGAATACGAAGGGGAGTCCCCGTCGCTCGGCCTCACTCGCCGCCGCCTGTCCCTCGAAGACGCCCCGTACGTGCACCACGTCCGGCGCGAGGGTCCGCAGCCGCCGCGCGACCTGGCTCCGAAAGGCTAGCGCGCGCTCGAGATAGTTGTCCGCGTGGGCGCGAAGTGGGTGCAGAGTGATGCGCGGATCGACTTGCACGTTCGGCTCGCCCGAGCGCGGCGGGAGCGTTAGGAGATGAACGTCCCAACCCGCATCAGCGAGGGCCATCGTCATCTGCGTGATGCGACGACCCGCCCCTTTGCGATTGGGAAAGGCCTCGAAAGCCGCAAAAGCGACGCGCCCGGGCTTCACCTCAGCCAGCCCATCATGTTACCCGCTCACCCCGCAATGTGATCGTCGACCATGTCGAGGCCACGATCGATGATCTCGAAGGCCTGCTTGATCTCCGACTCGTTGATGCAGAGCGGCGGATTGCACATGAAGCTGCCCCACCGAATGAAGGTGAAGAGCCCATTGTCGCGAAAGAACTGGCCAAGCTTGCCCATGATGGGTGGGGTCTCGTTGTACTTCGCGAGCCGGTTCCCGTCCGCATCCTGAAGGTCGACCATCCCGAAGAGACCGATCTGCCGGCCCTCGCGAAAGCACGGGTGCTTGGCCTGTAGCCGATCCATCTCACCCCGCATCACCTCGCCCATGCGGACAGCATTCTCCACCAGTCCCTCCCCCACCAGCACGTCGATGGTCGCGAGGGCCACCTCCATCGCGAAGGCGTGGGAGTTGTACGTGAGACCGCCCCAGAAGACGTTCTCGCGGAAGTGGTCGGCGATGGGGTCGCTGATCGCCACCGCCCCGAGCGGGACGTAAGAGCTGGTGAGCCCCTTGGCCATCGTCATGATGTCGGGAACGATGGGTCCGTGCTCGCAAGCGAAGAGCTTGCCGGTGCGGCCCCAGCCCGCCATCACCTCGTCGGCGACGAGCAGAATGTCGTACTTCGTCAGTAGCTCGCGAAGCCCGACGAGGTATCCCTTGGGCGGGGGCAGAATGCCATTGGTCCCCGTGACCGGCTCGATGAACATCGCCGCGATGGTGTGGGGCCCCTCATATTGGATGACCTCTTCGAGGTACCGGAGGTTGTTGGCGGTGATCTCCTCCTCGCTCTGCCCGAAGCTGTACTCGTAGGGCCAAGGGTCCATCACCCGCACCACGCCGGGCATACCTGGCTCGTTGGCGAGCCGCCGTGGGTCACCCGTGAGCTGCATGCATCCATTGGTAGCCCCGTGATAGCTCCGGTAGCGCGAGATGATCTTCTGCCGGCCGGTGAACTGCTTCACCAGCTTGAGCGCGTTCTCGTTCGCCTCCGCGCCGCCGAGGGTGAAGAAGAAGGTGTTCAGATTGCCCGGCGTCAGCTCGGCAAGACGCTTGCTGAGCTTGGCCCGCGCCTTGGTCGCCGTCCCCGGAAAAGCGTAGATGAGCCCCTCGGCCGCTCTCTTCATCGCTTCGACCACCTTGGGGTGGCTGTGGCCGATGTTGACGCTCATGAGCTGGCTGTTGAAGTCGAGCCACTTCTGCCCCTCGGGGCCATAGAGCCAGATCCCCTCCGCCCGTTCTACCGGCATCGGGTTGACCTTGCCGGTGGCCGCCCAGGTGTAGAGCGTGTGCTCGAGGCAGGCCTCGATGGTCTCTTGCTGATTCATGACGCCTCAGGACATCCAGTTCTGATCCTGCTGCAGGGCCCACTTGGTGGTCACCTTGCGCACTGCAGTCCAAAAACGGTAGCCGTCCCAGCCGGTGATGTTGCCCTGGCCGAACTTGCTGTCGTTCCAGCCCCCGAAGCCGAAGGGCTCGCGCGGCACGGGCACGCCCACATTGACGCCGCACATGCCGGCGGAGACCTTGCCCATCACGTTGCGGGCAATGTCACCGCTGGTCGTGTAGACGCTGGATGCATTGCCATAAGGGCTCTTGTTCTCGAGCTCGATGGCTTCGCCGATGTTGTTCACCCGAACGATGCTGAGGACTGGCCCGAAGATTTCGTCGGACCAAGCCGGCATGTCGGCGCTGACGCCGTCGAGCACAGTGGGTCCAACCCAGTAGCCGCCCGCATCGCCAGTCTTGCCCCGGCCGTCGACGCGGACCTTTACGCCCTGCTTCTCGGCGTCGTCGATGTACCCCACGATGCGCTTCCGCGCCGCCTCGCTGGTGATCGCCCCCAGGTCCCTGCCCACCTCGATCTTGCCTGCCCGCTCGGCGATGGCGTCGATGATGTGATCGACCTCACCTACGGCCACCATGACGCTCGCTGCCATGCAGCGCTGACCAGCGCAGCCCGTGAACGAAGCCACGACGTTGTCGGCGGTGAGCTCGAGGTCGGCATCGGGCACCACGATGAGATGGTTCTTGGCGCCGCCGAGGCCCAAGACACGCTTCCCGCTCTGGGCCGCCCGCCCGTAGACCAGCTTGGCCACGGGGGTGGAACCGACGAATGCGAGGGCCTTGATCTCGGGGTGGTCGCACAGCGCCTCGACGACCTCCTTGCCCCCGTTGACCACGTTGAAGATCCCGGGCGGCAGCCCCGCCTCGGTGAGGAGCTCACCCAGGCGCACCACGCTCAATGGCACCTGCTCACTCGGCTTGAGGATGAAGGCGTTTCCGCCGACGAGCGCCTGGGGCAGCATCCACAGCGGGACCATGTTCGGGAAGTTGAACGGCGTGACGCCGGCCACGATGCCCAGGGGTTCATAGACGATCTGGCAGTTGACGCCTCGGCTCACGTCGAGCTGATCGCCCGCCGCGAGGTTGGGGAGAGAGCAGCCGTACTCGACGCACTCGATGCCCTTGAGGACCTCGGCCTTGGCTTCGTCGTAGGTCTTGCCGTTTTCGTGGCTGACGAGCCAGGTGAGCTCCTCGAGGTTCTGGACCAAGCGCTCGCGCAGGCCGTAGAACACCTGGGCGCGCTCGCGGAGCGGAAGTGTCCGCCATGCCGCCAGTGCACCGCGTGCCGCGCTCACGGCCGAATCGACCTCCTCGGCTCCACACATGGGTACCGTCGACATCGCCTTGCCGTGGCGCGGGTTGATGACGTCGATACGTTCACGCCCCCTGGGTTCGATCCACTCACCGCCGATGAAGTTCTGGGCGGGGGGAAACTCGGTGAAGGCGTAGGTCTTGGCTTCGAACTGGGGCATGGTGACGATTACTCCTCGGCAATGGCGACGCTGGGCTCGGCGATCGGCTGGGGGAGCACGCGCATGAGCAGCGTGTAGACCACCCCCGCAACGCCGAACCCGACGAACCAGGCGTAGGTGTACATGGTGTCGAATATCGCGGGCACGGAGTCGACGAGCTTGGCCTGATGGGCAAAGCCGGGGAGCGTGGGTACCAGCGATAAACAGAAGGCGATGATGGCGGGAACGTTGAACCCGCCGGCGTAGAAGTAGGGGCCGCGCTTGCGGTAGAGCCCGTCGAGATCGAGCTCGGTCTTCCGCACGACGAAGTAGTCGGCGATGAGAATGGCCCCTACCGGTCCGAGCAGGGCCGAGACCCCGACGAGCCACGTGAAGATGTAGCCGTTCGGGTCCTCGAGAAGCTTCCAGGGCATGATGATGATCCCCAGACCGGCCGTGATGTAGCCACCGATCTGGAACGTCACCTTCTGGGGCGCCACGTTGATCATCGCATTGGCGGGGGAGACCACGTTCGCCGCGATGTTGGTGGACAACGTCGCAATGGTGAGGGCGAACAGGGAGATGACGACGCTGAAGCCGCCCCCCATCTTGCCGAGGAGCACCGTGGGGTCCCAGATGGGCTCCCCGAAGATGACGACGGTGGCGCTGGTGACGGCGACCCCGATGAAGGCGAAGAGGGTCATGGTCGCGGGCAGGCCGATGGCCTGACCCAACACCTGATCGCGTTGACTCTTCGCGTAGCGGGTGAAGTCGGGGATGTTGAGTGAGAGCGTGGCCCAGAAGCCCACCATACCGGTGAGCGAGGGAAAGAAGACGCTCCAGAACTGGCCCTCCTTCGGGCCGCCAGCGGCGAACTGGCTGGGGGTGGACAGCATCGGCCCGAAGCCGCCCGCGTTCACGTAGGCCCATCCCAGGAGCGCCAGGCCCATCACGATAAGAAAGGGGGCGGCCCAGGTCTCCAGGACGCGGATCGACTCCACCCCCTTGTAGATGACCACCACCTGCAGAGCCCAGAAGAAGAGAAAGCAGATGGTCTCCCAGGGATTGATGCCGAGAATGGG
>JGI12210J13797_10518348_pt1 | contig 22988 bp, 21 predicted proteins | sample ElkSlonscriptome_3_FD_13797 | JGI IMG/M metagenome (IMG submission 13797)
GTTGGGGTATTCGAAAAAATAGAGATCATATCCCTGCTCGACTAAATAGGTACAGGTGCCTTTAAATAAACGTTTACTACTGTCCAGTCCATGCGCCAGCACCACCACGGGACCCTGACAATCGGGAGGTGACATCCGGATCAGTTCTGCACTTCGTTCCACATCCAAAAGATCAATGAATGTTTTTTCAAAACGGTCGAGAGTGTTTTCGAAGGTTTTGAGATCCATTTGGATATTCAAGACCTCCTTTTCCAAAGACAAGGAAACCCCGAAATCTTTCAGCATGACATTCCAGGCAAATATTTGAATCCGGGCACTGGGGCGATCAACCTCAATCTTCTGGTCGGGAAAATTATCGGGCAACTGAACATCCGATCCGCTCATTTCCAACAGACTCTGCAAAAACTCACGCGAGTGAATTTGTTGGTCGCGGATGGGGATCTGGTAGTGGCGGAGGCCTATCTCATCCGCAGGGGAAGGCCCTACTGCAAGCAGCAGAAGGGAAAAGAAAACGAGCAGTGCTTTTAGGTTGCAACCGTGTGGGGGCATGGCAAATCCACGTGCATCATGGACAACAACCCGTCAACCCGTTTCTGAATGTGGGGTGTCGTCAAGGCTTCGAGAGCTTCCAAACTAAAGGCCTGAACTCCAAAAGAGGCCACCACGCTTCCGTGAACCATCGCCCGCCTAATTTCCGCTTCATCACAAGCATTCGTGCGGGTCAGGTATCCCATAAGGGCTCCTGCAAAGGTATCTCCGGCACCCGTAGGGTCTTCGACGTTTTCTACAGGAAAAGCGGGTTGAATAAACATGCCGGTTTCACTGAACAGCATGCTGCCGTGTTCGCCTTTTTTTATGAGCACAAATTCAGGCCCCATCTTCAGGAGCGCCTTGGCGGCATCCAAGAGGTTATGGGAATCCGTGAGTAACCGTGCTTCTGATTCATTTAAGGTGAGCATGTTTACTTTGCGGATCACATCGAGTAATTCACTCCGGGTAATATTGATCCAGAGATCCATGGTATCCGCCAATACAAATTTGGGCGATTCAATTTGACTCAACACATGCAGTTGCAACCCAGGATGCATGTTCCCCAAGAATACAAAAGGTGCGGATAAATAGGCGTCTGGCAACGTGGGTTCAAACGATTCAAAAACCCCAAGTACGGTTTCCAGGGTGCGACGGTTATCCATATTTTCTTCATAGACACCGGTCCAGGAAAAGGTCTGTCCTTCCGCACGCTGCAACCCCTGCAAATCCACATCAAAGGAATGGTAAAGCTCCATAAATTTATCCGGGAAATCCTCTCCTACGACCCCCACCATGCCGGGAGGGGAGAAAAAGGAAGCGGCCGCACAGGCGTAGCTGACGGAGCCGCCGAGCAGATTTTCTTTTTTCAGTTTGGGGGTTTCAATATGGTCGATTCCGATGGAACCCACAATAACCAGGGAGGGATGTGACATAAGTTTTTAAAAGTTAAGGGTCAGGATTTAAATTGATGGCGACTGATGCCGGTCATCCGGAGGGGTGTACGTTTTCATAAAGCTCTCCAAATAACTGGTGTTGTATTTTCCCTCCACAAAATGAGCATCTTTCAGGAGAGCCAATCCCAGAGGAATCGTGGTGGAAGGACCATCGACTAAAAACTCTTCCAGCGCACGTCCCAACCTCGCTAACGCTTCGGTTCGGTCGCGTCCGTGAACAATTAATTTTGCCACCATACTGTCATAATAAGGAGGTATCACATATCCCGGATATACGGCGGTATCCACCCGAACTCCAAAACCACCCGGCAAATTCAACCAGTTGATTTTCCCGGGACAGGGGGCAAAGTCACGTGAGGGATCTTCGGCATTTATCCGGAATTCGATCGCATGCCCGGTTAAAGAAATCTGGTCTTGCGTGACACTTAATTTTTCACCGGCAGCCACCCGAATTTGTTCTTTGATCAGATCAACCCCGGTCACTTCTTCGGTCACCGGATGTTCTACCTGAATTCGGGTATTCATTTCCATAAAGTAAAATTTACGGTCTTTCTCATCAAACAAAAATTCAACGGTTCCGGCATTGGCATAGTTCACAGCAATCGCAGCCTTCACGGCGGCATCCCCCAGGTCCTTGCGAATTTCGTCATCAAGTGCAGGCGAAGGTGCTTCCTCCAACACTTTCTGGTTGCGCCGTTGCAAACTGCAATCGCGTTCACCTAGGTGAATCACATTGCCGTGTTCATCGGCCATGACCTGAACTTCGATATGCCTCGCGGATTCCACATATTTTTCGATGTACATTCCACCATTTCCGAAGGCGCGTTCCGCTTCATGCCGGGCCGAACTAAAAGCATTCACCAAGGCCTTTTCATCGTGCGCGATCCGCATGCCTTTTCCCCCGCCCCCCGCGGTGGCTTTCACAATCACGGGATATCCAATTTCTTTCGAAATCTTAACAGCATCGGCTTCCGTCTCCACTAACCCGTCACTGCCGGGCGTGATGGGAACTCCACCGGCTTTCATGGTTTTACGGGCCGTATTCTTATCCCCCATTTTGCGGATGGCTTCCGGGGAGGGTCCGATAAATTTAATATTACATTTTTTACAAATTTCAGCAAAATCCGCATTTTCGGCGAGAAAACCATACCCGGGATGAATCGCATCCGCGTCGGTAACCTCCGCCGCCGAGATAATGTTGGAAATTTTGAGATAACTTTCAGTTGCAGATGCGGGTCCAATACAAACGGCATCGTCCGCAAGTTGGACATGAGCCGCTTCCCGATCGGCTTCACTGTAAACGGCAACGGTATGGATACCCAGCTCACGACAGGCTCGGATGATTCGCAGGGCAATTTCCCCGCGGTTGGCGATTAGCACTCGTTGCATAAGCGGCCTCCTCTTAGAGCGGTTCAATTTCGAAGAGACTCTGACCAAACTCAACAGCTTCGCCATTCTCGATCAGGATCTTACTAACACGGCCTTTCAGCTCCGCTTTGATCTCATTCATTACCTTCATTGCTTCGATAATGCACACCGTCGTTTCAGGGGTCACCACATCCCCCACTTTAACAAAGGGGTCCGCCTCGGGAGAGGAAGACCGGTAAAACGTCCCCACCATGGGGGAAATAATGGAAGGTGCATTGGATGAAGGTGCTTCTGCAGAGGTTTCCGCAGATGCAACCGCAGCGGCGGGAGCCGGGGTGTCTGCGACCGGAGCCGATACCATATGGACACTTCCAGAGCTGGCCAGCTTTGTGGAAAGTTTAAAATCTCCTTCCTCCAGTTCAAACTCTACAATTCCATTGTCTTTCACCAGTTCGATGATGCGTTTTAACTCTTTGTATTCCATGAAATAGGCTCTCCTACGATTAATAGTCGGGTTTAGATTGTGGTTTCCTAACGGTTTTCTAGTCCTCTGTCGAGTGCAGAACCTCTACCAATCCTTTAAGAGCCAACCGATAGCCGACAGGGCCAAATCCCTGAATCTGGGCCACACAAACCGGAGCGGTCAGACTGGTATGCCGGAACGACTCACGGGCGTGAGTGTTCGAAAGATGTACTTCGACCGTTTTTAAAGCCGAGGCGCTGATGGCATCCCGAATGGCGACACTGGTATGCGTGTAAGCCGCAGGATTGATCACCAGGCCGTCCATTTCTTTGCCGGCCTGTCCAATCCAGTTAACCAACTCCCCTTCTATATCGGATTGGCGACACTCCACCTCAACCCCTAACTCCGCAGCGGCTTCGGTAATCTGTAGGTTAATGTCTTCAAGGGTGAGATGCCCATAAATTCCGGGCTCCCGACTGCCTAACAATCCCAGGTTGGGTCCGTGTAATACCAATATTTTCATAGAGGAATACATATCAGCCGTTTGCGGGCATGTAAAGCTTAGGGATGCTTGCGGAATACACGCACATCTTCCAAACCGTAGTAGGTCAACAGAAAAGCTCCGGGCCGGGAGAGACGATCAAATAAATCAAAAATTTCAATTTCCTGATCCGGCCAGGGGTACACATAAATCAGATCACTTTTTATGCAGATGTCTGCGAGCCGTTCAATCACCCCGGCCTCTTCGGGAAAAAAACTTCCGTGATGAATCCGGATGGGCAAATCAAATTGTTTTGAAAAATACCGGCTCTCCTGAACAAACTCGGATTTAATTTCCACTCCCTCCGCCTTCCAGCCCAATGCGGAGGCGAGCAGGGTGACAATGCCTAATCCGCTCCCCCACTCCAAAAAACGGGGTGAGGAAGGCATGTGGGAACGCAGAGCGCATAGCGCGTCATATACAAGCACATAGTCGGCGGGCACAAAACTGTGTTGATCCGGAGACCCTTCCCACTTTTCGAGGGATTCCGAGGTCTCGTGCAAAAGGATTTCGACATGTCGTGGCAAACGGACCGGGGGGAACTCAATGGAGATTTGCTCAACACTCATCGCAGAAATCAGCTGCGGTTCCGAATAATTTTTCCAAAGACCAGCACCAAAATCAGTATAACGGCAGAGGCGGATTTCCAAAGAGAATGGTCCGCATGCTGATGAAGCTCCTGTGCGGAAATTTCAGGCAGCATCGGAGCGATTGCATCTAAAACAAACCCCATTCCCACGGCAAGTAAGATGGCGCAGACCAAATAGACCACAGCCTCACGCCGCCCGATCAATGTGCTGATTGTCGTAAAGGTGGCGGCATTTGTAGCAGGCCCTGCCATCAGGAACACAAAAACCGTTCCCGGAGAAAGGCCCGCCACCAGCATGGACGCTCCAATCGGCAAGGAGGCGGTGGCACAAACGTATAAAGGAGTTGCCGCGGCTACGACGACCAGTTTTGCAAGCAGTCCGTCTCCCAGACCCGCAAACGACTGCGGATCCACAAAAGCGGAAAGAAGGCCTGCAAGCAGGATTCCAAATCCCAGAGGCACGGCGATATCGCCGGCAACCGTGACATATCCGTGACGGAAAATTCGGTAGAGGACCGGCTTGGGGTTGGACGCAGGGGCTTCTTCCGGTTCCAGCTCTTGGGTGTCTCCAGGAAAAAGGTTTAATATAAAACCTAATAAAACTCCGGACATAAAAGCCGCTGCCGGAATGAACATCGCAAACCCCAGGCCTAAAATCCCAAGTGCGACTAAAAATCCGTCCACTCCGGTTTGCGGGGTGGCTAAGAGGAATGCCCCGGTGGCCCCTTTTGAGGCACCATGACGTCGGATCCAGGTTGCGACAGGCAACACCCCGCAACTGCAGAGAGGCAGGGGCACTCCGAGCAAGGCACTTTTAATCACAGACGCCTTCCCCCGCTTGGCCAAGTGCTGCTTCACCAATCCGACAGGCATGATCACGGACAACACGCCCGAAAGAAAAAAGCCCAGTAAGAGATAAGGGGCCATCATGGTGAGTGTATGCCAGCATCCTTCAAAAATCGTTGCAAAAAGTTCCATCCATTGAACCTATGCGGAGAAAAGGACAGGTCAACCCGGGACACAGAGGAATTGAGGGCTGCCTCTGCGGCTTTGAAAACTAAAAACGTCCTTTCGCCTATAATTCCCATATACTCCTACTTGACAGTTTCTATCGGTTGCTTATGGTGTCGCCCGATTTTTCTAGAACTAAATGCTCCATAAAGGAGCAGTCTAACCCGAAAGGACACACAGCACTATGGCGACGAAGAAAACCCAAAAAAAATACGTATATTTTTACGGATTTGGCAAAGAAAATACTGAAGGAGACTCCACGTACAAAGCGATTCTCGGTGGCAAAGGTTCCAACCTTGCAGAGATGGCGAATGCGGACTTACCCGTACCTCCGGGATTCACTGTTTCCACGGAAGCCTGCGCTTACTACAGCTCACACGACAGTAAATTCGCTCCCGGCATGGAAGCGCAGATGAAAGCCCAGTTGAAAAAACTCGAAAAACTCTCCGGCAAGAAACTGGGAGACCCCAAAAATCCGCTGTTGGTATCCGTTCGTTCTGGTGCTGCCGTCTCCATGCCCGGAATGATGGACACCGTATTGAACTTGGGTCTTACGGATAAATCGGTTATCGGATTCATTAAAAACTCCGGCAGCGAACGCGCGGGATGGGATTGTTACCGTCGTTTTATCGACATGTTTGGGGATGTGGTCATGGGCCCCACCAGTGGCCTCACCCATGAAGATTTCGAACAAGAACTCGAAGCGATTAAGAGCAAATATGGTGCGAAAGAAGACACCGAATTGACTGCGGAACAACTGAAAGAATTGGTTGGCAGGTACAAAAAAGTGTACCGGAACAAAGTAAAGAAGGCTTTTCCTCAGGACCCCTGGGAACAGCTGAGCCTTTCCGTTCAGGCGGTATTCAGCTCATGGGACTCTGAGCGCGCGGTTAAATACCGTCAAATCAACAAAATCAACGGACTGCTGGGTACCGCAGTAAACGTTTGCTCCATGGTATTTGGAAACATGGGAAGCGACTGCGGAACCGGAGTAGCCTTCACCCGTGATGGATCTTCCGGAAAAGCCATTCCCATGGGGGAATACCTCATCAACGCCCAGGGCGAAGACGTGGTCGCCGGGATTCGTACTCCGAAAAACCTCGACCAAATGCCGGACGAGTCCGAAGAAAATGCCATCTGGAAAAAAGCGCATAAAGATCTTCTCACCATTATGCGCAAACTGGAACGCCACTACAAATATCCGCAGGACGTGGAATTCACGGTTGAAAAAGGTAAGTTGTGGATGCTCCAGACTCGTAACGCCAAACGTACCGGTCTTGCCGGTATCCGTTGGGCCGTGGAAATGGCGACAGGCAAAGATATGGAGACCGGAGACAAACTCCCGAAACTCCTCACCAATAAAAAAGCTCTCGCCACCATTACCGGTGACGACCTGGAGCAATTGCTTTTCCCCATTTTCGACATCAAGGCCGAAGCGGAAACCACACCTTTACTTAACGCCCTTCCCGCCGGACCCGGCGCGGCGGTTGGTAAAATCGTTTTCGAGGCCAAAGATGCGGAAGCTCTCATCAAAGCCAATCCTGCAGATCGTCTGATTCTCGTTCGTCAGGACACCAGTCCGGAAGACGTGGGCGGTATGTGGGCAGCGAAAGGGATTCTGACCTCCACGGGTGGAATGACCTCCCATGCGGCGGTTGTGGCACGTGGTTGGGGTAAATGCTGTATCTGTGGTGCATCCGATCTAAAAATCAATGCGGCAAAGAAAGAAATCAAAGTCGGCAAAAAGACCCTCAAAGAAGGCGATTGGTTGTCCCTGAACGGTTCTACCGGTAACGTATACGAAGGCGAGCTGCCCACCATGGCCTCTCCCGTCGTAACTGCCGTAGAAGGAAAAGCCGCAGCGAAGAAACATCCAATCTACAAAATGTACAAGCACGTTTCCGATTGGGCCGACGAGTACCGCACCATCAACGTGCGTGCCAACGCCGACTCTCCAGCCGACGCCATTATGGCCCGCGCATTCGGAGCCGAAGGAATTGGACTCTGCCGTACCGAGCATATGTTCTTCGAAGGTGACCGGATTTGGGACATTCGCTCCTTCATTCTGGCCGACTCCAAAGCCAGCCGCGAAAAAGCCCTCAAGAAACTCCTGCCGCATCAACGGAAAGATTTCGAAGGTCTGTTCCGCGCCATGAAAGGCCTCCCGGTAACCGTTCGTCTGCTCGATCCCCCGCTGCACGAATTCCTTCCTCACTCCGAGAAAGACCAGAAATTCATGGCCGAACACTTGGACGTGGATCTGGAGTTGGTGAAAGCACGGGTTTCCGAACTGCACGAATCCAACCCCATGTTGGGTCACCGCGGTTGCCGCCTCTCCGTCACCTTCCCCGAACTCTGTGTCATGCAGACCCGCGCGATTATCGAAGCGGCCTGTAACGTACTGAAACGGAGCAAAATCAAAGCCGAACCTGAAATCATGATTCCTTTGGTAGGTACCAAAGCGGAAATTGATTACCTGGAAAAAATCGTACGCGCCACTGCCGAAGAAATTCTGGCAAGACGCGGAGCGAAGATTCCGTATAAGGTTGGAACCATGATTGAAATTCCGCGGGCAGCTTTGACCGCAGATGAGATTGCCGAAACCGCTGAATTCTTCAGCTTCGGAACCAACGACCTCACCCAGTTGACCTACGGATACAGCCGTGACGATATTGGAGCCTTCCTCCCGGATTATCTCAATGAGAAAATCCTGGACGTGGATCCCTTCCAGTCGCTTGACCAAAATGGCGTTGGCCAATTGGTACAGATGGGCGTTCAGAAAGGACGGAGTACCCGTCCCGATCTGAAATGTGGTATCTGTGGAGAGCATGGTGGTGACCCCGCCTCCGTGAAATTCTGTGTGAAAGCCGGATTAAATTACGTGAGTTGTTCGCCCTACCGTGTGCCCATCGCACGTGTTGCGGCTGCGCAAGCGGCACTGTAAGGGACACGCATCCTTCAAACAAGGAACCCCCGCTTTCACAGGCGGGGGTTTTCTTTTGCCTCTATTCTGGACTTGTTATTAAAACCTCACCGGCTTATCGGTTGGAGAACATTCAAACCCACGGACTCTTTATGATTGTCGTAAACACTGAATCCCTTCCCGGACATGACGTTTCCCACTCCTTGGGGATTGTACAGGGGAATGTCGTACGCGCCAAACATATGGGTCGTGACATCGCCGCAAGTTTTAAAAATATCGTGGGGGGTGAATTAAAAGGATATACCGAATTACTCACCGAGGCCCGAAAAGACGCCATGTCCAGGATGCTCGCGCAAGCGACGGAACTGGGTGCGGATGCTGTGGTCAATGTACGATTCAGCACTTCGGCCATCACCCAGGGCGCTGCCGAGCTGTATGTGTACGGTACTGCGGTGAAGCTGACCTCATCTACCCCTTCCGCCTCCGTGGAGGGAACACCTCCGGCCCTTCCCGTTTCCTGAACGCCATATGTCTGACGTACTCGAAATTTCCGCCCCGTTGCTTGTCCCGCTTTTGTTGTTGGCGGTGGCATTTCTTGCGGGAAACGTAATGAACTCCCGTCATGAAAAATCGCTCCTGGAACGTCAGCAAAACCTCTCTCATATCCGGACAACAGACCTTGATCACTTTTTGGATGCCGATCCCACAGGGAATCCCGCCACCCTTTTCACTGCAGAGATTAGTTTAGGCGTTGATCATTTTCGAGGAGCTTTGGGAAGTTTGAAAAATATCTTCGGCGGAGAAATACGAAGCTATCAACAAACTTTGGACCGGGCACGGCGCGAGGCGATCCTACGACTTGTAGAGCAGGCAGATCTCGCCGGTTTTAATGCCATAGCCAATATCCGTCTGGAATTTGCTGATATCTCAGGGAGCGCTCATATGGCCAAAAGACCCGCCATGGTAACCATCATGGCCTATGGAACCGCTTACACCACTCACAGGGTCTTATCCGGGGACACGGCCTCCATGACGCCGGCACCCATAACGGTCTTCTGAAAAATAAACTCAGGGTTAAACGCCCCGGATTTTTCTACTCCCCGCTTCAAACGTGATGCAGCCCCCTACTCCATTATCCGAACCGGCCCAACGCGCACTGGAAAAGCTTCAGGCTCTTTGCCCTATGCGGCTCACCCAGTATGAATTTGACAGACAGTCCATTCAACTTTGGACAGCTTGTGACCTTGATCCATTGTTGAATCTCCTCATGGAAAAAGAGGAGACGCATCCGGATGTTCTGGATGAACGAATGCCGTATTGGGCAGAGCTTTGGCCCTCAAGTATTCTCATGGCCGAAACCATTGTGGAAAGAGCAAAGACATTGCCAAAAGGAACGTGGGTGGAGCTGGGTTGTGGTCCAGGGTTACCCGGGATCATGGCCGCCAAGACAGGGCGTCAGGGAATTTCCAGTGATTATTTGCAGGAAGCGCTCTGGTTAAGTGAGTTGAACGCCCATCAAAACAATTGTTCGAAGCAAATCTCTTTTCAGAACATTGATTGGAGAAGCCCTCCATCTACGGTAAAAGCCGACTGGATACTGGCGGGGGATGTCGCGTATGAATCTCGCAATTTTAATCCCCTCTTTCACACCTTTGATCAATTACTTCTTCCAGGAGGAGAAATTTGGATAGGGGAGCCTGGCCGACCCATTGCAGATGCATTTTTTCAAGGATTAGACGCAAGAGGATGGAAGAAAGAACGGATAAACACAAGCGACCCGGCGCGCCTTTTCCGCTTTACCCGCGATTAACGATACCAGGTAACATAGATGTAGGCGATGATGATGGTTACAATCACGCAGCCCACCATTAAGTAGTGTTTTTTCATTTCCTGGCTCTGGAGAATACGGGACTCCTCTTCCAGTCTTTCGCGAAGCAATTCTTCCTCTTGGTACGTCTCTTCAAGTTCCAGCATGATTTCTTCAATTTCCCGGGCGACGTCCTCAAAAGAATCAAAACGCTGATCAGGCTCCGTGGCCATCATCTTCATCAATAAAAACGCGGTAGGGTCTGAGATAGAGTCGGCAACCTCCCGGATATCCGGGGAAGGCGTTTCAAAGCGGCGAAGGACAACTTCTTTGGAGTTTTTACCCGGAAAAGGAGGGCGGCCTGAGAGAATATGCCAAAAACTTGCGCCCAGACTAAATTGATCCGAACGGGCATCTACATCCATCCCTTTTGATTTTTCCGGTGAAATGTACAAGGGCGTTCCTAAAATACGGTCATCGATCTCCCCACTGACACGCGCAATACCAAAGTCAGATAATTTGGCATTTCCATCCTCATCCATCAGAATATTTGCAGGCTTAATATCTCCATGCACCACCTTTTTTCTTTCCGCATCTGCCAACCCGTCTGCTATTTGCAGCATGACGTCCAGCCAGCCGATTTCATTCTGAACCGTCTTCTCGTCAATACACTCATCCAGACGAATACCCTCCACAAGTTCCATAACGATGTAGGGCTGATCCCGTTCCTGACCAAAACTATAAATATGAACAATGTTTTTGTGATTCAAGGCGGCCGCAGCTTTCGCTTCCCGGAGAAGGCTTTCGACAAATTTCGGATCTTTTCCGAACTTCGGGTTCAGAACTTTTAATGCGACATGCCGGTTTAGCTGGGCATCTCTTGCCAAAAACACGGTTCCCATTCCTCCCCGCCCCAGTTCATTTAAGAGGAAGTAATTTCCGAAGCGACCCGGTACGGTAATAATTCCCCCACACACGGGACATTCGATTTCTTCAAAAATGTGGAAATCAGAAACTTCTAAAATCTCACCGCAATGTGTACAGGCGCTTCGCCCTAATTTCTCTATGCGAATGATTGTATTCGTACTGTCTACCGTATCCATATCTAGTGTTTCATCCATCAAAACAATTCAAGGATCCATTTTTGCAGTGCTCTTTTTGAAAGAGCCTCAGGAAAGACATAAATCTGATCCACAGATAAATCTTTTCCTGACCAACCGATGGTATTTCCGCGTCCAATCCCCCTACCCACCGTGACCACTATCGCGTCGGGCATAGGCTTAAAGGAGAAATTGCTCAAGTCCACGGACCCAATTTCGGTACCATCCACATAAAAAGTGAGCTGATTACTTGGGGTTGAACCATCCTTCCGGTATCCATCCCACACCACGGAATAGACCTGACTGGATCCCATCCGAATTGACTCACTTACAAGAGTCTGTTCTACTAAATCTTTCTCTCCGTCACCAAGACGAATTCTCAGGGAAGGTTTTGGGGGATTCCCCGGAGCAAATTCAACCACAAGTCCCTTCACAGGAACGGTATCGCTGGGGGGATCACTGGTAACGGGTTGGAAAGCTCCAAACTGAAAAAGCACGGCTGTGTCTGGAGGATTCTTGTTTTTTGGATCTTTGGATCGAATCCTTGCCGAAATCGTAAAGGACCGGTTAGGCAGAATCTGAACTCCTGTTGCACTTACCAAAATCTGGTTTTGTGGTATTTTCGCTCTGGGCTGCCCATCTTTGACAACCCATTCTGTATTCGTGGCCTTTTTCAGTTGAGCCGATCCATCACTCCCAACCGATGTGGTTTTAAACAGAGGGTATCCTTCTTGGCTACGTATACCGATACCGGAAAGTAATCGTTTGGCTTGCTCATTCGAGTCTTCTTTTACAGCAGGTTCAGAAATTAATTTTTCCAAGGGCAGATGCAATAAGGGTGCCAAGGGTTGAAGCACATACGGCCAGTTGATTCCCTGAGTCCGATGCTCAGAGTAGGCCCTGAAATAACGGGCAGAGCTATTGGCGTCCCCTTCTAATAATATCCGATACCCTTTTGCCAATTCCGCGAGATGTGCGTAGTAGGGCTGGGATCCCCGAACCGCTTTGGAAAGAGCTCGATCATTCACCTCTCCTAGAGCATATTCAGCTAAAATACGTGGATCTTCATCCGGTGTTTTATCTGAATCAAATATCATCTCTTTTTCGGAAACAACTTCTTCAAGTAAGGTTCGGGCCTTATCGGGATACTGCGCATAAAAATAGATACCCGCTTCCAGGAATTTGTACCAGGCATAGGCGACATGATTATCCGGAATAAATCGTGCAGCGACTTCAAGCTTCTGTTCGGCCAACCCAAGATTTTTATCCTGAACAGCAGCGACGGCTTCCGTAAAATTCCGGACTTCTGATCGGCTGAAGGGAAGATGTTCCTCCCGCGCGGGTCCGTCATATTGAGGGACAAGCGGCGCAGAAGGTGTTTTCATTTCACTCCAGACAAAAATCCCCAGTCCCGCAAAGACGATCATGGTGATTATCGCCACAATGAGCAACAACGGGTTCTTTTTTTTATGCTGCTTGGCGTGGAGGAGTTTTTCCGCTTTCATACGTTCTTCTTCCGCCTTTTTGGCTTCCTCCATGGCCAAATTCAAATCTGAAAGCAGGGAAGCATAGGTTGGATATCGACGGTTAGGATTTTTATCCATCATTCGCCGAACCACCGCAGCCGTTTTTTCGGTTACATTCGGATTAAAGTCCCGGAGGTCAGGCGTATCTTCTTTGAGGGCCGCCACCACTACTTTGGTAGGAGTCGACCCATCAAAAGGAGGCTGGCCTGCCAGGGCATGGAACAGGGTTCCTCCCAGGCTGTATTGATCACTGCGGCTGTCTTCCCCCTTCTTCCGGGCTTTTTCGGGGGCAATGTAATAGGGAGTCCCCCATACTTCAATCTCGGCTCCCGGTTCCATGAATTTCGCCAAACCAAAATCCACAACTTTAGCGACCCTGTGATCATTCATCAATATATTCGCGGGTTTGATATCCCCGTGGGTCAGCCCCGCCTGATTCGCAGCATCCAACCCATGTGCTACATCCAAAGCGATTTCAAGTGCACGTATTTCCGAAACCTGCTTCCCGTCCCCCATCATTACCTCTAAACGCTCCCCCTCCAGTAATTCCATTACGAAATAGGGCTGTTCCTGAAATCGGCCAAAGCTGTACACCTGCACAATATTCCGATGATTCAGAGTGGCCATGGCCTGGGCTTCCCTCTGCACAGTCTCCAGCATCTTGGGGTCCTCACCATATTCTTTGCGAATTACCTTTAGAGCCACCAACCTTTTCAGGCTTTCATCCATCGCAAGGTATACACAACCCATGGCTCCACGCCCCAGCTCCTCGATAAGAATAAAGTCTCCGAGACGACCGGGAACCTGGAACTTCTCCTGACAGGACGGACACACAATTTCCTCAAATACACGAAATTCCGACACATCTAATTCCGCATCACAATTAGGACAAGAAACAATCGAGATTGGCTCAGTAAAGATCCCTAGAGAATTGGAATTTTGGTTCATATCTGATTAAGGTTGCATATCACAGGTCTACATAGATAACCTAACGTATTGCCTATGAATATACAAAGATACAATCTTCTACTCTAAAAATTTTCGGATGCCTTTTACGTCTACAAGCCTAAAAACAATAATTTATCCAGAATCTGCGACCTGTATCCGTCTGGATAAATGGTTAACGGATCAATTTCCGGCGCACTCACGTTCAGAAATACAGGGGTGGATTAAATCAGGCCATGTGCGTTCCCCCGGACTACAGCTACGACCGGGTGCAACTCTTCAGGCAGGAACCCTCCTGGAAATTCACATACCGGAGGTGGAGCGTCTGGACTCCCCAGAGCCCGAAAAAATGAATTTGGATATCCTCTATGAAGATTCAGATCTGGTGGCCGTCAACAAGCGTCCGCGTCAGGTGGTCCACCCCGCTCCCGGACATCCGGGCGGCACTGTGTTGAATGGCATGCTTTTTCACTACCCTGAAATCAAAACGGCTGGAGATGCGGCGCGGCCCGGGCTTGTACACCGTTTGGATTCAGGAACCAGCGGGGTGTTACTCTTCGCCCGTACTTCGGAAAGTTTGCATACTTTACAAAAGCAGTTTAAAGAACGACGGGTACAAAAGACCTATCATGCGCTCTGTTACGGAATACCTGACCCTTATGCCCAAATCCTTGACCTGCCGATCGGGCGGCATCCGGTTCACCGTCAAAAACGGGCCGTAAATGGACTTTCACCCCGGAATGCCTTGAGCCGATTCTGTTTCAGAAAAGGCATCGCAGCCGGAAACGGGGGAGTGCTTGAGGTGGAGATCGAAACCGGACGTACTCATCAGATCCGGGTTCATTTGGCTCACGCGGGGCATCCCGTCCTTGGCGACACCGTGTATGCGGGAAAAAAATCACAGCTTCCCTCTCCGTGGCCAAAGGCAGAGCGGGTGATGTTACACGCAAAATGCATTGAGTTTCCACACCCCAAAACCGGAAAGCGTTTAAAGATTGAAGCTCCATATGCTATAGATATGGTGAACTACTTGGAAAACTTATGACGCCCCCCTCCCCTTCACCTCAGACATTGACCCAAATTCTTTCCTCCTACCTGAAGGGGGTGGAAGAAGCGGGGATCGTTTCACTGGAACTGGCACATCCTTTCCCTGCGACGCCTCAAGCCGCCCCTCCCAAACGTCCCCGTCAGAAAACCGCGCAGGTTCCACCGGTCGAGACCCCCTCCGCAAAACCCATTTTGCCGTCTCCTCCGAAACCCGAAGCCCTATCCGTTCCCGACACCCCGAAAATCGTGTGGTGTACCCTCAAAAGATGCGCAGACTGTTTGGATCAAGTGGATGCAGCACAAAGTTCAGTGGTACTGGTGACCTCGGCGGAAGAAACCGTCGGAGAACACGGAACCTTATTGGGACAGATTCTACATGCGGCGGGCTATGAACGAATAAGTAAGCCTCTCCCTCTCACTCATCCGGATGACCTTAAAGGGGCCGGTGCTCGAATACTGGCCATGGGAAACCCCGCTTTGCAGGAAGTAAGTCCTGCCGGGATGGAGCTCAAAATTGTTCGGGGGATGTGGCAAACCACTCCATACGGGAAGTTAATATCCACGTTCCCTCCTTCAAAACTTTCAAATAACCCGGCAGGGAAAAAAGAGGTTTGGCAGGATTTGAAGAATCTTCTCAAAGATCTACAGGTAGAAGTGCCCCATTGGACAAAACAAAAGATGACGGGAAAGAAATAACTTCCCAAAAGGGTACCCAAGGGTTAGCCGCCCGTTACATCCTCAACATTCACTTTCATGGTTTGATTACTGACCATGTTTTGATCCGATCCAAGATTCAAGAGAGAACTCTCCACAGAGGATAACTGAATCATTTCGCGCAACGGTCCTGCCAAAGAACCGGGATCTTGACGGACAATTTTATGTACATGAACCGAGGCAGGCAAATGGAGGGCGGATGAAACATGTTCTTCCTGCTCAGGCAGGGTAAACCCTTTCTTACAGTGTGGGCAACGTCCTCGTTTATCCTGATCCGCATCTCGTACCCACAGTTTTTGCCCGCAGTAGGGACAACTCATCTTAAAATCACTTTCGTTTTCATTCCGGTAGATCAGAATCACGCAGGGGTTCGTTTTCCCGGCCCCGCTCTCTGAGAGTAGGTGATCCAGCTTTTGCAGGCTTAACAAATCGACAAATCGGATAATCCCCACCAGAACATCACACGTCTTGGATTCACCCCGATTTGATTCCGCATTGGCAATTTGAAAGGACAACTTCCGATCAGAAAAGGTACAGAGTTGAGTATCTCCCTCCGGTTCACATCCAATGTCTTCACACAACCAGGTAGCCATTTCCGGTTCTGAAGTAATCAAACCTACTCGAATCATTTGTGAAGAATCCATCATGGGTAAACAGTATGAAGATACAGGCAGGCTGTCAACCGACTTATTGGACAAACCTCTCCCGGATCCACCTATCCGTAACCCGCATCTCCCTCTCCATGCGAAAATCCCTTGCGGGAAAGCGAGATCCAGACTAATAGAAACATCTATGAACCCCTACTTACTTACTGTACTCATCCTTCTTATTGGCTTTACCTTTTTTCACATCTGGATTCACGCCCTGAATCTCACGGCCCTGCACCCCCAAATCCCTGATGAATTTAAAGGGGTCTACGATGAGGACACGTACGCGAAAAGTCAGACATATCTTAAGGAAAATACCCGTGTCGATCTCTTCACGAGCCTCATCAAAACGACCGCCCTCCTTGCGTTTATCCTTCTGGGTGGATTTGCCATGCTCTACCAGTATGCAAAGGGTTTGACGGAATCCATGATCGTACAAGGCTTAATCTTTGCGGGCCTGCTTTTGTTCATCAGCACCCTCTGGAGTCTCCCTTTTCAGATCTACGACACCTTTGTGATCGAAGAAAAATACGGATTTAACAAAACCACCCCTAAAACGTTCCTCCTGGATCAAGTAAAAGGACTTCTTCTCGGAATTCTGATCGGAGCGCCGCTGTTCGCCGCACTGATCTATTTCTTTGAAGCTGCCGGCGGAAATGCCTGGTGGATTTGCTGGGGTGTGGTTACCCTCCTGCAACTCATCCTCCTTTATATTGCACCTGTGGTTATTCTGCCCCTGTTTAATAAATTTGAACCTTTGGAAGAAGGGGAGCTGAAGTCCTCCCTTGAAAGGTATGCGAAAGATCAGGGTTTCCACCTTTCCGGTTTATTTAAAATCGACGGATCGAAGCGCAGCACCCGGGCCAACGCCTATTTCACAGGGTTCGGAAAAAACCGTAGAATTGCTCTTTATGACACCCTGCTTGAGAATCATACCGTGGACGAACTGGTGGCGATTCTGGCGCATGAAGTGGGGCATGCGAAATGTAAACATATTCATAAACAACTCGCCATCGGCATCCTCAGCACAGGATTTCTTTTTTGGATGCTTTCGAAATTTATCGGGCAAGCGGGATTATACGAAGCCTTCGGTCTTCCCGGCGAATCGCCGCTCCCGCTTTATGCCGGATTGATTTTTTTCAGCTTCCTGTACACCCCTATCAGTACACTGCTAAGCATTCTCACCAGTATGCTTAGCCGGAAGTTTGAGTATGAAGCAGACGCATTTGCCGTGAAAACCACCCACGACACCAAAGCCCTCATTCAGGGACTGAAAAAACTTTCCGTGGACAACCTCTCAAATTTAACCCCTCACCCCTGGCTGGTTTTTCTGGAGTACAGTCATCCCCCTGTGCTTCAACGGATCCACGCCATGCGCTCTTTGGATCCAACATGAAAAAGGCCGGGTACCTTTTTGCGTTCGGTTTTATACTTTTATTTACCGGGACGTGGCAGGAAACGGGTATAACCGGTAAAGATGAATTTTGGGTCACCATGCGCACCCCGATGGAAATGATGGCGGATGATTCCTATTGGACCTTGCGTTTGAATGAGGAAGTACGCCTGCAAAAACCTCCGTTGATCTATTGGATCATGACCGGCTTTTATCAGATCTTCGGCATCCATCTCTGGTCGGCTCGATTGGTGGGGGTTCTAAGTGGCGCAGGCATGGCAGCCCTTACCGTCACCTTATATGAGAGAGTGTTCCATCGTTCCGGGTTTTGGGCGGGCGTTACCCTGCTGGCCACAGCGGGAGTCGCGGTGGAGGGGCGACGGGCCATGCTGGATATGCCCTTGGCCTTTTTCAGTCTACTGACAGTCTACTTGGCTTTGGCCGCCTGGCAATCAAAGAAGAACAGCCTTTACGGGGCCGCCGGGGCCGCCTTGGCGGCCGCAACAATGGCCAAAGGTCCACAATCCCTCTTGTTTGTCCTGCCGGCTCTGATCTTGGGAGTTATATGCATACGACCACGCCCCCCGCTAAAGTCCCTACTTATTCCCGGTGTCCTTTTTCTGTTCTGTTTTTTGGCACTCGCTCTCCCCTGGCCTTTGTCGATGAAAGTATTGCACGCCGATTTCATTTCCGAACTGGATAATCAAATTATAGGAAACCGGCTAAGCCAAATCAGTTTAAAATCTCCGTTCAACGCTTTGGGAGGAGCTCTTTTATTAGCTTTTCCCTGGAGCTTCATCATGCTCACCGGATTATTCCTCTCCTTTAAAAAAGGAGAAAATCCGCACCGAAATCGAAAAGCTCTCTGGTTGAGCGGATGGCTGATCGCCTCCGTACTTCCCTTCTTTTTTATGCGCGCCTTTGAGCGGTATATGATCCCCATCCTTCCCTGTGCCGCGATGTTGATTGTGTGGACCCTCGGAGAACTGCGCCCCCTGCCGCGGCGCATCCTAATGATTCTTTCGTGTTTTCTGATGGCCTTGGTGGCATCCGTGATTGCCCTTTTCGGTCTCTGGTTTCGTTTTGCCACCTGGTCGGCGTATCTTACGCTGGCGATGGCTCTGTGGATGTTGTGGGCCGCATGCCGTAAGAACCCGAGCTTCAAACCCATCGCGGCCGTCGCCGGACTCTTTATGTTCGCCCTCGGAATTCTCTATCCCACATTCGGTGTAAACCAAATCCCTGAAGACCTGCCTTGGACAGAACTTAAAGAAAATCCGGTTGGAATTTACAGCAAGTACTCGCAACCGGCGATGTTGTCCATGCGGTTGCAACGCAGTGTGGATTTCCCTTTCGAAGATCGTCTGGTAAAAAATGGCTATGACGGATATATCTTCACGACCCACGACCAGCTTCAAGATCCACATCGTATCGACACCCTGGATCATGCCCTGCGCAGTGCCGGAATCCCGTATGAAATCGTCGGACGGTATCCTGTATTCTTTAGTCGACGCAATTGGATTAAATTTACCCGGCCCGGCACAGACAGCCGCGACTGGCTGGAGGCACTGCGAAAAAGAGATCTACAGGAATTAAAATCCGAGATTATCTATGTAAAAACGGGTGATTTGACAGATTCGGACCAAAAATAACGCAAAAGAGGCGTTTTTTAGGTTGCTAAGTTACAAATCCTTAACAAATATAGGGTCTCAGGTTCGATTGAACTCAATCAGATTCTGAAATGTAATATAAACAATCAAGGAGAATAATACATATGGCAGCTAAGCCCAAAACCAAAACCCAAACAATCGCCGCCCTCGCAGAAACCACAGATCTCAGCAAAAAAGATGTGACCGCTGTATTGGACGCTATGGTTCAGATGGCGTATAAAGAAGCGAAAGTTGGTTTCACCATCCCGGGACTCGGTAAACTCGTAGTCGTAAACCGTAAAGCTCGTGACGGTCGCAACCCTGCAACCGGTGAGAAAATCCGCATTCCTGCAAAGAAAGTGCTGAAATTCCGGATTGCCAAGGCTGCCAAAGACGCAATTGGCTAAGTGATGAAATAAAGACAACCTTCCCGTTGTCTTTTCATTCTTAAACCCCGGTGCACAACGCCGGGGTTTTTCTTTGCCTTTTTGGAATTAAGATCCATAAAAGAGATCCTTATGAATACCCACATTCCAGTTGTAGATACCAAAATTTCCGATCTGTTAAACAACCGCAGCCGTCCTGTGCTCTCCTACGAATTTTTTCCGCCCAAATCGGAAAAAGGCATGAACGCCCTTGAAAAAACAGTCGAAGGTCTTTTGAATTTTCCTCCGGACTTTGTGACCGTCACTTATGGGGCTGGAGGCTCCACCCGGAATCTCACCTTTGAAATTGCAGACCTTCTCCGCCGCTTTGGGTATGGACCCGTAATGCCCCATCTCACCTGCGTGGGAAACTCCTCAGAGGAACTGTACGAAATTGCCGATTTGATCTATGAGAAAGGGTATCGCAATATCATGACCCTGCGCGGGGATCCCCCGAAGGGACAGGAAAATTTTGAAGTGGCAGAGGGAGGCCTCTCTTGTGCGCGTGACCTGGCCTCTCTCTTAAAAGCAAGGCATTCTGACTTCTGCCTGGGTGTCGCCGCCTATCCGGAAGCACATCCAGAATCCCGTGGAGAAGCCTCGGATATGGATTATTTAAAATCCAAAATCGATGCCGGGGCCGAGTTCATCACCACCCAGCTCTTCCTCGAAAACCAACACTTCTATCGCTTTTTAGACCGTTGCGAAAAAGCCGGGATTGAGATCCCCATTCTACCTGGAATTATGCCCGCTCTTTCCTTAAAACAGATTCAGCGCATCAGCGCGATGTGCGGATCGTCACTTCCCAACGCTCTTCTCGAAAAACTGAACTCAGCCGGAGATAACGCTGAAAGTGCGATGAACACCGGAATTCTTTGGTGCACCGAGCAGATCATTGATCTCCTGCAACATGATGTTTCCGGAATCCACCTCTATATCCTGAATCAAATCAAACCCGCCATGTCGTATAAACTGGCACAGACCTTTATCGAAATGACCCGCAAGGACTCACACAAATGACCGAGAAACCCTCCGAGAATTCCGAAGTACCCTTTGAAGTGTCCCTCAAACGCCTCGAGCAGTTGGTCAGCGAAATGGAAGGAGGCGATTTAAGCCTGGATCAGATGATCAACCATTTTGAAGAAGGATCTGTTCTCGTAGAAAAATGTGGGAAACGATTAAACGAAGTTGAAAAACGAATCGAAAAGTTAGTAAAAAAAGATGGTAAAATCACCACGGAACCCTTTGACCAGGAATCCATATGACCTTATCTCCTTTTATAAAATCCACCCTACTCCTGTTACTTTCCCTTACAGTATTCCGATGTGGAAACGATAAGTCCACCCGTGATCTGGACGTGGAGGAACAGGCCTCCCCTCCCCCGGAGATCATTCAGCAAACCGTTATTGATGTTAAAAATGCCGAACCCCTAGAAGTCGCCCAAGCGTTAAATAACGCTATGGCGAATACTGTCGAAAAAGTCTTACCCTCCGTTGTCGTCATTCGTACAGAGCGTATTGTCGATTGGTATGGCCGTCGCCTCAGTGAAGCCCAACGCCCGGTAGGTCAAGGTTCCGGAGTCATTATTGACCCCCGGGGGTATATCATCACCAACTATCATGTTCTACAGGGCGCTCAACGGGTTGAGGTTGTGATGCAGGACGAGACCTCCTACCCTGCCCAACTGGTCGGTCGCAGCAGCCAACTGGATATTGCAGTCTTAAAAATTATAAACGGGGAAGAGGAGGATTTTTCAGCCATCGAGCCTGGAGATTCTGATGCGATCCGGGTCGGGGAGATGGTCATGGCCATCGGATCGCCCTTCAGCTTAAGCAGCACTGTCACTCACGGGTTAATCAGTCAGAAAGGGCGCTCGGAAGCCAATTTGCCCATTGTGGATTTTATTCAAACCAGTGCCCCCATCAACCCCGGAAACTCCGGTGGACCTCTCATCGACATGGAGGGAAAACTCATCGGAATCAATTCCATGATCCGCACCGGAAGCCCCACCCAACAGGGAAGCGTTGGAATCGGATTCGCCGTCCCTTCCAATCAGGCGCTCCGGGCCGCAAATTTTATCATTGAAGGCACTACCCCCGATGAGCTTCCCTGGCTGGGAGTTATGATGCAAAATACCCGCTTCGGAATTCTCTTCAGCCGGATTATCCCGGAGAGTCCAGCTGCGGAGGCCGGACTCATGGCCGGTGACCTGCTGCTGTCCGTTGACCAACGGCCCATCCGCTCAGCCCTCGAACTCAGCAGCCTCATCCGGCTCAGTGAACCCGGAGATCAGTTGCAATTGGAACTTCTCAGGGGGAAAGAAAAAATTGTCCGGGAAGTCACCACTCAGATCATGCCGCAGAGCGACATTCAACTCGAAGCAATTAGCGAATAAGTTCTTGCATTTGATCTTTTCCAACGGAAAACATTGTCATGGCCGGAAAAAATCATATATGATTTTTTCGACTCGTGCACTCGACCCTAACCACTAACGAAGCTGTGCTTATGAAAATACTTCTGCTCAAAGAACAGGATCCGACAGAAACCCGAATCGCCGCCCTGCCCGAATCGGTAAAAAAATTGGTGGCTCTGGAAGCCTCCGTACAAGTCGAAAGTGGCTTTGGAGCTCCTTTGCATATTGAAGACGCTGTCTATGCAGAAGCCGGTGCGGAAGTCGTATCCGATACCGCCGCCGCCATGGCAGACGCCGACGTCGTTTTACGCTTAGGAAAGCCTCACGATCCCGAAGGGCTGAAAAAAGGAGCCATTCATATCAGCTATTTGGATCCTTTTGTAGATCTGGATACGGTGAAAAAATTTGCCAAGGCGGGAATAAGCGCCATTTGTATGGAAATGATTCCCCGGACCACCATTGCCCAGAAAATGGACGCCCTGAGCTCTCAAGCCAGTTTAGCCGGATACTCGGCTGTACTTCAAGCGGCCTCAAAACTTCAGCGAAGCCTGCCCATGATGATGACGCCTGCGGGAACCCTTTCTCCCTGTAAAGTTTTTGTGATTGGTGCGGGAGTGGCGGGACTTCAGGCCATCGCGACCGCGAAACGTCTTGGCGCCAGGGTGGAAGCCTTTGATACCCGCCCCGTCGTGGAAGAGCAAGTGGAGTCCCTCGGTGCCAAATTCCTGAAAATTGACCTGGGGGAAATGGGACAAACCGACGGAGGATATGCCAAAGAGCTCACCCCCGAACAGATTGCCAAACAACAGGAGGCCCAGGGGAAAGCCATCGCAAAATCGGATATCGTCATCACCACCGCTAAACTTTTCGGCCGCCCTGCCCCGCGTTTGATTACAGACGAACAGATCGCCGCCATGACTCCGGGATCCGTGATCGTGGATAT
>JGI12210J13797_10528969_pt1 | contig 22970 bp, 17 predicted proteins | sample ElkSlonscriptome_3_FD_13797 | JGI IMG/M metagenome (IMG submission 13797)
CCGTAATTGCTGGACCTGTTCGTCGCTGAAGGAACTGATGGGCACATGGACCAGTTGTTTCTTATGGCGACGCGCTAAACGTTGCCATCCACTACCGGGCGGCAATGCCGATAGAATCGCAATTTGACGGCCGCGCGAATGCAAGCACGCCGCAGCGATCAACCGTTCCTCGAGCGTCGTTGCATAATCGAGGCGAATGTCATTCCAAATATCGGGCAGCATGACGGGCGGATACAAGAACATCGCTCCCCCGTAAATACTCAGCCCAATGCCTGGGCCGACCATTTCGTCCTCGAAACGTGTCGCATAGAACGCCAATGTCGATTCTTGGTCGTGCTCGGCAAACCATGTTGTTCGCCATGGGTAGGTGCGCGGATCCGATGGTGAATCGAACAGCATCACACAAGCATCCAGTAATCCTCGGCTCGGCGGTGCGACTTTTACATAGATTTGCTTCTCGTACCAATGTCGCAGCGTATCACGAATATCAATCCCATCCTTGACACTGGTGGTGAACTTTTCGGTACGCGCCAAGTCGTTTCCTATGATTGCTTTGGCGCGATCAAAAACGCGAGTACGAAAGTTTTCGATCTGCGTATCCTCGGGCGGATAGCTACATTGCTGGTACGGGTTCCACTGATATTGCCAACGCTCCTTTTCGAATTCCGTCGGCCGGCGGCTCAGTTCGATCCGCTGCCAACTAATCGGTGGACCAGGAAGTCGACTGACGATCGACACCGTGTCACCATCGGGCAACCTCGCTTGATCGATCCCCAGTTTGACGTGTGGAAGAACATCGGCACCGTCAAAGTCTTCGGCCGATTCGAGAAAGGGATAATGGTTGGCAAGTTCGGCAACATGCAGAGCAAATTGGTCCCCGAGGATCTGTTTGGATGCCGTAATGATGGTGACCAAATCAGGAGTCATGCGACGATGAATGAGTGACAGATTACGGATGTAAGTCAAACATTTGGAAAGGAGTAACGGTGTGATTCGGCGAGCTCGGCTGCCAAGTTCTTGGCGGTAGTTGTCTCGCGCCGCCAACATCAACTCCTTAACCCCATCGATTTGCAGGTCTTCGTCGTCGTCCAATTCCGCTCTTGCCCGTTCGTACAACCCTGTGATGAACGGCAGTTCGCCGAACAGAAATAACAACGATTTCGAATCGACACAGTAGCGGGTAACCGGCTCGACCAAATCGTGCTCTGGTTTGACGTCACCTTCGATCGGCGAACCGCTGTTTGGGTCGAGCCGGTTATAGGCTTCTCGAATCCACGGCCAATCCAAGACACTGCAAACCATCAAGATGCGTTGATGACGTTTTTCCAATTCACGAAGCTGTATCGCCATATACTTGATGCGATCGACCGCTTGGCCATCGTGGGGCCGCGCAATACTCGGCAGCACCGCTGCGGCAAACATTTCAGGCGACACTTTGCGCACCGCAAAGGGGTCAGGCATCACGGCGGAGTGAGGACAGAATGGATCGGTTTCCAGATCCACGTAGGCTCGCGGCACGTGCTCACCCATCGCCGCGCGTATCGCCATAATCACCGGTTGGCACGGATCGATCGGCACGAAGCTGGTCGGTGGAACATCGTCGTCTTCTTCGTCGTCATCATCCTCATCCTCCGACGCGTTCCATTGCTGCTGGCCCCACGACGGAGTCGACCAATCGGATGGTGATGACTCTGAGTCAAAACGTGGCGTCGGTGGCTGCATCACCATCGAAGGTCTTGGCAACTCCAAGACGGCTTCTTCGACTTGCTCTCGAAACGACGCAGGCAATGGCACCGCCAAACAATCGGGTGAATGTTCCAGGAACCAGCGTCGCACGGTCAACGCAAATTGGCCGCTACCATGAATCACCGGTAATATCGAAACGCGGTCACTAAGCCGGAGCAGCGGTGGCGTTTGATTCTCGGAGCTAGCATTCACAAAAAGTCTCTATGGATAAAAAGAAGAACTCGATGAATTGTCGCTTCCAGGATCACTGCGGTCAACATCGCTGCGATAGGCCCCAGTGCAAATCGTAGCGGAAGTCGTCCGGGATTTCGTCCGACAACGCCTCGCAACCGAAAGCCATAACCACTTCCGTTACACGAAATTCAATCTGGATAAACCGCAGGTCGTCTTTGTCCAGTCGTGTTAGAGCCCGTTCGGCAAACGTCTAGGCATTGGAGAACTTTTTGCTCAGGACATTGTTGTTCAAAATCGCCGGTTTCCTCATCACGGGGAAACCAGGCATTCTTCTTTGATAATCTTATTTTTGAGTGTTTTTTCTTAATGCATACTAATCTAGCGACTACGGCTCTGGTTTGCCTGTTGGGCAGTTCGTTGTTACGCGTCAATACATTGGCTGCCCAATCGAACCGGGTCAACATCTGTCTGCTGGCCGGACAATCCAACGCGGATGGACGTGGTGAGACGTCGGGACTTCCTACCGCACCAATCAATTTGCAGTTACCGCAAAGCGACGTTCCGTATTACTTCCAAACGGAAGGTAACGTGCATGGTTTGCTGGAAAACAGTGTAACGACATTGCGTCCAGGGACAACTGAAACGAGCGTCGGAGGCACCAGTCATTTTGGTCCGGAAATTGGATTCGGTCGATCGATGGCCGATTTTTTTGCTGAGCCCAGCGATCCTTCGGTGGCAATTATTAAGTAGGCTAACGGGGGCCTGGGCAATGGTCAATGGAAAGGAGGCGGATCGTCATCGCGGGTCAACGATGGCAGCGAGTACAGAAAATTTCAAGACACGGTGGACGCTGGGATCATTGCGATCGGCGAGGCCAACGCAGGGAAAACGATCAAGATCGCTGGAATGCTGTGGATGCAGGGTGAATCGGATCGCGGCGGGGACGGCTCGAAAGCAGCCGCCTACCAAGCAAACCTAACCGATCTGATCACGGATGTGCGGGCAACCTACGGTGCCGATATCCCCTTTGTGATCGGCCAATTGTCGGATGGCCAAGCACGTACCGATGGACTCCCGGACTATTTGATGATAGTGCAAGACGCCCAAGCCGCCGTAGCAGCTGCCAGCCCGCTAAACTTTCTGGTGGAAACCAATTGCTTTTCGCTCTACGATCAGGACCCTTCGCATTTTGATGCGGATGGGCAGTTCGCGCTGGGCCAAGCCTTTGCTTCGAAGTTGCAAGTCACAGCGGTCCCCGAGCCATCCTCGGGTTTCGTTGTGCTTGCGGCTACAGCTGCTTTTTGTTTTCGTCGTCGACGAGCCGGTTTGATAAGTCGTCAAGCCGGTAACGGATAGATTCCGTTCTATGATTCGGTGAGATCTATTTCATGAAACCTCGCGTTGCTCTTCTGATCGAGACCTCTAGTCAGTTCGGCAATGAGATATTGCATGGCATTCTTCGTTACATCAAGTCGCACGGCGATTGGTCGGTTTTTTTGGAGCAACGGGACTTCATGCGAACACCGCCGCACTGGTTAAAAAAATGGCACGGCGATGGGATCATTTCACGAGTTCATTCGCTCGAATGGCTGGACGAAGTCATTGAAACGGGAGTCCCGTTAGTGAATCTCAACGACCGTAGTCGTGGTGAAGATCAACACATTGACGTTCAATCGGATGATGACCAAGTCGGAAAGATGGCCGCCGAATATCTTCTCGATCGAGGATTTCGGCATTTCGGATGTTGCGGCTTTGAAGGCGAAGGATGGTCGGTTCGACGCATGGCGGCCTTTGTCAGAACCCTCCGTCGAGCCGGGTTCAAGTGTAGTACGTACGAGTCACCCAAGTACGGGTCCGAATCACATGATTGGGAAGAACGGCAAAAACGGATCACAAAATGGCTTCACTCGATGCCACGTCCGGTTGGCATCTTTACCTGCAATGACGTGCGCGGCCAAGCGGTCCTCGATGCTTGTTCGACAGAGCAATTGGCGGTTCCCGAAACTGTCGCGGTGATCGGCGTCAATAATGATAACCTGCTTTGTGATTTCTGTAGCCCGCCACTATCGAGTGTGATGCTCGATGCGAAAGCGATTGGCTACACCGCCGCAGAATTGCTCGATCGCTACATGGCGGGCGGTCCCCGTGAGAGCGAAACGATCTTCATTTCACCGCTGGGGGTCGTGACCCGGCAATCCACCGATGTGATGGCAATCGATGATCCCGATGTCGCGGCGGCGTTGCAGTTTATCCGTGAAAATGCTTGCCGTGGAATCACGGTCAAAGATGTAACCGATGCGACAGGCCGGTTTCACTCTAGTCGAACTATTGGTGGTAATCGCCATTATTGGTGTGTTGGTGTGTTGGTGGGGTTGTTGTTGCCGGCCGTTCAAGCGGCCCGTGAAGCAGCTCGGCGGATGAGTTGCAGTAATAACTTCAAGCAAATTGGGTTGGCGATTCACAATTATCATGCCGCTTACAATCAATTGCCTCGGCACGGTGGCGGTTCTCACGAGACACCTGGCGGTGACAGCAATGGGGATGAAACGATTGGTGGAGGTAACGACCGCTCGGAGCTGAGTATCCTTGTCGGGCTGACCCCGTTTATCGAGCAGCAAGCTTTGTGGGAGTCGATCAGCAACCCGAGCATGCAGAACCTGAGCAACACAACTATGACCTCACCTTGGAGTCCGATGGGCCCTGCGCCACAGACGCGTGAGTACGTTCCTTGGTCATCTGAAATTCCTGGTTTCCGTTGTCCGAGCGACCCGGGGACGGGACTTCCCTCGCTCGGTCGTACGAACTATGCAGCCTGTCTTGGCGATTCTGGGTACATTTTGCAAAAAGGAATAAACCAAACAAACGGAGATCCCGACACCGTTTACGGTCAGGCATGTCGAGCTTCGCATCGTGGTGCATTCATGGTCCGAAACACCACCCGTTTTCGTGATATCCTTGACGGTTTAGCTAATACGATTGCGGCAGCCGAAATCACGACCTACCTCGGTGATCTTGATACACGATCGCACACGCGGAGAATTTCGCCCGGTAGTAGTAGCGTATCGGCTCCGTCGGGTAACGCCAACGTCTACAGCAACCCGACCGCTTGCGACAAGTATATCGATCCGACACGTCCTCAGTTTTGGGCAACGGCGGAGACCGGGTTCGATGCAGGGCGAAAACGCGGATTTAAATGGGCATCGAGCAATCCAATCTTCACCGCCGTGGTCACGATCCGCGCACCAAACAAACCGTTGTGTTTGCCAACTAGCGACGATGAATATGGTGGCGTGTTACCACCGAGTAGTCGTCATCAAGGTGGTGTGCATGTTCTGATGGGTGACGGTGCTGTCAAGTTTGTTACCGACTCCATTGAGGCTGGAAATGAGACAGCGGCGATGACATGGCAATTAAGAGATGGTTCGGACAGTAACAATGTGGGTGGGAAGAGCCCCTACGGTCTTTGGGGAGCGCTTGGCACACGTGCTTCCAAGGAAGTCATTGAAGCTGACTTTTAGTTGTTACTCCAGAAAGAACTTTTTCCGCCGAAACCCAGAGGAGTCTCTCTGTGTTTCGGCAATCAACTTGGCCTTCATCTCGACCCTCTCGCGAAATCATCAAATCAATGAAACACATACTTAACATCTTATTCGGACTTGCTCTTTGTTCTGTTTTTTCGGTCGGTTGTGGTCGTAGCAACGAACCGACGGTCATTCGCGGGGACGCGGATGAGTTAGAAGCACTGAAAGCGGAAGAAGCGGAATGGGAAGCGAATAAGCGCAATTCGGCGAACAACGAGGGTGGCGACTTCTGAGTCTTGGTCGGTTGTTCGATGTCCAATTTTCCTAACTGTTTTCTCGCATTAAGGATCAACCCGAATGAAGGGTGATGCCATTAGGCTTTTTCTTGGTCCAGCACTTCTATTCGTTCTGACAACAGAGAACGTCAGAGCGGTCGAAGCGATCAACCAAAAATTGCCACCTTCTGCGCTACACCTATTTGTCTTAGCCGGTCAATCCAATATGGCGGGCCGAGCTTCGGTTGAAGCGATCGATAAACAGATCGACCCTCGTGTGTTCGTGCTCGACGAGTCATTGCACTGGAAACCGGCGGTCGATCCGCTGCATTTCGATAAACCTCAGGTCGATGGCGTGGGAATTGGCAAATCGTTTGCAATCGCTTATGCCGATGCCAATCCAGGTGTCAATGTGGGATTGATACCGTGTGCAGTCGGTGGAACGTCAATCAAGGTTTGGGCACCAAGTGCGTTTCACAAGCAAACCAAAACCCATCCGTGGGATGACGGCTTGGTTCGCATTCAAGCAGCACTTAAAGACGGAGAGCTCAAGGGGATACTTTGGCATCAAGGTGAGTCAGATACCAACCAATATTCTGCACCCAAATACGAGCAACGACTGACCGAACTGATCCAACGTTATCGATCAACGTTTCATGCACCCGACGTCCCGTTCATTATTGGACAACTAGGGCAGTTCAAAGAGAGGCCATGGAATAAGTACCGGACGATGGTGGATGCTGCACAGAAGAATGTATGCGAAAAGGATTCCGCCTGCGGCTTCGTTAGCTCGGATAACCTCGTTCACGGAGGTGACAACGCCCACTTTAGTAGTTCGTCAGTCCGCGAATTTGGACGTCGTTACTACCATGCCTATTCGTTGCTGACAGAGAACCAACTTGTTCATTGATAAACGCCGCCTGATGTATTTTAACCGCTCGATTAGTACCTTATTGTTCGCCGCCGTTTTTTTCTCATTCGCAGCCGGCGAAGACGAATCTTTTCTATATGTCGATGCTAAGATCCGCGTCTTTCATACCAAGGACGGCCGCAAGTACAACGACTATCGACGTCAGGAAACTCTTACAGTCGATCAGTTGAAGGGCTACCGGTCGAAACCCGACCGCTTGAGCCGGTACGGCGGCTTGGCGGAATCAAAACATCGGGCGACCGGTTTTTACCGCGTCGAAAAGATCGACGGTCGTTGGTGGGCTATCGATCCAGACGGGCATCGTTTTATCCAGAAAGCCGTTAACTGTGTCAACATCAGCGATTGCAAAGAAAGTAAAGAGGCATTTGCAAAGAAGTTTAGGAGTAAGCAAGATTGGGTTGGCGAATCACTGAACTTTCTGATTGCAAACGGCTTTAACGGAGCAGGTGCGTGGTCGGACGTCGACCTGATTCAACAAGCAAATGCGAAGAGCGCTGCGGCCGATGAATCAGGGGCTCAGTTCTCGTACTGCATCAATCTGAATTTCATGAGCACATACGGACGCGAGCGTGGCGGAACGTTCTTTAAGCCTGGTCACACGGGCTACGCCAACGACGCCATCTTTGTGTTTGATGATCGCTTCCCTGAATTTTGTGATGAGCACGCACGCCGAATCATCAAGCACCAATCCGATCCGAATCTGTTTGGCTATTTTTCGGACAACGAGCTCCCCTTTAAGCTAAATGCTTTAGAGAACTACTTGCAACTAACTGAAGACGATCCCGGTCGCATCGCGGCTGAAAAGTGGCTGGCAGATCGTGGCGTCAAGCCAGCGGAGATTACCGCAGAACTCCAGGAAGATTTTGCCGCGTTTGTTGGCAAAACATACTTCTCGATCGTCAACAAGGTGATCAAGAAACACGACCCTAACCACTTGTTCTTAGGATCTCGCTTCTATTCGAAAGAGCGACAAAACGAAAAGTTTATGCGGGCGACCGGTAAATATATCGATGTAATATCGATCAACTACTACCACCGTTGGACTCCGCGAACGCCCGAATTGGAGGCGTGGGAAGTGTGGACCGGCAAACCGTTTATCGTGAGCGAGTTCTATGTGAAAGGAGACGATTCGGGACTACCGAATCTCTCGGGCGCTGGCTGGTTAGTCCGGACGCAAAAGGACCGTGGGCTTTTCTACCAAAACTACTGTCTCGGTTTGCTGAAATCAAGCAATTGCATCGGATGGCACTACTTCAAGTATCAAGATGAGGATCCCGATTGGAAATCGACCAATTTGCCGAATCCTAATACCAATAAAGGAATCCTCGATCTTCATTACAACGCATGGCGACCGATGGTCGACGAAATGCAGGATTTAAATTGTCAGGCCTACGGATTGATTGAGTATTTTAAACAGAGGTCGAACTAAGCTAGTTGTTAAGCAGCAGGACTGTAGCATTGACATGACTTTCGATGGAAAACCGATCGCTAAAGCAAAGGAAGCCGTAGGAGCGCACGGTTATTGCGCCTTCCCGGTCTACCCCCAGCCCGTGAGCTGGGGTAGATAATTTGCCAAGGTCTTGTTCTTAACACGCTGAGTATCGCTTATCCCTCGCTATTCACCTTCTCGTCATCCTCAAGCTTTTTCGCTAAATCTTTCGCTGTCTTCAGATGGCTTTCCACTTTGCCGATCGCTTGATTAGCGACTTCATTTAGCTCTTGGGGACCTGTGTTTTGAATCGCCTTTAGTTCGGCGAGCAGCATCGTGTGGCTGACAATTTGTTGGCCAAGATATGCCATATTGAAATTTTGACCTTGTTTGTTTTGCATCATTTCCTTGGTCATCTGCAGAGCATTTTGACCCGCTTTATCCACAAGATCACAAAGCTGTTGAGGCACCCGGGCTGCCTGTTTGTTACTCGCCCCTTGGTTGACCTTGTTGAGTTGATCGTTTAGCGATTTGTGGTCGTCAATGATCGTTTGGGTAAAGTCTTTGACTTCTTGATTGTCTGATTTTTGCTGAGCCATTTTGGCGAGCTCAATCTCGGCCTCATTGCATTTTCGCAGTTTCATCACCAATGCTTTTTGGATCGTCGGACCTTGTTGGTTTCGAGCATTTTGGTTTTTGTTCGTTTGGTTTTTGTTCGTTTTAGCATCTCCGCTGTTGGAACGTTCCGAGGAATCATTTCGTTGCTTGCTATTCGAATTGCTTTGCTGATCATTTTGCTCGTTGCCATCGTAGGCGGAGCTACTTTGCACTTCACCTTTCATGGCCTTATCACGTGGCGCAATGGTTGCTTCGACCTGCCGTTCTTTTCCTTCTGAAAAGACGACTAATTTAGCCTTTTTGTTGGCATCCAATTGGGAAATTCGCGTCTTTAATTCGACCAGTGACTTCACCTCTTCGCCGTTAAGCTTCAAAATGCGGTCGCCCGTTTTGATACCTGCTTTATCGGCGGGGCCCTCTTTGTAGATTCCCGAAACTCGAACGCCAGGATCACTTTGCACAGAGGAGTAAGGATCCAACAGCACGCCTAGTGCGCCGTACTGCTTCGCAGCAGTCGGAGAACTCTGTTGGTCGTTTGACGGTTGGTCGTTTGACTGGTTCTGATCCGACCCAGTGGCTTGGTTTTGATCGTTTTGCTGATTCGAAGGCTGGTTATCTTGAGCGTTAGCGGCGCCGCTCAGAGCGAGGGTGGCTGCTAACGTGCACGTGGGAATCGCTGCAAAAAGTAGGCGTAAACGCATTTCTGTTCTCTCTGTCATTGGAAACAAGATGGGATGGACAGCGATGCCGTCAACCGTGAGGGAATCGCCGAAAGATTAGTACTTGTCTAAACGCAAATCTTGTTCCAAATTATCTCGTGAGAGTTCCGCTACAGCGGCGAGAGTCTGTGAGTGTCGATCCGTTCTCCGAGGCTGTGAATTGATTCAAGCCGCCGGTATCGCAGCGCGGCGTTCTGTCAACAAAAAACCGGCGGCTAGCGCCTTACCGCTCACAAATAGAATGCTCGACCGAATAAATCCACAACCTCTCCGCGCGGTATGCGACTTCCGTCTGGCGAGCAGAGGTTAGACCTAAGCCGATCGGTGGACGCCGTCAGCTTGGAGATCGGAGCGGAATTCGGTGATTCGGTTGGCGGTTAACGCGACGGTCGAACGGGCTTGGACCGCATAGAGGCGGCTGCCTAAAACGGGAACCGCGATGCCGATATCCTCCGGTGACGGTTCATGCGTATCAATGACGCGGTTCCAATCATTGAATGCCGTAGGCACATCGGGTAGTTCAAAATCGATCGGTTCCCAGTGGGCATTAAAGACCAAGTGAAACCATTTGTCCGGCGTTTCGATCGTAAAGGCAACCGTACGCGAATCTTGACTCCAATCGGGCTGATCCAAGATGGGGCCGTGCCAACGAACTTTGGCCCGTGCGATGACCTCGTTCAAGCTCAACTTGGTGTCTTTACGGGCTGGCAAACTCTTTCGGTATTCGATCAGCTTTTTCAGGAATCGGTGGATATCGGCATGTTGAGTCAGCATCCTCCAATCGAACCAACTGATTTCGTTGTCTTGGCAGTAGGCATTGTTGTTGCCGAGCTGAGTCCTCCGGACTTCGTCGCCCATCAGTACCATTGGGACACCGAAAGCGAGCATGTTGATGGTCAGGAAATTCTTGATCTGTTTGACCCGCAATTGCTCGATCGCTGGATCGGCCGAGGGTCCTTCGACACCACCGTTCCAACTTAGATTCTCATTATGCCCGTCACGATTGCCCTCCAAATTCGCTTCGTTGTGTTTCGTGTTGTACGAGACCAAATCGTTTAACGTAAAACCATCGTGGGAGGTGACAAAGTTGATGCTTTGTTCGGGCTCGCGATTTCGATGGCCATAGATATCGGGACTGGCCAAGAACCGTTTCGCATACGTACCCGTTTGCCCCGGATCGCCTTTGACAAAGGACCGCACGTCATCGCGAAAATGGCCGTTCCATTCTTTCCAGTGATCGCCGAAAAAGCTGCCGACTTGATACAAACCGGCGGCATCCCAGGCCTCGGCAATCAGCTTGGTGCCACTGAGAACGGGATCGGTTTCGATATCCCACAAAATGGGCGGGTCCGCTTGCGGGTGTCCTTGGGTATCGCGGGACAGCACGGATGCCAAGTCGAAGCGAAACCCGTCGACATGCATCTCTTCGACCCAGTAGCGTAGACTGCTTAGAATCATCCGACGGACAATCGCATGGTTCCCGTTGAGCGTGTTTCCACAACCGCTGAAATTGGCATAGTGGCTGCGGTTTTTCGCTTCTGGAGGCCGGCTTTCTAGGATGTAGTAAGCCGGGTTTTCGAGACCACGGAAACAAAACGTCGGCCCGTTGTCGCCTCCTTCCGCCGTATGGTTGTAGACGACATCCAACAGGACTTCGATGTCCGCCCGGTGCAGCGCCTTGACCATATCGCGAAACTCGTCGAGCACTTCGATCGGTGACGGAGTCGATCCGTAACCCAAATGAGGAGTGAAGAACGAAACGGGATTGTAGCCCCAGTAATTGGTCAATCCCGGAGGTGCTTCTTGCGGGTCGAATTGGAAAACGGGAAGCAGTTCAACGGCGGTGATCCCCAAGTCTTTCAAGTAGGGGATCTTTTCGATCAAGCCTCGGTAGGTACCACGATGGTTTGGAGCAACGCCAGAGGTAGGGTGCCGCGTGAACCCACCGACGTGCATTTCATAAATGATCGTTTTGTTGAAAGGGTGCCGCAGCGGTGCATCGCCTTCCCAATCATAGAGGCTCAAATCGGCGACAACGCTTTTCATCGCGTGGGGAGTATTGTCACCCGGTCGTGCGGCGGCTTCACGATCATAAAGCTTCGGGACGGCAACGGCGCGGCCGTAGGGATCGAGCAAGATCTTTTTGTTGTCAAATCGCAGGCCATGTTCGGGCAGATAGGCACCATCGGCGCGATACGCATACACTTGACCCACGCGCACAGCGTCAACATGAACATGCCAATAATGAAACGTGCGATTGATCTCGCCATCAAGCTTAATCACACGAGCAGGTTTGGGATCGTCGACATGGTCAAACAATAGCAGCTCCATCGAGGAGCAGCTTTTCGAGTGGACGCTAAAATTAACGCCGTCGGCGGTCAGAGTCGCCCCGAGCGGATAAGAGGTGCCCTTGCCGATGTCGCTTGTCATAGGTGTCATTCGAGGTAGATCGAGGCGTTTTCGTGCATTAGGGTACACGTCGATGTAATAGTCTCTCCAGCAAACAGCCTAGCAAAGCTCCCCTGGCTTTCAAAGCGGATACCGACATTGGGGTCGATCGAGCATAAATCTGCTGTTTTCAGGAAACGCATGCCTCTCTACCTTCCCGCCAGTCGTGGTTAGTCCCTACAATCATGCCCGCCGATCGTTTTTTCGTTTCATTCATTACTTTGTAGATTGTCAGGTTCGTATGTCCACTCGCCGCCGCGCTCGCGAGATCGTATTGCAATTGTTGTACGAAGCGGATGTCAACGATCCACGCGATGAACAAGAGTCGCTGAAATTCATCCGTTCACGCTTGCAAGGCCGCAAGAAATTGGTCGCTTTTGCGAACGAACTGCTACAAGGAACGTTGGAAAATCGCGAATCGATCGATTCGCAATTGTCAACGTTGGCGATGAATTGGACGTTGCCGAGGATGGCGGTGACCGACCGAAACGTACTACGGCTCGGTGCCTACGAGATTCTGTTTGCCGATACGCCCGGCCAAGTGGCCGTCAACGAAGCGATTGTGTTGGCAAAACGCTACGGTGACAAGAATAGCCCGCGGTTTGTCAACGGCGTGCTCGACCGGCTCTTTAAGAATCACAAAGCCAACGATCAACCGGCCGAGCCAGAGGACATTATCGACCGGTGACGAGAATTTGGCCGACAATCAGCCAAACAGCCGTGAACAAAATACCAAACGCAGCGTGGATGGTGTCAACATTCATGTTGAAAGGGCCTTAAAATAAGAAGGTGAACGGTCTGGTGATGGCCCGTTCCTTGGCCCTTCGCTCGGCTGCTTTCCTGCTTGGACTGCATCTGCCGATCTTTTGTTCGAATATTCCATTCGATGCGCTCTATGTTCCTGCGCTGAAAGTAGGTATCGGTTTGTTTGCCCAGCGAAAATGCGATAAAATCTTGACCGTGTTACAAAGTGCCTAACCCGACAAGTTCGTTGTTTTGAGCCCGACCGAAATCGGCTCTTTGACAGGAGACAGGATGACAATAAAATATTGGTTGATGAAAAGCGAACCGAACACGTACAGCATTGATGACTTGGCGGCTCAGGCTGACAAGACAACGTGTTGGGAAGGCGTTCGCAATTATCAGGCCCGAAATTTGCTTAGAGATGAAATCGCGGTGGGCGATCAGGTGCTCTTCTATCACTCGGCATGTAAACAACCGGCGGTGGTGGGGACGGCGGTTGTGTCCAAGGCGGGCTATCCCGATCCGTTTCAGTTTGATCCCAAGAGCAAATACTTTGATCCCAAAAGTGATCCCGAAAACCCACGCTGGTACGTGGTGGACATCACGCTCGAAACCAAGTTCGAGCGGCCTGTCATGCTGGCAGAACTGAGGGAGCGTGCTGGGATCAAAGGGATGGCGCTACTGCAAAAGGGGAGCCGTTTGAGCGTCCAGCCGGTTCGCAAAAAGGAGTTCGATACGATTATGAAGATGGCTGGTAACGTGTGAATAGGCGACTTAAAGGCACTGGTGGGTAATTACGTTGTCACTTGAAACGGTGTACGATAAGGGGGTGAGATCCACAAAGCTATTTTCCATCGATTTGTTAGGCATTTGAATTATGGCCAAGGTACTCTTAGTCGAAGACAGCCCCACGCAGGCTGTCAAAATGCGTTTGATCCTACAGGCGGACGATCACGAGGTGCGTCATGTTCCCAACGGTCGCGTCGCATTAGAAGCCCTTGCCGAAGACAGCATTGACATCGTCGTGACCGACTTGGAGATGCCCGAAATGAATGGCCTTGAGTTGGTCGAAGCGATGATGCTCGACTACCAACATATTCCAGCGGTCTTGGTGACCGCGCGGGGCAGCGAACATTTGGCTGCCGAGGCACTGCAAAAGGGGGCTGCCGGGTATGTTCCCAAAGACCATCTCGACAAGCAACTCAACGACACGATTACCAACGTGCTCGGAGTCATTCGCTCCGATGCCAGTTACGCGAAGTTGATCTCGAAGTTGAAGAAAAACGTCTTTGTTTTCGAACTCGACAATGACTCGGAGCTGATTTCGCCGATGGTCGGTTTGTTGATGCAGGTCGTTGCGGGGATGGAGTTGCTCGGCGGCAGCGACATGGTCCGGCTTGGGGTTGCGATCGAGCACGCATTGCTAAACGCAATGTACCGAGGAAATCTCGAACTTGGCCCTGATCAGACGCCTGCGCACCGCGCGATTGTCTACGATGACGCGACCAACGAATTGATCGAGGAGCGAAAGTCACAGGCCCCATACTGCGACCGAACGGTGCATGTGGAAGCGATGGCAAGCGAGAATGAAATCCGTATTTTGATCCGCGATAGTGGAAACGGATTCGACACCGCGAGCATGCTTGATGCGGCTTGCCACGACGATCTCGATAGTGAATCGGGACGCGGCTTGGTGTTGATGAAGAGCTTTGCTGACGAATTGATTTTCAATAACGGTGGCAACGAGGTAACCTTGGTCAAACGCTGCGGGGGTTTGACGAATTGACGTTTTTCCGCGATTCGAACTTTTTCGGAGGATGACTCACGTGACGACCAAGACTCATTTTAATGTCAGTAGGATCGAGAACATTCCGGTAGTCACATTGACCGATACGAAGTTTATCGATCGATTGATGATCCAAGAAACGCAGGATGAATTGATCCAGTACATCCAACTCGGTAAACCGGAGAAGTTGGTGATTAGTTTTGAAGGAGTGAAATCGATTTCTTCGGAATTTATCACCACCATGCTGCGTTGCAATGAATACGTTCGAAGTGCGGACGGAGAACTTCGCCTTAGTTGCATGAGCCCGGTGGTCCGCATGGCTTTCCAAGTCACCAACTTGGACGGAAACGTATTGGGGATCCACCATTCGGTGATTAACGCGATCGACTCATTTGGTTCGTAGTGCTTTGTCAGAGAGAAGTTTTAGACACGTAGCGATTGGAGCTTCCATGTCCGACCAGGTTCGAATTTTGGTGGTAGATGACAGTGGAACCCAGCGATTCATGTTGCAATCGGTGCTGTCGTCCGGAGACTACGAAATCTTGACGGCCGTCGATGGAGTCGAAGCGCTTGAATTGGTTGAGCGTGATGAGCCTGATTTGGTCGTCACCGACCTGCAGATGCCGCGAATGGATGGTTTGCAATTGGTTCGTGAAATCGGTCAATTGCAACGCTCCATTCCTGTCATCTTGACGACGGCGGCTGGGAGCGAATTGATTGCTGCCGAAGCGTTGCACGCCGGTGCGGCAAGTTATGTCCCCAAGAGTGGTTTGTCGACGCTGTTACTGCCGACGGTTCGGCGTATTTTAGAACTAAGAAAAGCGGCTCAAGAGAACAAGTCGCTCACCGCATGTCTCGATGAAGTGACCTTTCAATGGCTACTTGTTAACGATCAATCATTGGTCCCCGATTTGATCGGACGTGTCGAAGCGATCCTGAGTGAACTGATTCCCTTCGATCAATCGCAGCACATGCAGATTGCGATGTCGCTTGACGAAGCGATCGTCAACGCGATCGTCCATGGCAACTTGGAAATTGACAGTGAGATTCGCGAACATGATGACGGTCAACTTTACTTCAAAACGATCGACAAACGGCGGCGAACGCCCCCCTACTGTGACCGCCGGGTGTTGTTTCGCGTCGAGGCAAACCGTGAAGAGGTGACGTTTATCATTCGTGACGAAGGGCCTGGTTTTTGTGTCGAAAACGTGGCCGATGCAACGGATCCGGCAAACTTGGAAAAAGCGGGCGGACGTGGTTTGCTGTTAATGAATGCCTTCATGGATGAGCTCCAATACAACGATTGTGGTAATCAGTTGGTGATGACCAAACGCTTGGCAAACGTTGCTGAAGAAGCGATTTCATGATCGATCGTCGCTCGACGCAGATTTTGCTCGTGGAAGACAATCCTGATGATGTGTTTGCGGTGCAGCGTTGGCTTGAAAAGAGTGACCGGAATTACGAGCTCCGCGTGGCTGCCACCCTTGGTGAAGCCCAGGAAACGTTCAAACAACAGCGTCCTGATTTGATCCTGCTCGATTTAACGTTTGAGGAATCAACGGGACTTGATAGCCTTTACCAGGTTTTGTCGTTCGCAGACGAACTGCCGATCGTCATTTTGACGGGCTACGGAGATCATCGAATGGCACTCGAAGCGGTCCGCATCGGCGTCGAAGATTATGTCATCAAGAACGATATCACGCGCAGTGAGCATCTGACGCAGGCGATCGATTTGGCGATTGAACGTTATCGTCGCAAATTGGCTGAGCATTCGATCGTTGCGTTTGAAAACCAAATGGACTTGGCCCAGCGAATTCAGCAAACGTTGCTTCCCGAAGCAGGCGAGCATTATGACCGAGTTTGCTGGGGTGGACGATGTGAACCGGCCGAGCAAACCGGTGGTGATTTTTACGATCTGATGCGGCTGCCCGACGCCAGCTTGGCGGTCATGATCGCGGACGTCAGCGGCCATGGATTGGGGCCGGCGATGCTGATGATGGAAACGCGAGCGATCCTGCGGGCGATGTCTTTGGTCTGTGACGATCCGGGAACGATTTTGTCCGTGACCAACCAAATTCTTTGCCAAGATATCCGGCTGCGCTATTTTGCCACGTTGTTCTTTGGCGTCTTTTCGCCCGATCGAACCGTACTTCGCTACGCCAGTGCGGGGCATCCCGGTTATTTGTTGCGAAGTGATTGTCAGCCGAGGCCGCTCACCTCCAATGATCCGCCGTTGGGCGTTGTTACCGAACAAACCTACTCCACCGCCGCGATCGATAGCATCGCCGTGGCGAGTACCTTGCTTTTGTTCACTGACGGTGTTCTTGACTTTTTATCGGATAATACCGAAGAGTGTACATTTGTGCGGGCTGTCGAGCTCGCCAATGAGCATGCCGGCGGAACGGTCGCCGAAATGTTGGATGTTCTGTTTGCCAATATCGATTGCCACGATGGCAAACGCGATGATTGCTCGGCTTTGTTAGTGCGGACAGCTTAGCTTAAATCGCCGAACTAATCGGATTTACCCGATTGTTTTGCCTATTTTCTGGAAACAAATCTTCGTTTGCGGCGTCTAATCGGGTGAGGGATGACGATTTCCAGCCGATAATGATGTTTCCCGTCACTTTTCTGTTTCCGATTACAATACGTGCATGTTTCGACTCAAATCTAGCCGCCGATTTGCGAACAAGCGTCGCAGGATGCGGATCGAATCGCTCGAACGACGCAGCATGATGGCTGCCAACCCGATCGGCATGACCGAGCTCGATACGGGTGAGTTCTTGCTCGGAAATGTTGCCGTGACGCCTGTCTTTTTCGAAAGCAATGGAGACATCGACCGCGAAACTCAGGACTGGGTCACTCAAGACATCAATGCGACGATTGCTAAGATCACCGAAGGGATGAATTGGTGGTCCGACACGCTTGATACGCTCGACACCGTCCACTCGCTTGACTTTACCTTCGACTTCACGCACGCACTCAACCCCGTTGAAACGCCGTATGAATTGATTGACCGTAGGAGTCAAGATTTTGAGTTGGCGGTTGCCGATTGGATGGATTCGCTGGGTTATCCAGGTAGCAGTTCGGTTCAAACGGCGGTTCAGCAGTTCAATCACGATCAACGGATCAAGCTGGGAACCGATTGGGCGTTCACGATTTTCGTCATCGATTCCTCGGACGATCCTGTGCTAGGTGACGCCATCGAGGATCCGAACGATCCCGACGACAACGACGGTTTTTTTCCTGCGGGCGGCTTTTTTCGAGGCGCTTTTGCTTATGCGGGTGGTCTGTTTATGGTCACCCCATCGTCGCGGCCTGCGTCGACGTTTACTCACGAAATGGGGCATATCTTCTGGACTCGAGATGAGTATCCCGGTGGTGGTTCATGGTATGACCAACGCGGTTACTACGATACTCAAAACACCAACGCCGCGGACGACGCACCGGACGGGCACGTTCAAGAGATCAGCATCATGCGGTCGGGGATTCCGCTCAGCGAAGCGTACGACGCGCACGTTAGCCCGGCTGCCACGTTGGCGATGTTGGGGTGGCAAGACAGCGATGGGGACGGCATCTTTGACCTAGCCGATGTCCCGCTCGACTTGGACGGGGTTGGCTATTTTGACGACGCAACGTCGACCTATCATTTTTCGGGTGCTGCGTCCGCTGTGCCCTTGAGGAACCAAAATTCGGCCGGACCACAAAGTGATATCACGCTCAATCGAATCAGCGAGCTTCAGTACCGGCTCGACGAGGGCGATTGGATCACCGCCGCCACTCCCGATACCTCACGGGCTGATTTTGATCTCCAGTGGATCATCGAAACGCCTTTTGATCGCATCGATTGGCGGGTGATCGATGTCGAGGTCGGAGTCGTTAGCGAGTTGGTTTCTGGAACTGCGAATTCGCCTGCGATCTCGGCTTCGCGAATGGCTGGCTATACCTTTTTTGATGAAAACAATAATCAACTTCGCGATCCGAACGAACCCCTTTTAGCAGGGGTGACCGCTAGAATCGAACATGCCGATGGCAGGCCGGTTTTTCAGTCCAGCGTTGCGGCGGCGGATCTTCCCACCGGAAAAATGAATCCACAACAAACCGCCGGGGTGACTTTGTCGACCGACAGTTTTGGGCTAGATCCGGTCGTCTATGTCGAGCCGTCGCTATTGGCGAGCGGCGAAAACGTGTTTCAGGCCTACAGCTTCCAACACTCCAGTTTGCGCGAGCATTGGAATGCAGAAACCAAGTTCAAAGCGACCTTCGACGAGCCTGTGGGATACGTTGAGCTAAACATCCTCGCGGGTTCGGAACCGAGTTACGGACGCATCGAGGCCTATGACGCAGCTGGAAGTTTAATCGGGCGAAAAACGAGTGAGGGGATCGAGGTCGGCTCCAGTGCCATGTTGCGATTCGAAGATCCGGCAGCACAAATTGCATCGATCCGAGCGTTTGGGCACGCGGGAACGTCGATCGGAATCCAAGGCATTGACGTCGGCAGCGTCAATCAAGTGACCACCGATGAATCGGGAGTTTGGCGCTTCGGACAAATGGCCAGCGGTGATTACCGTATCCGCATGACAACGTCCGACGAATCGTTAGAGCTTCAGATGCCGTCGTTTTTGATGAGTGTGGATAACTCGTCGGGCGGCTTGATGCCGATTCCGGTTCGCGAGAGTGTCAATTCCTGGCACAACGCGAACATCCCGGGCGATGTCAACGGTGATAATCAAGTAACGGCAGGCGATGCGCTGGTCGTCATCAACTATCTGACCGATTTGGGAGCCAGACAGCTCGATGGGATTGCTCCTGAAAAAGAACTCGTCGATGTCAACAACGATGGATCGGTTACAGCGCTCGATGCCGTCATTGTCATCAATGCTCTGACGCCTGGCTCATCGGCCTCCGCTGCTTTGGATGCCGACGGTGAGCGAGTCATCGAGAATCCATCATCCGGAATTCCGCAGCAGTCCCAACGCGAGGTGACCGACCAAGTGTTTGCCGGTTGGGCTGCGGCCAGTTTACCGGAGTCTGAATTACCTGAGTCTGAAAAGCCAAGCATTCGCTACAGCCTAGGTAGATTGCCTATTTTGACCCCTACAAACCGTCCTTCTTCGGAAATCTCGAAAGACTTCTCAAAGAAAATGGTTGTGGATCGAATCCCGGGAAGCACAATAGACGAGGATTTGAACCTTGTTGATGGTTTGGCGGAAGAAGTCGAGCACTTAATTGGGACAAAGATCGACCTTTCGGTTGGTTTTCGCCGGAACTAAGTGGGCGGTTTGGTTGTCCAAAGAGCCACTTACGCCGGTTATTCCACCTATTGAAGCCAATTTGCCTGCCGAAAACGAAATAATTGACAACGCAGGACGGCTGGGTAAGATAGGCGGAATCCGTTTGCAAATCGGGCTTGTCGTCATAGGCCGATCATAACGAACACAATGATCCGAAACAGTAAGAAGCGAAGCGTTTGTTTTGGGTTGATTGCTTCCTCACATCTCTATTTTTAACTATCCCTGAGAGAATCAGATGAGACATCTGCGTCAGTTGCTTGGTCGCTCTGGATGGCCGCAGGCCGAAAAACGACGGAACCCAAACAAGAATCACGGAGGCCGCAAGCGTCGGCTGCAGAGTGAGACTCTCGAACGTCGTGAATTGTTGGCTGGCGATATCCTTGCCAGTAACTATCATAACGCGTCGATGCCGACCGATGTGAACCAGGATAGCCAAGTCACTCCGCTTGATGCGTTGATGGTGATTAACTACTTGAGTGATAAAGGTGGTGCTCAAGGGGAAAAGATTACCGGATTTGTGGATGTCAATGGTGACGGAGAGATTACGGCATCGGACGCATTGATGGTCATCAATGATCTGACTCGGCTCGGCGAAGGGGCTGGCGACCCGGTCATCGAGCTTCAGTTGAATCCGAAATCGCCGACGGGTGTGGGTAGTAGTAACTCGAATCTGCCTGATGCCGACAATGATCGCACGTTCGACGTTTCGGTTGGCCAGGTCTTTGAGCTAGAAGTTTCGTATCTCGACTTGCGATCCGCCGATGCGGAGCCTGGCGAGAACCCGGATCGCCGTGGTGTGTTCCAGTTGGTCACCGATATTTTGGCGAGCCAGGGCAACAATGTTGTTCCGATCGTTCACGAAGCTCAGCAGGTATTGGTCGGCCAGACGATTGGTACTCCCAATCCAAGTGGCACACGGTCCTTAGAAATCACTTTGACCGATGCTTCGGGTGCAGTCATTCCGGTTCTTGATGAGAATGGCGATTCTGTTATTGATCAGAACACGCAAACGGCCGTTCCGCTGAAAGCAACCATTGCTGCGGACGCCTTTGTTGCCGATCCTGTGGCCGCCCTTCGCAGCGCCATGGAATCGCTTTCCAATCCGACCGTAGGGAACTACTTCCCAACGGACAGTTTCGATGTGTCTCAACTCGATGAAGTGAATGCAGTTTCGGGCGTCGATGGCGATTACTTCCTGCAGGTCCGGTCCAAGGGTGAGGGATTGATCGGACAAGATGTCCCGAATGTGATTGTCAATCCAGTCTTGACGATCCCCAATGTAGGAACGTTTGCTGACAACTCGGTCAAGAAATTCAGTCGTCAGTTTAATGCGACCAACGTGATTCCATTTCCGCCCGCGAGTCCGAATTACTCGTTGGATTTCGACAGCACCAATCGCAACGGAAGTGAGTTCTTCTCCAATTCGGGTGTTCAGGGAACGTTCGAACCAGGCGGCGACAATGTTCTGTTTGATGAACTGCGTGGTCTCGGGGGAACCAGCATCGTTCCGGTCAATCAACTTTCCGGTGCCAACGACGCCCCCAGACCCTTCGACTCCTACAGCATCCCCGTCTTTATCTCGGGTGAAGTCACTGGATTAGATTTCAGCATCCAGCCCGGTCAAGACCCGGAAGCGGTCTTAGTCTACGGCTTCCTCGATCCAGGTTCATCGCAAGGTGGTTTAGTTGCTGCATCAACGACCTTTGGAACGACAACGGAAATTGAAGTGGTCGCGGCTCAAGTGGGCGAGGCGCTTAATGGCGTGACCATTGTGTTCAATAGCAACGGCCCAACGAACGCAGCACCGACAGCGAGTTACGATGGTACCGCAGAGGTCATCACGGTGACTTACGATTCGGGTGCCGCGACGGTTGCCAACCGAAGCTTCACCGCGATTGCCAATGTGATCAACGGTTTGGCCGATTTTAACGCCAGTGTCTCCAGCGGCGATGGTGCGGCGGCATTCGTGGAACCAGAAACGACTCCCGAGCTAGCCGGTGGTGGGGAACCACGATCGATTGTACCCCTCGACCGAATCATTCTTGATGCCGACTCTTCCTTTGTCATCAATGCTGTTCCGGTAGGGGGCCAAACCCCCGTTCCTGGAACCCTCGGTTTCCAAGCTGCGACTGCGGCCGTCGATGAAGATGCGGGAACGGTGACCTTGACCGTCAATCGCACCGGTGGCAGCGACGGCTCGGTCACCATCAACTACGCGACCGCTAACGGGTCCGCGACCGCAGGTTCCGACTATACCGCCAACACGGGAACGTTGACGTTTGCCGAAGGCGTGACTTCGCAAACGATCACGATCAATATTCTCGACGACGCGACCGTTGAAGATCCCGAAACATTCACGGTAACATTAAGTGCTCCGGGTGGCGGTGCGTCGCTTGGAACAGCGACCGCAACGGTAACGATCAATGACGATGATGAAGTCGTCGCCCAGCCCGGTACGATCGCATTGGCTGCCGCAACGGTTTCCGTTAACGAAGGTGCCGGCAACGCTAGCTTCGTCATCAACCGTACCGGTGGTAGCGATGGAAGCGTCACGGTAACTTATGCAACGTCAAATGGCAGCGCGACGGCGGGTAGTGACTACACCGCAGTCAACACGACGGTCACTTTCGCCGATGGTGAAACGACCAAAACGGTAACGGTTCCGATTTTGGAAGATACGGAAGTCGAAGGAAACGAAACCTTTATTCTCACATTGTCCTCGCCGACGAACGGTGCAAGCTTGGGGACGACGGTCTCCTCTACGGCGACGATCGTCGATAATGACGAGGTAGATCCGCAGCCGGGTTCCTTTACGATTACCCCAGCAACGGTCACGGTTGGCGAAGCGGTTGGTTCGCAGCAGTTCACGGTGACGCGTAGCGGTGGAAGTGACGGAGCGGTCACGGTGGCTTATGCGACCGCAAACGGTACGGCGACCGCTGGTAGCGATTACACCGCGACCAATGGGACGCTAACGTTTGCCGATGGCGAAACGACGATGACGTTCAATGTACCGGTTATCGACGATGCCGCGGTCGAAAGCAGTGAGAACTTTACGGTAACACTGAGCAATCCGACCGGTGGAGCAACTCTCGGTGCGGCAGTGACCTCGACGGTGACGATTACCGATAACGACTCGGGCCAGACTCAGCCAGGCGTGCTGTCGATCTCGCAGCCCACCGTCTCAGTCGGTGAAGGTGCCGGAAGCGTCACGTTTACAATCAACCGCACCAGCGGAAGTGATGGCATCGTGACGGTCAATTACGCAACGGCCAACGGCACGGCAAC
>JGI12210J13797_10044522_pt1 | contig 22969 bp, 15 predicted proteins | sample ElkSlonscriptome_3_FD_13797 | JGI IMG/M metagenome (IMG submission 13797)
GCACTCGCTGCCGCTTGCGCTTTGCAATTGTCTCGTCGAGCTTATCCACTTCGAGAATGTCGATGGAGTAGGACGTGGTGAGTGCGGTCAAAGCCGAATCGGCGCTGGAATAAGCGGCGGCGATAAGGCCGAGGACGAAAAGAATTCCGACAGCAGGGCCCAAATAGCCTTCTACGGCGAGCAATGGATATAATTGATCGGTTTGCTCGGGAATGGTTAACCCATTTTCCTGACTGTAGATGAAAAGTAAGGCACCGAGGGTCAGAAATACGAGATTTACCACTACCAACACCAAGCTGAACGAGATCATATTCTTTTGGGCATCGCGCAGGTTACGGCAACTGAGGTTTTTCTGCATCATGTCCTGATCCAAACCCGTCATGGTGATGGTAATAAACATTCCCGCCAAAAATCGCTTAGCGAAATGTCGTGAATCATTGATGTCGTCGAAAAAAAAGATGCGACTGTATTCGCTATCTCCTACCCTCTCCATTAAGCCTGCAGCATCGAGCCCCAGCGAAGTGGAAATGGAGTAAACGCTTATCCCGACGGCGAGTAGCATAAAGGCAGTTTGTAGTGTATCCGTCCAAATGATGGTCTTAATTCCACCTCGGAAGGTATACAGCCAAATCAGAAACACGGTGATACAAACAGTAACGGCAAAGGGTACCTCCATGCCAATGCGGTCGAAAACCGCAAGCTGTAGCACCATGGCTACGAGGTAAAGCCGGAAGGCCGCTCCGATTATTCGCGAAAGCAAGAAATAGGAGGCTCCGGTTTTGTAGGCGTGCCTGCCAAAACGATCTCTTAAATACGTGTAAATGCTCGTGAGCTGTAATCGATAATAAAGCGGTAGCAAGACGAAGGCGATCACAAAATAGCCGGGAACGTAACCCAGCACCATCTGCATGTAGGAAAATTGGGAGTCTCCAACCCAACCGGGGACGGAGATAAAAGTGACGCCGCTGAGCGAGGCTCCCACCATTCCGAATGCCACCACATACCAAGGTGAATTGCGGTTACCAACAAAAAAACCATCGTTATCTGCCTTACTTCCTGTAATTCGGGCAATAATGATCAGGGCGATGAAATACCCCGCAATGAGGAGAATAATTCCGGTTGGCGACATGTTGTCAAATAACGCCAAAAGATCATTTCACAAGGTGTGAAATTATGAGAGTTTCAAGACTCGGATTGTTGATTTACTGAATGACGAGCTTAGTCGTGGCTTGTCGCCCACTTTCACCGCGAATGCTCACAAGATAAAAACCGTTATTGAGGAACGGCATGGACTGAAGTCCGGCCAAACCATCGTAGGCGGGTATTCTTCGGTTCATAACCATTTTGCCGGTAATATCGAATAGTTCCAAGGTGATTTGTGATCCAAAACCCTCGGGTACCTTAAAGGTGAGCATTTCTCCCTCGGTCAAAGGATTCGGGTATATCGTTAAGTCATTTTGCATAGATGACATATCTTCAGTACCTGTGATATTTTGCAACTCCACCAATGCCACTTGAAAATCGGGAATCCCGTAACCGAGACTATCATTCGGATTTTGATAAAGGTGCGCACTTTGCTCAATGGCATCGAATAATTCCTGAGACGTAGCTTGAGGAACTGCTTGCCATAAACTAGCCGCCATTCCGGCAATGACGGGTGATGAAAAGGATGTCCCGTTTGCCGTTCTGATTCCATCGCCGAGATTAGCCAAAACAGTGGCTTGTCCTTGAGCCACAATATTGGGTTTGACTGCACCGTCAACTCTCGGACCTCTGGAACTGAATGAGGCGATTGTTTCATCGGGTCTTACTGCACCAACGGCCAAAACATTGTCTCCATCTGCAGGGGCACCGATATAAAACCAAGGCGAATTTCCTGAGTTACCGGCTGACGTGACAACCAACATTCCTTTTTCCGCGGCAATATTCGATGCCCTCGTGATAATGGTTGTGCTTCCATCCAAATCTTCATAGGTGTAGCTCTCTTCATCAGAATCGAAAAGAGTATACCCGAGACTGGTGTTGATGACGTCGATTCCAACGCTATCGGCGTATTCCGCGGCAGCAGCCCAATTGGCTTCTTCAATTCTTCGTTCCACCTGGACATCTTCGGTGATACAAAGCAGATAAGACGCGTCGGGAGCGGTACCGATCAAACTGTCCTCCAGATTTCCCGCCATTGTCGATAAAACATAAGAGCCGTGAGTGCTGCGCTGATAAACATCATCGTTTCCATCAACAAAATTCTTTGTCCCCAAAACGCGGTCACTATTCATCAATGCTTGAAGGGATAAATCTTGGTTTGCAAATGAAAAGCCACCGTCAAATACACCGACCCAGACTCCCTCTCCCGTATATCCTGCCTCGTGCAGAGGAATACCATTGATCATATTGATTTGATTGAAAGAAGGGCCGTAAGAGTAGTTGTTTTTAGGAAATGAAATGGTTTTATCCGTCAAAACTTCGACAGGGTGACCATCTTCTATTACATGGCTAATTTGTGTTCCAATCACTTCATCCAGTTCCTCAATCAAGCCAATGACTTCGGGATCTTGCGTCTCAATTAGAATGGCATTGAACCATTTCAAAGAATAGATAACTTCTAGTTCTCCCAATTCCCTGACGTCGTCTATGTATTCGGGATTTACCGGGAGGTCTTCTTCCGTAATGGGAATGTTTTGATCCACGCGGCGCATGATCGCGCGCTCAGATAAAAAATCTTCGGGCTGTTCTATGGAATACGGGGTACCCAATTTGTCTCCAAAAAATACCAAATACCGGTTGTCGCCAACCTGTGCCACCGCACTTGACCATAAAAAGAATAATACTCCTGCAATAACTAATCTATTCAACACCATAATCTATTATCTCCCATTTAAACTCGTGTCCCAAGCGAATGTTCTCCGCTATGGGCTCATTGACAAAGTTGAGCTGAGTTGTCAAGTCGCGTTCGTAGCGTTTGATTAAACCAACCCCTTCAGCGTAGATCTCAAATGCCAGCTCATCATCAATCAAATTCTTATTGTCTCGTTGTAGAACGCGAACGGTCCTCGGGAAGAGCAGGCCTTCCACCTGCCTTTCCACAAATAAGCTGTCGTAAAAAGCAGGCCATTCATCTTTTGCGTTAAGCGCGTTCAAATTCCACACAGCTGATTCCCGTATGGGAAAAGCCAACTTAATGTACCGAATATTCTCTTCAACTTTCTCGGCGTTTTGTGCTGTACGCTTTGCGAACCATACGTCTGTGAGGTTCCAGTCATCGGTAGGATTATCCCGTTTATACCTCACAATGCGAAGAGAAGGTTCCTCCTGTGCATCCAAAACTTCAGACTCAATTTCTTCTCTGATAAAGTAAGAAGTGGTATCGTGAATGCCTTCGATATTCGGGTCAGGCTGATCGTGCCAAATGCTGTCTGCCCGATATTCTACGAAAGTTCCAATTTGAACGGGGAAATAATCATACCCCAAATTCAGTTCGGGATCATCCGTATCGTCTTCTGTGCAAGAAACGAACACAAAAGATGCAATCAAGAAAAAGAGAAATTTCCTCATAAGGCTGTTACATAAATACAAGTTAATCAACGATTTCCCCCATGTTGTATATGGCTTTCTTTTTGATGGTTCCATCCTCTTTGTAAGTGATGATTTCGCCGTGAAGTTTTCCCTCTTTAAACGCTCCTTCGCGTTTAAGCCTAGTGCCATATAACTTCTGAACGGGGTATGGGTTTCCCGCTTCATCTATTCGTTCCTCGTTTTTCCACTCCCCCATATTAAACCACTCCTTGAATTTTCCGTCACGCTTTCCATTTTTATACGTGTACTCTGATCGCTGAATGTCATTGGGCCAAAACATCTCAAAGGTTCCGTTCTTGGGAAATTCTTCCTCTATTTTATCGCTTCGGTATACATAAATGATGTGCACCGATCCATCCTCATTAAAGAGATACCACGAGCTTTCTTTCTTCCCGTCCACGTATTGTCCTTCTTGAAGCTTGATGCCATCGGGGTAGTAGGTCGTGTACTTGCCGTCGTATTTCACACCGTCTACCACATAGGCTTTTAACTTTGGATTTCCATTATTAAAATACTGTTCCCAAAGCCCGTTTTTCAAGTCATTTTTGAACATCATTCGTTCCGAGATACTACCGTCGGAGTAATAAATCTCGGTCATTCCCTCTTTATCACCATCTTCGTATGACTCTTTCGAAGTAAGTACTCCCTCCTCTGAGTAAAAGGTCCAAATACTGTCTCTCTCTTGGTCGATGTATTTGCCTTCAGCCATTTTAAGCTCTATTTCCGGATAATACAGAGTGGCGTAATTTTCACCTGGACTTCTGTAATCAATTACCGCTTGAAGGCTACCGTCGTCGTAGTATCGCCGAAATGTTCCCACCGGAATTCCATGCTCAAAATTTCCGCGGTATTGAATCTCACCATTTTCGTATTGCTTTTCCCACAAACCATGCTTCTTCCCCTCACTATCATTTTGATTGATTTGACCAACTCCTTGATGGAATAGGAAAGTGAAAAAGATCAATCCAAAGACTTTATTCATAACCGAACTACTTCTTGATTTGATTGACAAAAGATAAAAACTCATTCTTAAAGTGTTTCCAAGAGTATCGCTGTTTCTCCACGGCGACATTCTTTTCAAATTGCTCTTCCAAATCATCTTGAAAAAAACGAGCCAAAGATTCAGCTATTGCTTCGGGGAATGGATCCACTACAAAACCTGCTTTCTCATGAGGGACAATTTCTGAAAGTCCCCCAACATCGGTTACGAGCATGGGACGCTCAAAATGATAGGCTATCTGTGTGACGCCACTTTGGGTTGCCGAGCGGTACGTTTGTGCCACAATCGAAGCAGCTCCAAAGTAGTTTTTCACTTCATTCTCGGGGATGTATTCATTTCGAAAAACCAATGCGTCTTCAATTCCCAGTGACTTTGCCAAGTCGAAATAGGTAGCGCTATCATCATAAAACTCTCCCGCTACCATAAGTTTGACCTTCTGATCTTTCAATCCTGATCGCGCAAATCCCTCCATCAATAAATCAAGACCTTTATATTTTCTCACGAACCCAAAAAAGAGAATATATCGAAAATCAGGATCGAGATCCAATGCCTGAATCGCCTCATTCTTGTGGACTTTCTGTCCAAAAAAATCGTAAAGCGGATGAGGACTGGTAGCGACTGGTTTTCCAGGTGCCAATCGATTTATGTCCTCCCCAACACTTTTCGAGAGTGTGAAAAAGGCATCGCAGTTTTTGAAAAAATACTGAGACAACACCTTATCTGCAGGTCGCGCCTCGTGGGGAATGGCATTATCGACCAAGCCTATAACAGTAACTCCTTTTTTTCGGAGTCGTCGAGCGATTGAGCCCAAAGCCGGCCCCATAAAAGGAATCCAAAAACGTATCACAACAACCTCGGGTTGCCACGAGGCAATAACCCTGGCTGTTCGTTTCCATGAAAGTGGATCAATACTGCTGATCAAGGGGTAGATATCCAGTTCACGCGGGGGATCTCCCTCTGCTTTTTGTGATTTACCGGGAAAAAGGACAGAGGGATACTGGAGGTAAAAACTCACCAGTTTTACCCGGAGACCATGTGTTAAGAGCTCATTGGCAAATGACTCGTTGAAATGTGCTATGCCACCTCTCAACGGATAGGCCGGACCAACTAAAACGATTGTTTCTTTTCCTTGCACGATGCGAAGTTAGGTATTGCTTCAGGCGCATATTCGCTCATTGATCAATAATGTGAAAAAAGAAGTGTGCAAAATAAAAACCCCCGATCTTTCGATCGGGGGTTTAAAGAAAAGCTTTCGTGATTTTATTTCTTGTAAAACTTCGATTCTGCTGCTACTCCTTCATCAGTAACGAGTTGAAGAATATAGTTACCTGTTTCCAAACTTGAAACATCAACTCTATTGGCGTTCAATATGCCCGCGTAAACTCTCTTTCCTTGAACGTCAAAAATAACCGCTCTGCTGCCGATCATATTTTTTGAAGCTTGGATGAAAAGTTCGTTGATCGCGGGATTAGGGTAAACAGATAGCGACGCCTGAACTTCATTTTCCACCGATAGCGTACTCGCCCCTTCTGTAATAGTAAGTGAAGTATTGATTTCGGGAGATTCAATGACATCGATAATACCTGAAGGCCAATTAACCACAACGCTGTCAATCGCCACATCCTGACCAAGACCGAAATAAGCATTTAGCGAGCTCATGTAGCGAAACCCGTCTCCACTTCTGATTTCTCTTATTTGACTGAAAGATTCGGTGTGAACCGTAATTCGAGCACCAATCCCATTCTGATTACTTTCCGTCCCAATGGTATTTACAACTAAGTAATTGTTGTCATTCCCATCATTGTATTGAACCGCAGAGCTCGTTACGACATCCAAGAAACCGTCGTTGTTCAAATCGCCGATTGGTCCATTCCAAAATTCAAGTTCCGCCAAATCAAAAGTCATATCTCCATTATTCCTGAAGATATAGCCTCCACCTCCCATGATGTCGAGATATCCATCATTGTCAAAATCGTGAGTTGTCCATTCAATACTCGTAATGTCATCCTCAATAAGCTCAAGGTTCGTTCCTACAGTAGCATCCTCAAAAGTTCCATCTCCCATATTCATCATTAGCTTGTGCCCTCCGAATTGAAAGCTACTTGCTCCAACGAATACGTCCATATCACCGTCATTGTCGAAATCACCCCAAGCGGAAGACCAAGTTTGGATAGGGTCTGCGAGTCCGATTTCTTCTCCTACTTCGGTGTAGGTTCCGTCGCCATTATTCCGATGCATTTCATTGATGCTGATAAGTTCACTACTACCGCGACATTTCGCAATAAACATGTCAATGTCCCCATCGTTGTCAAAGTCCGTCCATATTGAACCGTAATTTCCTCCGCCATCAATGTCTCCGAGTCCACCTTGGATAAACTCCATACTGCCGGCATCTCCCTGATTTATAAAATAGGTGTTGGCCTGCACATCGTGACAAACAAAGACATCGAGCATTCCATCGTTATTAATGTCAACCATGTTTGATCTTTGTGAGAAAAGAAAGAATCCTGATTCGAAATCTTCATCGCTGAATTGTTGGTCAAAAGTCAGTCCGTCATCAGAGCGGAACATTATGCATGCTCCCGATCCTCCACCGTACACTAAATCATTCCAACCGTTGCCGTCAACATCTCCTGCTGCCATACTCCAACTCGGAGTATTATCAGAAAGAACAGTTGGCAGTGATGTCGCCGCCAGGCCCAATTGTGTTTGAACAGCGAGATTTACGGACGTATTCTGAATGGCCACTACGTCATCCAAATGATCACCGTTCATATCGACTGCACCTCTAAGCGTTCCCGACAAAGAAATCGACTCCGGAGTGAATGAAAACAAAGAGGGAGCGGGAGGAGGAGGGGCAACATATTCACTTTCAATAAGCTCAAAGTCGAATCCTGTGGGTTCCCAATGGTCATCAAAGGCGATGTAGTAGCTGTTTTCAGGATAGACGACAATTTCGAGCGTAGACAAGTATCCGTTGCCAATAACACCTCCATCGTCGTCTCCTGCAACGCAATCCAAATTCCCACACTCGCCGGTGTAAACATGAAATCGCGTGTCGCCACCTGCATTTTGTTCCAAATCAGTGGTAATTTCAAGGTTGAATGTATCGGTGGGTTGATAAGTATACCATTCGCCGTTGCTCGCACCCAAACCATTAGCGGCACATATGGGTAGCGGGATCTCCGTCCCATCGACGGTATCAACGGTATGTAGTCCGGCGCTTATTGAGAGGGCCTCCGCACAGGAATTTTGAGCATTCACAGCACCGGCGAATACAAGGATTAAAAATGACAGGTAAATTTTTTTCATGGTTTATTTAGGTTTAATTGCAGATATCTTCAAGTGAATTAATGTATTCGGTCAAAAGGTCAACACCTTCTTCGTGTATGACGCTTTTGCCGATAAGCGGCATTTGAACATTTTCTTCCTCGGCGAGCAATCTATATACCAACATACTATTAGCGGCATCGCCCGCTTGGATGGTGTACTCCATTCCGGGAGGTTGGCCAGGGACAAATTCATCAAAGGGAACACAGACACCTATTTTATCGTCCCGTCCGTTTTCTTCGAATGAGAGTCGGATACTGCGATAAGAGCAATGCGCTCCGTCCTGATGACAATGCCCACAGTTTGCATCTAAATATGCTCTCACCCTGTCCTGCATGGGTTTGGTTTCGTCTTCCCAATTTACCATTGTTTCAATCTCAGAAGGATAAGTCGGAGCCAGGTAACCCATTTCAGCCCACTTCATCAGTTGATTCATTAACCCTTCTTGGTATTCAAGATCGGCGTTTAAGTTTTGTGGTTTGGGTCCGTTAGGTGTGGCTATTTCATTTCGCTTATGGCAAGTAAGACATTCCGCCTCGCTCGGAACTCTATAATTTATGGATAAGCTTTCACCGTTGTCGAGGATTACCGTCATCGGTTTTTCTTCACCGCTCAAGTCAAAAGTTGCTTCTGTTTGCGCTTCGTTCCAAATATAATCGGCAAACTCCCATTCTCCATTTCTCTTGAACATGAGTCTTGTCTCGATCACTCTTCGCTCATTGTTCGGCAAAACATTCTCATAAAAAAAGTTCTTGATCAATATCGCTCCATCGGGAAAGTTCAAGGACGAAAAGTCAGAAACATAATTGGCCGAAGTCCCCTCGGGCATCCATACGTAGCGGGATTTCTTCGCATAGTCGGTAAACAATTGAGTTATGGGCTCATAGAGCAGCAGGCCTTCATTAGGGACTAAGTCCGACATGTTATCACCCACAAAAAAGTTGTATTCAGCGAGACTTTCGTATGGAAGTAAATCAAGTTGAATGTTGACTGCCTCGAACGTAAAAGTGGTATCGGCATCAGTGGTGTCGACGCCTGAAGTGTCTGTATTTCCGGATGGCGGTTGTATTACGGGGTCATCTTCATCTTTTTGACAAGAAACGACTACAATAGAAATAACGAGGAAGAAAAGAAAAAATCTCCTGTACATATTTGGTTTCAAATTTATTGGTCAAAAGGTACGTCATTTGCAGGAATGACGCATTTCTGAATCAACAAGCATTCTTGCTTTTCTAAATGACGTGACGAGTTGATTAAAGTTGTATCAAAACCATTACCGACGGGATCATTGGTCCAAAGAGCCCATCGGTTATTGAACACTTATCCAAAAAAGGTACCGTAAGGTGAATTAATGTAAGGCTCAATCAGAAAATTTTTGAACTTTTGATCCAATGAATAATATCGAGAGATTTGAAGCCATTCTGCTTTTAGCTTTGCTGGTGAGTGGATACTTCTTTTTCAATGATGTAATAGGCCTTCGAGCCGAAGAACCCAGGAGGGCGGTCGTTGGGATAGAAGCTCTGATCGGCGAAAATGCCCTCGTTCCTGCCATTCACGGCGAGCCATACTACAACAAACCCCCCGTATACAATTGGATTCTTGCCACCTCATTTCTGCTCCACGATTCTTTCTCTTCTCAGGCGGTGCGGTTTCCGGGAGTGGCATCTCTTTGGGTCATTGCCACGTTGCTCTTCCTGCTGGTCAGAAAATATGGAGATTGGAAAACCGCACTTACTGCATCAATCATCTTTCTAACCTTTGGTGACCTGATCTTCTATGGCGCTGTAAATGCAGGAGAAATAGACTTGTTTTACGCGCTGCTTGTCTTTCTGCAAGCGATCGCCGTTTTTCATTTTCACCAAAGAAAGCAGCTATTGCTCCTTTTCTTGGTATCCTATTCTCTGGCTGCGGTTGGAACCCTCACCAAAGGATTACCGTCTGTGGCTTTTCAAGGGCTTACGATTCTTGGCTATTTCGGTTGGCTTCGCGATTGGAAAGGCCTTTTGTCGTGGACACACTTGGCGGGCATACTCTTGTTTTCGGCAATAGTCGGAGGTTATTTTTTCGCTTATTCACAATTCGGAGATGCGCCTGCTTTTATGCTGAACTTATGGTCTGAAAGTTCATCCAAATCAGCCAATAACGCTGATTTCGGGAGTATTTTTAAAGCAATCTATTCATTCCCGCTCCAACTCATTCAAATCACCTTGCCGTGGAGTCTCATTCTTATTTTGGCTAAAAAAGGGAAGTGGAAGCAATCGCCATTGACAGTCTTTTCCTTGGTTTTTATCGCTGTGAATATTTGGATTTATTGGATTTCTCCCGAGCTCCGAAATCGATACCTATATACCTTTTTTCCGTTTCTAGCCATTCTTATCGCAACGGTACTTTCCAAACTTTCCGAAACCGAAAAGTTTAATTTCAAGCTTTCGCGAATCGCGGCTATTCTCGCTGTGATTATCGGAGTCGCTTTTATCGTCTTACCCTTTACAGAGGTTCTCCCTGCGGATCAAGTTCCCGACATCCGATTTTTCATTTGTGGATTTCTGTTTTTGACCATAGCCGCTTTTCAATTTAGCTTTACACAAAACGGATTTCTTCATGTTGCATTCGTACTGGCTTTCCTTCGTCTGTCCTACAACATCTGTATCCTTCCCGTTCAAGCCGCCGATAGCAAATCGACTTATTACGCCAATCAGGTAAGTAAAATATTGGAAATCAGTAAAGGCCATGACGTATTTTGGACAGGAGACCCCTACTTTTTCTACCCCGAACTGTCACTTACTGGTCATAGAATTCTAACAGACAGCTTCTCCACGCCTCCCCTCCTTGCTTATCAAATACCCTATTATTACTCCGTGACTTCGAATAAACGGATGCTCTATTTACCGAAAGCCACTCCTGGTACTTGGCAGTTGGGAGAAAAGCACTATGCGCTGAAGAGTAACGGCAAGATCTATTTTGAATTTAAAGACAAGTTGACGCAAAAAACTTTGGTTTTGTACAAAGTTGAGAAACCTTAATTTCGCGACATGCCGCCGAGGATTTTAGTCATTAGCAACTATCGTAGTACAGTTACCGTAAGGCCTGAAGCCGAAATTTTCATTGGCTTAGCCAAAAAAGGTTGGAAGATCGATGTGATGACCTACGGAGATTCTGAGTATGTTAAGAACTTCCGAGAGGGAGGTGTAAACGTGATCGATTTTCATCCTGAAAAGAAATTTGATCCGCGAGCCACCGAAAGAATTCGGAAGCACCTGATTGACGAAAAAATCGACATCCTTCAATTGTACAATAGCAAAGCTTCGAGCAACGGTATTAAAGCCGCAAAAGATCTCGATGTAAAAGTAGTGCTCTACAGAGGCTATCAGGGTAATCTTCAATGGTATGATCCATCTCTTTACACAAAGTACTACCACCCTCGTGTCGATAAGATCATTTGCAATTCCATTGGTGTGGAAGAAGAGTTCAGAAAGCAGGCGTTTTCGAATGCCAGAGAAAAAGTAGTGACCATTAACAAGGGGCACAGATTGGAGTGGTATGAAAATGTTGAACCGGCTGACCTATCCGTTTTTGGCGTAAAACCTGGTAGTTTTGTATTTACTTGTGTGGCAAATACGCGTCCTATGAAAGGCGTGAAGTACATTATGAAGGCGCTCCACCACTTGCCTAAGAATATGGACTTCTACCTTTTGATGGTGGGCAATGGCTTGGAGACTCCGGAGTATCGGAAAGTTGCGGATCAGAGTGGTTACGGCGATAGAGTCATATTTACAGGGTTCCAGCCGAATGCCTTGGAGATTGACAAGGCCAGCGATGTATTTCTCTTGGCTTCTATTTACGGCGAATCCATCACCAAGTCGGCCATTGAGGCCATGTCATTGGGCACGACTCCCCTTATTACCGACATTCCCGGAAACAAATATCTGATTGAACACGCGCACAGTGGATTTATGGTTCCCTCAAAAAATCCTAAAGCACTGGCAGATGCGATGTGGGCATCCTATAACAAAAAGGACTGGACCAAAAAGATAGGCGCCCTGGCGCAAAAGAGAATCGCCGAAAAACTCAATACCGATAAAACCATTGAAGAAATGGCGGAATTCTATGAAGATTTGGTAAATACGGGCGGCAAAAATTATCACACCAAGCCGGGAGTGCTCTAATTAAAATTCAACCACTACACCGATACTCGGGAGAAGAGTTCCACTTGTATTCGGGATCGTTGTTAAAAGGTACCGCGACGAATCGTTCGGATCAATTTCGGGCTGACCGCTTTCATCTCTTACCACATCGATAAAGGGCTCCAACTCGACAACCGCATTCGTAATGTTTTCAATGTCAAGATAAAGGTTAAGTGACCACTTATCGAAGAAGTACTTCTTGTCAATTCTAAAATCAACCTGGTAGCTCACGGGAGCGCGCTCTTCGTTGAGGCGATCGTAATCAGGGATACCTCTGTTGTTCACATTCCAAACGGGAATTAGCGAAGAAGTTTCAGTATCCACAGGAGTAAATGGCGGACCACCAAGGACTTGGACACGCGTTCCTACTTCCCAGTTTTTCGCAAATTTCTTTCCTGCGGTGAGGCTGAGGATGAACTGATTGTCCCATGCAGATGGAACAAAATCTCCATTCTTATCGGTAAACTCACTTCGCACCAATGTCAAAGCGGCAATCCCAAAAAGTCCGTTGTACAGCTTCCGCTGAACCAAGAATTCGAGACCGTATGAGCGTCCCTCACCGATTGAAACGACCTCCTCATTTCCGATAACACCAAAATCGGCTCCCAAATTGGCCAAATTGATGCTGTCGCGAAGGGTAAATGGATAGTTATCGTAGCTCTTGTAGAATCCCTCCACCGACACTTTTGTATTACTCGGAAACACATATTGTAAACCCGCCACCAAGTGGTCGCTTTGTATATAAGTCACTCCATTATCTCTGTTCACGAGATCCTCCGCATTGTTTCGAAAACCCATCACGGTATATGGAGGCAGTTGGAAGTAGCGACCCACGTTAGCCTGAACGGAAAGCTCGGTGGTGATGGAATACGAGGCCGAAAATCTGGGTGAAAGCTGATCAATTGGGTTTGACATGCTCTCCGCCCAATTGTTCCAATCGGTTCTCAAACCGAAAGATAGCAAGAGACGCTCTTCAAGAAAACTACGGTTGATCGACCCAAAAAACCCAAAACGCTGAAAATTTATTTCAGAGTTAAAATCGACAATTTGAACGGTCGTATCAACGCTTATGCGGTTGAATGTGCTATTGGTAAAGGTTACATCTTCAAGGTTAATCCCGGCATTGAGTCTCCAACCATTTGTGCGCTGTGTATGCTCTAACCTAAATTTATTCTCAATCTCTTCAGACTCGTAATTGAGAATGAGGTTTTCAGGCGACTCAATATTCTGCTCGAATTTTTCGGCCCGATTGTTCAAGTGACTACGACTCAGGATTACATTTTGAAACCCCTTATTTGAAAAATGCTTGTAATTGGCACCCACGGTGTAGTTCCACTGGTTATTAACCGGAAGGTTATTCAGGACGTATTCGAGTTCTTGACGCTCCTCCTCCGTTTCAGCATCTTGTGGAGCGCTTTCGTTGAGTTCAAATTGATCATAAGCACCGAGCCCGACGAAGGTAATCTCATTTTTGTCGTTGATCTTATGCTTGACTTTAAACTGAGCGTCGTTGTAGGTTGGCAAAAAGGGCAAGCCGATCACACCGAAGAGAAATTGCAGGTAGGATCTTCTTGCCGATGCAATGAACGTAGTTTTCTTTCCCAGAGGCCCATCAAGCGTAAGGCCCACATCTGTGGCACTCAAAGTGAAGTTTCCTTTCAAACCTTCGGTATTTCCATCCTTTTGAGTGAATTCCAAAACTGCGCTCATCGCATTGCCGCGATTGGCAGGGAAAGCTCCCGAGTAAAAATCCACGTTTTGGATAAAGTTCACATTGAGAATTCCCACAGGTCCGCCCGATGAACCTTGGGTGGCGAAGTGATTGATCACGGGAACCTCGATTCCATCGAGAAAGAAACGGTTTTCATTGGGCGCACCCCCGCGAATGATGATGTCATTCCTAAATGACAGGGATGACGCCACTCCCGGTAAAATCTGAAGTGCTCTCGAAATATCACGGTTTCCTCCGGGGTTACGCTGAATCTCGTTGGTACCTATTTGCTGCAGCGAAACGGGGCTCTCTGCGTTTCGCTCGAAAACCTCCGTGGTGATTTCCACCGCTTCCAAATTTGTCGCACCTGCTTCCAAGGGAATGTTCAGTACCGTTGGCTTTGCCGCAAAAACTTCTACCTCAAAAATGGTTTTGGTCTTATAACCGACAAAGCTGGCTTGGACGTTGTACAGTCCTGGTTCAATGTCCGTTATCTCGTAATTTCCATCAATGTCGGAAACGGCACCATAATCGGTCTCTTGAAGAGCTACATTGGAAAAGGGAACGGGCTCATTGGTAAGCTCATCTAATACGCGGCCTTTGATGACTCCCGATTGGCCGAAAACAGAAAACACAGATAAAATGGCTGCGGTAATTAAAAAAAATCTCATTTGGCTTAAATTCGATTCAAGAACAGGAATCCATCAAAAAAGTTGAGTGCTTTTTTCAAAACTGTCATCTAGCCGTCATTGGTATATTTTTCGGTCGTTCAACGCCTGTTGAAAAGCCCGCGCGTTTCGGTTGTGCTCGCTGAGGCTCGTGGCGAATGCGTGGTATCCCGAAAAATCAGCTTTGGCACACATAAAAATGTAGTTATTCTCATCTGCATTCAATACTGCATCGATGGATTGTTTTGAAGGTAAATTTATCGGCCCCGGAGGAAGGCCTTTGTTTGTATATGTATTGTAAGGACTCGGCGTCGAAAGGTGTTTCGTCAATACCCGATTAATCGAGAAATCACCCACTGCATAAACAACCGTTGGATCGCTTTGGAGTCTCATTCCCTTTCGCAGTCTATTGAGGTATAATCCTGCAATCACTTTACGCTCGTCGGGATGTACCTGCTGCTCTGCTTGAACGATGCTCGCCAATGTACTGACCTCGCTCTGAGATAACCCGTAATTCTTGGCCTTCGCTATTCGCTCGGCTGTCCAGAATCGTTTGTATTCAGCAGCCATCCGTTCGATGAACTCGTCGGCATCAGTATCCCATTCCATTCGGTAAGTATCGGGGAAAAACATGCTTATGAAGGTGGCAGAGTTAAAACCAAACTTCTGAGCCAGGGCATGGTCGGAGAGCTTTTCGGCAATTTGTGCCGAGTCAGCTTCAATGTTCACCGCTACCTTTCCGGCGATTTCAGAGAGTTTTCTAGCCGCATTGAAAGTTACCTGAACTTCTTCTTCCCCATTCCCGGCTCGCAAATGATCAATAAGTTCGTTTAGCCCCATGTCGGACTGTAAGGTGTACTTTCCCGGTACTACCATTTTTCCTCGGTAGTTCTTCTTTTGCATTATCGTTTCAGCAAAATCAGGATGGCGTAAACCGGCTATTTCGGTAAGAGATTCCAAGACATCCTTCTCATCCCAATCCGTTTGAAGGTAAAAGGTGATGCTCTCGCGGTTGAGGTCAAGGGCAGAACCGTATAGCATTCGGTATGAGTAATAGGCAACCGCGGTACCTACCACGACGAAAAGTACAACTACACCCAGAACAATTCGCTTAATCATTGCCATTTAATTTTTGCATCAACACTTCGTCGTAAAATTTGCCTTCGTAAAAAGTCCAACCTTTCTTCACTCCCACCTCCTCAAAACCATATTTCTTGAAGAGATTGATGCTCTCTACATTATCAGTTAAAATACTGCAATAGACCTGATGCATGGTGAGGGTTTGAAAACAATAAGGCAAAATAATGTCCATCACTTCCGATGCGAAACCTTTTCTACGTTTTTCGGGTTCGGCCACCAAGATTCCGATACCGGCGCGTTTGTTTTTGAAGTCACAATCAAATATATCTACCGTCCCGATGGGTTTACCGGAATCTTTTTCCTCAATGATTAGCCTAAGCTGCTTGTCGGTGAAAACATCGGATATCGAATTGACGTAATCGATTAGAATATGTCGTGAATAAGGTGTTATGGTTTGAGAAACTCTCCAGTTTGCTCTGTTGTTCTCCCAGACGAAGAGCTTGTCCACATCGGTAGTTTCGAGAGCACGTAGACTTATTCGTTCATTTTCCAACATGGTAAATTCCTTCAAAGATTTTAAGTACGGGGCCTCTAAGCGTGATCTCCGAAAATCCACTTTCATTTCGAACAAACTTCACCTGAAGCCCTCCTCCTTTGGTATTGACATTAACGCGATGTCTCCCCATCCGATTCTGCATTTTTACCAACGCAGCAGCGGTAACACCCGTGCCGCAACTCCAGGTTTCTGACTCTACTCCTCGTTCGTAGGTGCGAACACGAATGGTATTCGCATCAATGTCCTGAATAAAATTAACATTAGTGCCACCCGAATCAGCGAAGCAATCGTTGTATCTCCACTTTCTGCCTTCGCTCAAAATATCCATTGAATCAAGATTCTCTCTACGAATCACTAAATGAGGTGAACCGGTATTCAAGAAATCCATTCCCTGTATGGTTTGAACCAAGCCTACATCGCTCATACTAATCTCCACTTCATCGCCTTTAGGAGTGAAGTAAGCATGAATTCCATCTGTTGTGGTGAATTTTCCCGAATCTTTTGCCATTCCCAATTCTTTGGCAAAGTGGACGGAGCATCTGCTCCCGTTTCCACACAAACTGCGAGAGGAATCAGGATTGAAAAAGATCATTTCAAAGTCCCATTCATCGTGCTCCCTAAGAAGCATCAGCCCATCCGACCCTATCCCAAAATGGCGATCGCACATGGATTTAATAAGCGAAGAATCATGCTCGGGAAAATTGCGGCCTCGATCATCAATCAAGATAAAGTCGTTTCCGGTCCCGCTATACTTTACAAAGGGCAATTGCATAATAGAATCACAAAAGTAGCAGTTAAAAGGAATCGCCGACGTCAGCAATTGCAGGAAAAAATGTCAGTTCCTTTTGAGTAAAATTTTACCTTCTGTCAGGATGCGTCACTTGGCACACAAATTGACGATAGAATGCATGTGATCAAGTTTATAGCTTAACACGAATTAACAAGACAGGCGAAAGAAAAAGAGTCTTTTGGCTGTTTATATTGTCGAACCACCAAAGAAATTTTATGAAACAATTGATTAAAACAGCATCAGTGTCATTGTTCGGGGGTTTCGTTGCACTCGGATCTTACATTGCATTTTTTGAAAATACGAATTCGCCTGGCGCACTTGAGCCAAGGGCTGAATTCAAACTCACCAATTACACGGCCTCTCCCTCCATGCCCTTGGAGAGTATCGATTTTGTTGAAGCATCCAACAAGTCACTGGATGCCGTAGTCCATGTAAAGACAGTTTCCGTGGCTCAACGCTATTACAACCCTTGGAGTCGTTATTTTGGCGGAGATCCATACTCTTCAAAGCAACAACGTGCTTCAGGTTCAGGAGTGATCATTAGCGATGACGGTTTTATCGTTACCAATAACCATGTAATTGAAAACGCCGAGTCAATTGAAATCACAACCAATGACAATCAAACCTTCGAAGCAACTTTAGTAGGTCGAGACCCCGGTACAGACATAGCGTTACTTAAAATAAAAGGAGAAGGATTACCATCTATTATTCTTGGAGATAGCGATGCATTGCAAGTCGGAGAATGGGTACTGGCAGTAGGAAATCCTTTTAATCTTACTTCTACAGTAACAGCTGGTATCGTAAGTGCAAAAGCAAGAAATATCAACATTCTCGATTACGATCCCGGTTCAGAAACTTTTCCCTTGGAATCTTTTATTCAAACGGATGCTGCCGTAAACCCCGGCAATAGCGGGGGCGCATTGGTAAATGGCCGAGGTGAGCTGATCGGGATCAACACCGCTATTGCCTCCAAAACAGGATCTTACAGCGGATATAGCTTTGCGGTACCCGTCAGCATCGTTAAAAAAGTTACCGCCGACCTTTTGGAATTTGGAAAAGTTCAACGCGCATACATCGGTGTAAGCATTAGTAATATTGATCCTGATTTAAGAGAAGTAGAAGGGATTGAAGTAAGCGAAGGAGCTTACGTGAGAGGACTTTTAGAAGGTGGAGCAGCCGAGCAAGCCGGAATAATTGAAGGAGATATCATTATTTCTGTCGAAGACTTTCCGGTTAGAAGTGTTACGGAGCTGCAAGAACAAGTGGGTAAACACAGACCGGGAGATGAAATTAAGGTTGGAATACTAAGAGGTAATGACAAACGTTCATTAGAAGTGCTTTTGCGCGACCGTTATGGAAACACAGAATTAAAGAAACGTTCTGAGGAAGAATTGGATATGATCTTTGGAGCCAAATTTGAGGTGCTTTCAGATCAAGAGAAATCAGCCTTCAAAGTTGGAAATGGTGTAAAAATAATGGATATTGGGGAAGGTAAATTCAGACGAGCCGGGTTAAAAGAGGGGTTTATTATAACCCATATTGACAAGCAACCCGTTGAATCTCTTGAAGATATCAAAAGTATCCTCAACGCTAAAAGTGGAGGAGTATTGGTGGAAGGATTCCATCAAAATGGAATGCCGGATTATTTTGGGTTCGGCGTGTAAATTAGAAAATAGTACAATTCAAAATAAACCTGCGAGATACTCATCAGAAACCGTAAACATCGATTCATCTCAATTCTATCGATATCTCATTATTTTGAATTTAACAAAGCGACCCCTGCAAACGAGCAAGGGTCGCTTTTATACGTTTCTACACACGTCGAAGAAAATTTTATCGGATTTGGAATTAGGAAGCAATGGTCTATCTTTGCGCCTTATTTTCCACGTCCGATTTTAACAAACTTAACGCAAAAAATACATGAGACAGCTTAAAATCACCAAGAGCATAACGAATCGCGAGAGTCAATCACTTGACAAGTACCTTCAGGAAATTGGACGTGAAGACCTGATTACAGCAGAGGAAGAAGTACAACTCGCGCAGCGCATCAAAAAAGGTGACCAATTGGCTTTGGAAAAGCTTACGAGAGCTAACTTGAGATTCGTAGTATCCGTTTCAAAACAGTACCAAAACCAAGGCCTTTCTCTCCCTGACTTGATCAATGAGGGAAATCTTGGATTGATCAAAGCAGCGCAAAGATTTGACGAAACGAGAGGTTTCAAATTCATCTCTTATGCTGTATGGTGGATTCGTCAGTCAATTCTTCAAGCACTTGCAGAGCAATCACGTATTGTTCGTTTGCCTCTAAATCAAGTGGGAAGCTTGAACAAAATCAACAAGATGTTCGCCAAGTTGGAGCAAGAATATGACCGTCCTCCGACAGTCGAAGAAATAGCTACAGCTTTGGATATTCCCGCTGAAAAAGTGGCAGATTCTCTTAAAGTAAGCGGAAGACACGTGTCGGTTGACGCACCGTTTACCGAAGATGACAGCTCTTCGTTATTGGATGTAATGGTAAACAGCGATTCTCCTACAGCCGATTTCGGTCTACTCACTGAATCACTCGTACAAGAAATCGAGCGATCGCTTTCTACACTAACCGAAAAAGAAAGAGAAGTGATTCGTCTATTCTACGGAATTGGAATGAAGCATGGTTTGACCTTAGAGGAGATCGGTGACCGATTTGGCCTAACACGCGAGCGAGTTCGACAAATCAAGGAGAAAGCGATCAGAAGACTACGTCACTCTTCTAGAAGTAAGCACTTGAAGGCTTACTTGGGATAATTGAATTCAATTAAACCATCAACATAACCCACCTACTAACAAATGTCCACTGACCTATTGAGTGCAGGGAGAGCTACCTATAATGAGGAGCTTGATTCCTGGATCAGTAAAAAAAAGGCGACTGTCAAATTGATCAACGCCGTTGGTAACTTGCTCTACGATAATTCCGTGGAGCTTGTTCTTTTTAGAAACCACCTGGTCGATACCAGTGTGAGCGAAGTATTGCTTCTTCACAAGTATGCTGCAGACGTTGTCGGAAAACCAATTTCCGTGCACGAGACTACTGCTATTGCCGAAGCCCTTGTAAAAATGGACTTGGCACCGTCCAAAATCGACGTGGGCCTGCTCACCGCCGAATGGATGGAAGTAAAAAATGAGTTTGACTCGATTGACTCTTTCCTTAGCCATAAACTCGATGGATTTACTTCTTTTGATGAGTTGAGTAAAGGTCCTTGTGACGTGGTCTTATATGGATTCGGGCGAATTGGCCGTTTGGCTGCCAGAGAACTGATTCAGCAATTTGGTAAAGGCCAGCAATTGAGACTGAAAGCTATCGTAACCCGAAAGGTTACCGATGAAGAAATCATTAAACGAGCTGACCTGCTTCGATTAGATTCAGTACATGGTCCTTTTGCCGGTACGGTGGTTCCCGACTTGAAAAGACAGGCCATCATCATCAATGGTCAAATCGTTAAAATGATTCAAGCTCCTGGCCCTGATCAAGTAAACTACGAAGATTACGGCATCTCCAATGCAATTGTCTTAGACAATACGGGAGCTTTCCGCGACCGGGAGGCGCTGTCTCTCCACCTGAAGAGCAATGGAATCGCCAAAGTAATTCTGACAGCTCCCGGTAAAGGAATTCCGAATATCGTTTACGGAATTAATCACCAAACGCTTGATCTCGATACTGAGAAAATCTACTCTGCTGCGTCTTGTACCACTAATGCAATCAGTACCGTGCTCAGCGTCATTCAGAAAGAGTACGGGATTGACAAAGGTCACATCGAAACGGTTCACGCTTACACAAACGATCAAAACCTATTGGACAACTTTCATAAAAAAGAAAGAAGAGGAAGATCGGCAGCATTAAATATGGTGATTACTGAAACGGGAGCCGGTGCTGCCGTGACGAAAGTAATTCCCGAGCTGAAGGACAAGCTCACCGCAAATGCCGTTCGTGTTCCCGTTCCAAACGGATCTTTGGCCATTATGAATCTTTCGATTCACAAAGAAACGACTGTCGAGGAAGTAAATGCCTTGGTTAAAAAAGCAGCCTTGGAAGGTGATTTGGTCAATCAAATTCACTACAGCATCGAGCCTGAATTGGTTTCAAGCGACATCGTTGGAGACACATGTTGCTCGGTATACGACAGCAAAGCTACTCTGGTGCATCCCGACAAAAAGAATGTGGTTCTTTATGTATGGTACGACAATGAGTATGGCTATACGAAACAAGTGATCCGCTTAGCGAAGTATGTCGCTCAGGTGAGAAGGAAGCACTATTATTAGTACGGAATAGTTCAAAAAGCATAATTGAGGATAACCTAGCGTCTGAGAGATAAAAAGTATGAACTCTCGCACTGCACAGGCTACCTCGGAGAACAACCTCAGAAACTAAGGTCACAAGAGAGGTGGCTACATTCAATGCCACCTCTCCTTCGACCAAAATCGATTCAAACTTCAGAGCCAACCTTTTGCTTAAATTAAAGCATAACGTTTGAATGTTCTATAGCTCCACAGCCCTGTTTATCTTAATTGATCGGAAAGAATCATTTGTTGGTATCATTCTGAACTTGGGAAGTCTTGAGCTTGTAAAACTTCGCATAGCGTCGACACATGGCTGGGGTAGACCTCGACCAGCAAAATGATTATGTTATTGGTGCATTACATTTAAGATTCGGTTTTCCTTGAAAAACAGCCCCTCTGTTAAGTGATCAAATGTCACTTCCGAATACGTGAATTTTGTACTTTGGATCCTCATGAAAAACCCCGTTTACGCCAGGCCCAAATTTTGGAAAAGGCTCCTGCTCCTGTTGATTTTGTTGCCTTTGCTTCTGTTTGGCATTTCCCTGGTTTACATTTATCAAAATCAGGAGAGCATTGTTCAGACGGAAATCGATACTATCAATCGAGGGTATCACGGCATGATCAGCGTCGGGGAGATTGGGTTGGCACCTTTCAAAAATTTCCCCTACCTCTCGGTTCGGGTAGATGATGTAGCAGTGCGCGAGTCCAAAGAGCCCAACGCAGCAAGCATCTTAGAAGTGGCCGACATCTATATCGGTCTCGACCTCACGGATCTGCTGCAGGGGAAAATTGATATCAAGAAACTCTTGATTGAAGACGGCTATTTCGACATGGTGCTGCACGAGGATGGCAGCGACAACCTGAGCAAGGCTTTTGCCTCGGAAAGCGACACCACCGCATCCGACCCCTTGCACATTCACCTCAAAGACATCGAGCTGAAAAACATCGACATCAAGAAAAAAGATGAAAGCAACGGACTGGTGGTTCAGGGCAATATTCATTGGGCCAAAGGGGGATTTCAAAGCACACCGCAGCATACCGCCGCCCATATCGATACGGAGTTTGAGCTGAACATTATAAAAAACGGAGACACCACCTACGTAAAGCAGAAACAGTTCGCGTTTCACACCGATCTCGACTTTAATGAAGCCACGGGCATACTTGAGGTGGCTCCCTCCAAGATTGAAATGGAGTATTCCGATTTCGAGCTGTCCGGATCGGTCAACACCCGAAACAAGATGGACTTGGACTTGGAGATCATTGGCAGCAAGTCCAATTTTGATTTATTTCTCGCTTTTGCCCCGAATGAGCTGGCCCCTATTCTCAAGCGCTATGATAACGAGGGTAGAATTTATTTCAACGCCAAACTTCAAGGCCCCGCGGGCTTTGGCTATCGCCCTTTCTTCGATGTGACATTCGGTGCCGACGAAGCTTTTCTCGAAAACACCGACTACGGCCGTAGAATTGAGGACATGAGCTTCGAAGGACATTTTACCAATGGGGCCAAACGAGATCCGACGACGATGGAATTTTCGATGGTCAACATAACCGCCAAACCGGGTCAAGGCGATTTTGTGGGTGCGATTCACGTATTGAATTTTGAATCCCCCGAAATTGAGATGAGTTTGGATGCAGAATTCGAACTGGACTTTATCGCCGAGTTTCTCAATCTAACCGATTACAAAGATGCCTCGGGCACCATTGATATGAGCATGAAGTTTCACGACATCATCGACCTGGAACATCCGGAGAGGGCATTGAAC
>JGI12210J13797_10450163_pt1 | contig 22968 bp, 24 predicted proteins | sample ElkSlonscriptome_3_FD_13797 | JGI IMG/M metagenome (IMG submission 13797)
TGGTAACGGCTCGCGTGGACGTAGTCGAGCCGTAATGCGAAATCCAGCCTCGGCAACAGCAATCCGGTTGTGATAATGCCGCCGGTCACGACACATAGGACCAACGGGTCCTTGTCGCTGCAAGTCGCCGTAATCTCGGCGGCCATTCGGTCGATGGAGGCCTCTACCTGCACGGGGTCGACCACGAGTTCTGCGCGCTGACGCACTCCCTGATACTGCTGCGGGGTCATTTTGTTCATCATTTGCTCCAAAGAAACCGCCAACAGGCACCGCGCGGATGCCGTTGTCGTTATCGAAATTGTTGTCGTTGTCGCTGGATTGCGAGTTTGCGACGACGGCAACGAACGGCCTGAACACGTGGTTTGTGCTGCACTAGCCGCCGGGCAGTGCGGCCAGCGCCGCCAGTGCCTCCTCGCGACCCCTGCTCTGATCGATGTCGACCGCCGTTGCGCGATACATTCGTGCGCTGCGGACCGCCAGTCGTGGCTCGTGATGACCGGACAGGGCCTGCACGACCTCGATCGCCCCCGGTCGATTGTTGCAGATCACCGCCATGTCGCAGCCAGCCCTCAGCGCCGCGGTCGCGCGCTCGCCGAAGCCGCCACCGGCCGCGGCCGCCGCCATGTCGAGGTCATCGCTGAAGATCATGCCGTCGAAGCGGAGCCGGCCACGCAATACCTCTCCGAGCCAGAACGGCGAGAATCCGGCCGGATGCGGATCGATGACGCTGTAGACGACGTGGGCTGGCATGATGGCCGCGAGCCCACGGCGGATCAGGTACTGGAATGGCGCCAAATCGGTCCGTTCCAGTTCGGCAAGCGCGCGCGTGTCCACCGGCAGCTCGAGATGCGAGTCGGCCTCGACCGCACCGTGACCGGGAAAATGCTTGCCACAGCCAGACATGCCGGCCGCGTTTGCCCCACCGAGCCAGGCCGCAGCGAGCTCGCAGACGACGGCCGCATCGCGACCAAAGGCGCGATCGCCGATGACTCGGCTGCGACCCCGTTCAACGTCAAGGACCGGGGCGAAACTGAAGTCGACCCCCACCGCGCCGAGCTCAGTCGCCGTCAACCAGCCGGCGGCGGATGCGGCCCGGCGCGCCGCATCGGCATCGCGGCCGTAGAGCTCGGCGAAGCGTTGCGGCGGCGGCAGGCGTGTGAATCCTTCGCGAAAACGCTGCACGCGGCCGCCCTCCTGATCGACGGCAATCAGCGGTCGCGGCGACTTCACGGCCGCGATGGCGCTTGTCAGCGCCGCGAGCTGGCCCGGATCGCTATAGTTACGCGTAAACAGGATCACGCCGCCGACGGCGGGATGCGCGATCAGTTCACGGTCGTCGTTGGTGAGTTCAACACCTGCGATGTCGAGCATCACAGGGCCAATGCCGGCAGTCGGGGTCATGGTGGGCAGAGGACAGAGGAGTCGTTTTCGCGCCGCATGCGCGGTTTTTTACCACAGACGTCCGCGCCTGTCCTAGATTGCTTGAGGGCGCCAAATGTTTGCAGATGCGTCAAGTTGAGCGACGAGATCGCGCGCCCGTCCACAAGGGCCGAGCGCCAAGGGCCTGGGGCCGATATTGCGGAAAAGTGCTGTTCTGCGGCCCTCGGCCCTTGGCCTTCGGTGTTTGGCCCACCCAGTGCAAGGCAAGGGTTTTGCAAAGCCGCGCCGGCAACTCGTGGGTCTGAGGCGATGCCTCGCTAGAACTGCCCCCAATGCCGCCGTCCTGACGCGGTTCACCGCGCACCCGAACGCACATCGAGGTGATCGCGCAGACGGTCGCCGAGCAGATTCACCGCCAGCACGACCAGCATAATGGCCAGCCCGGGCGCAATCACCAGGTGCGGCGACACCAGCATGTAGGCGACACCGTCGCGGACCATGTTGCCCCAGGACGCGGCCGGCGGCTGTACCCCCAACCCCAAGAACGACAAGCCAGCCTCGGCGACGACCGCGGCGGCGATGCCGAACGTGGCCTCGACGATAAGCGGCGCCAAGGCGAGCGGCAACAGGTGTGTGAACAAGATCCGCGCCGGGCGCACGCCCAGAGCGCGCGCCGCAAGGACATGCTCGCGGGTCGAGAGGGACAAGACCTGGGCACGCGCCAGCCGCGCGTAACCGACCCAGCCGACCACCGCGAGCGCGATAATGACGTTACCGACGCCAGGCCCGAGAACCCCGGCCAGCGCGATGGCGAGTAAGATGCCGGGAAAGGCCAAAAAGACATCGATGATGCGCACGATGACGAGATCCGGCCAACCGCCCAAGAATCCCGCCACACCGCCGATCAGCGTGCCGATGAGCGCCGAGAGGGCGACAACGCCGACCCCGACGATGAACGAGGTGCGCGCGCCGACCAGCAGGCGGTCCAGTACCGGTCGGCCCAGGTCGTCGGCGCCCAGGGGTAGCGACCAGCTCGGCGTGGCCAGGATCTGCGGCAGTTCCAGGTGATCCGGCGCCAATGGCAGCATCGGTCCGAGCAGCGCCGCCAGCGCCCACAGCAGGACCACGGCTACCGGCAACCGTCGCATCGACATCATCCGCGCCCGATGCGCGGATCGACCCAGACATAGGCCAGATCGGTGAGCGTATTGACCAGCACATAGACGAGACTGATTAGCAACACGCAGCCCTGTACCACGGGGAAATCCCGCGCCTGAATTGACTCCACCAACAGGCTGCCGACACCGGGCCAAGCAAACACTGTCTCGGTGATGACGGCACCGCCGAGCAGCCCACCGAGTTGCAGCCCCAACAGCGTCAGCACCGGCAACCAGGCGTTGCGCAATGCATGTCGGCGCAACACGGCGATCTCCGACAGACCCTTTGCCCGCGCGGTGCGCACATAGTCCTCGCCGAGCACCTCCAGCACGCTGGCGCGCACCATGCGCGCTAACACGGCCGCCAACGCGGTGCCCAAGGTAATGACCGGCAACACCAGACTCAATGGCCGATCGCTGCCGCTGACCGGGGTCCAGCCGAGCCAGAGCGAGAACACCAGAATCAGTAAGGGCCCGAGCCAGAAATTGGGCATCGAGATGCCGATCAGCGAAAAGGCCATCGCACCGCCATCCAACGCGCTGCCGCGTCGGTGCGCCGCCAGCACGCCCAGCGGGATCGCCAGCGCCAGCGCCAGCAGCAGGGCCGCAACGGTCAATTGCAGGGTCGCCGGCAGTCGTTCCGCGAGCAAGTCGACGACCGGTCGCTGGTCCTGGAAGGAATGGCCAAGGTCCAAACGCGACAGACCGATCAGGTAGCGCCCGTATTGCTCCGCGATTGGAAGATCCAGACCCAAGGCATGGCGCAGCGCTTCACGATCAGCCGGCCGGGCACTTTCCCCAAGCATGGCATCCACTGGATCGCCCGGCACCAGGTGGAGCAACAAGAACACCAGCGTGCAGACGCCGAACATGACCACAAGCGCCGACCCCAGCCGCGCGCCGATCTGCAGTCCGATCTGCGTTGGCATGCCAATCGCCTAACGGATCTCGACCAGGGTCCCGACCGCTGTGCGATCGAACAGTTCGATCAGATCCGCATCGCGCATTCGTACACAACCGTGAGAACGCGGCTCCCCCAGGGGTTCGCTGGGCGGGCAGCCGTGGATGTAGATGAACCGACGCAACGTATCGACGGCGCCACCCCGGTTGCGACCTAGCTCAAGGCCGCTGAGCCAGAGAATGCGTGTGAGAATCCAATCACGGTCTGGGCAGCTCCGCGCCAGCTCGTCGGAATAGATCTCACCGGTCCAACGGCGCCCACGAAAGACGGCGCCGGCAGCGCAGCCGGCGCCAATCTTTAGCCGCACGCGATGCCGTCCTCGGGGCGTACAGCCGCTTCCGTTGAATTCGCCAGCGCCCTGGGCGGCGGTGGACACGGCATAAGAACAGGCCGGCAAGCCGTCCCCGGTGATACGGAGACGCTGGGCGGCCAGGTCGATGACGATGCCGGGGCCATTCATCGCAACGTGCCTGGGAAACGAGCGGTGTCCGCGCCTCGTCGGCGCGGTGCCCACCCAGCCTTCCCCCATCTCAGGCGCATCACCGCTGACCGATCAGCCGCCGGCATCTTTGGATGGGCGGCAGTTCGGACAGATGCCGTAGATCACGAGGGAATGATCCTCGATGCTGAACCCATGGCTCTGCGCGATGACCCGCTGGCGCTCCTCGATGAGCTCCTCGAAGAACTCGACCACCACACCGCACTTGACACAGACGAGATGATCGTGATGGCCGCCTCGGTTCAACTCGAACACCGACTGGCCGCCTTCGAAGTGATGCCGGCACACCAGCCCGGCCCCCTCGAACTGCGTCAGCACTCGGTAGACGGTCGCAAGCCCGATTTCCTCACCAGCGCTGAGCAGCTCTTTGTAGACGTCCTCTGCGCTGAGATGGCGCTGATCGTTGCTCTCGAGCACGCTCAGAATCTTGACGCGAGGCAGGGTCACTTTGAGACCCGCCTGTTTGATCTGCTGATTTTCCATCGACTCGGCGTCTCCTCAGTGAATCTTGGCCCTGGACTGCGTTACCATACGCGGCTAAATCCAGCACAGTTTAACCAAATAGATGCGAAAGCTTCTCACTCTACTCGTGATCCTGACGGTTGCCGCCGCATCCGGCTGCGCCCGCAATCAGAAAGATGACGAGTATCGCGGTTCGGTTCTGTCGGAACTCCCGTTCGTCTACAAGATGACGGTGCAGCAAGGCAACATCCTCACCGAGGAAATGGTCGATCAACTACAGCTTGGCATGAACAAGAGCCAGGTCCGGTATCTGCTAGGGACGCCGTTGCTCGCGGACATGTTCCACACCAACCGTTGGGACTATACCTACACCATACGCCGCGGCCATGCGCCGATGAAGACCGAACGCTTGACGCTGTTCTTCACCGACGATGCGCTGACCCGCATCGACGGCTACCTGCAGCCAAATCCTGATCGGCTGTTAGCGGCCGAAGACGAACGTGAAGTGGTGGTGAAAGTCCCCGATTGGCAGGACAATCAGGGCCTGATCAACCGCGCGCTGAATAGCATCGGTCTGGAGCCGAAGGACTGAGGCGCGCTCGCGGCCCAGGAGAACAACGCAAGGTCGACGCCCTGACCGCCCACTAAAGACGCGCGGCATCCGGCCGGATGCCAGCCTATGATTGGGTCGCCTGCGCTTTGGAACCACCATCTTTGCGGGCAGGGGCACTCTCGGCCGCGCGCACCTTGCGCGCCTGTTTCGGATCAGCGATGAGCGGCGCGTAGACCTCGACCCGGTCGCCGCTTCGCAGCGTCTGATCCAGACGCACCGTCTTGCCGAAAATGCCCACCTTGTTCACGCTGAGGTCGATCTCCGGGAAACGCTCCAAAAGACCGGAAAGCTCGATGGCGTCCGACACGCGTAGCCCCTGCGGCCCCTTGACGCCCAACAACGCCTGCGCACGCTCGCGTGCATAGGCCACCTCCACCAGAATCTGCTCGTCAGTCACCGTATACCTCGTCAGCGCGTTTGCAGAAGGCATCCACCAGGGAGTTGGCGATCTGGCCAAAGACCCCGCCGAATGCCTTGTCGATCAATCTGCCCGAAAACTCGAAATCCAGCTCCAGTTCCACCTTGCAGGCATCGGCCCGCAGAGACTTGAAGGACCAGGCCCCGGTCAACTTTCGGAACGGCCCGTCGATCAGGTCGATCTTCATACTGTGCGGCGGGTCGATGCGATTACAGGTAGAAAACACCTGCCGGACGCCCAGTCGCGCCACCTCAATGCGACCACAAATCTCGTCGTCGGAACGGGACAGCAGTTCGGTGGCGTGGCACCAGGGGAGAAACTTGGGGTAGCCCTCGACATCGGCCACGAGCTTGAACATCTGCTCGGCCGAATGCCGCACCAGGGCGCTCTTGTTGACGACAGGCACGTTAGTTCATTCCGAATGACTTAGAGGAGACCGATTGCGTTGAGAAACACCAGGATAACGCCCGCCGGCGCAACGTAGCGGATCAGCAGCCGCCAACCGCGATAAAGCACGGCGTTGGCGCCGAGTCCGAGTTCCGCCTCGCTCGAACGCCGCTGCATCACCCAGCCCGCAAAGACGGCGATCAACAGCCCGCCCAACGGCAACAACACATTCGCCGTGACATAGTCGAACAGATCGAGGATGCCCTTGCCGAAGAGCGTGAACCCGGACCAGACATTCAGCGACAACAGACAAGCGATGCCGAGCAGCCAGACCGCGACTCCGGCCAGCATGGCGGCGCGCAGCCGGCTGAAGCCGAGATTTTCCACCAGCCAAGCGACCATGGGTTCCAAGAGGGAGATTGCGGAGGTCCAGGCGGCAAAAACCAGCAGCACGAAGAACAGCAAACCGAAGAAACCCCCGCCTGGCATCTGCCCGAATGCAATCGGCAGCGTCTGAAAAATCAGCCCCGGGCCGCTGCCGGGCTCGAGTCCATTGGCGAGCACGATCGGAAAGATGGCAAGCCCCGCCGACAGCGCGACTATGGTGTCCATGACCGCGATAATCACGGCATTCTGCCCGATGGATGCCTTGCTGTTTAGGTAGGAGCCGTAGATCATGATCGCGCCCATACCGAGGCTAAGACTGAAGAAGGCCTGCCCCATCGCGCTCAAGACCGCCTCGCCAGCGTGGGCCCCCAGTTTAGAAAAATCGGGCTTGAAAAGGTAGGCCATCGCGCCCCCGAAATCGCCGGTTTGCGCCGCGTAGATGACCATCACGATGAGTAGCACGAACAACGCCGGCATCAAAAAACGCACGGCCTTCTCCAGTCCGCTGGAGACTCCGCGGGCGACCACCACAACGCACAGCACCATAAAGATGGTGTGCCAGGCGAGCAGACGTTCCGGGTCGGCGATCAAAGCGCTGAAGATCGCGCCAGCGGCTTCGCCGTCGATGCCATCGAACTGACCGGCACCGGCACGCATGACATAAGCCATGGTCCAGCCTGCGATCACGCTGTAGAAGGACAGGATCAAAAAGCCAGCTAAAATACCAATCCACCCCAGCAGCTGCCAAGCACCAGAAGCGCCCTCCTGCTTGGCCAGCGCGCGCATCGTGTTGATCGGGCTTTGACGCCCGCGCCGACCCAGCATGATCTCTGCCATCATGATAGGAATGCCGATCGCAGCGACACACAACAGGTAGACGAGAACAAACGCGCCACCGCCATACTCACCAACCGTGTACGGAAACCGCCAGACGTTCCCGAGGCCAACGGCCGAGCCCGTCGCCGCCAGAATGAAAGCGAGACGCGATGACCACATGCCGTGAATGGAGGTCGTCGTTGACATCGAAGACTCCTGCTGAAGGGATTGAGCCCAGCGGCGACGCTGCGGATACCGGGACCCGGCCAAGCCGAAGCCGAAGCCGGGATGGGACGTCTGTCAAAGGCTCGCCAGAGCAAAGCGCGCCGGGGCGACCGTGGGCGTGAGCGCCAGTGGGAATTCAGGCGCCGAGTTCGGCCCGGACGCTGGCGGCTAGCGCCTCCGCGATCCGTTGGACCTGCAACGCGTCCATACCCTCAACCATCACACGCACAACGGGTTCGGTACCGGACGGACGCAGCAATATCCGCCCACGATCGCGGAGCTCCAGTTCGGCACTACGCATCGCGTCCCGCACCGCTGGTACAGCCAATACATCAACGCGCCGTTCCAAGCGCACATTCAACAAAACCTGCGGGTAGCGCTCGACGTCGCGACTGGCATCGGCGAGGCTACAATCTGCATCCGATAATGCCGCAAGTACCTGCAACGCCGCCACGATGCCGTCTCCGGTCGAGGTCCGATCGCGACAGATGATGTGCCCGGAGGGCTCACCACCCAGCACGCCGTCCCTCAGCTTCAGGTGCTCCATGATGTGGCGATCTCCGACCTTGGTACGTTCGAATCTGACGTCGAGTTGCCGTAGCGCCAGCTCCAAGCCGAGATTGCTCATCAGCGTGCCGACCACCGGCCCCCGCAGCATTCCAGCGGCGAGGCGTGAGCGGGCGATGATATAAATCAGTGCATCGCCGTCCACGACCTGACCCTTGGCATCGACCATCATGAGTCGGTCGCCGTCACCGTCGAAGGCGATCCCTAGATCGGCCTGCTCCGCCAGAACCCTTTCTGCCAGCGCATCGGGCTTGGTGGAACCGACGTCCCGGTTGATATTGAACCCATCTGGCGATGCGCCGATGGGCACAACGTTGGCCCCAATTTCTTCGAAAACGTAGGGAGCAATGTTATAGGTGGCTCCGTTGGCGCAGTCGATGACGATCTTCACACCGGACAAAGACATCGCTGCTGGAATGCTTCCTTTGCAGAACTCGATGTAGCGACCGGCGGCATCATCAATGCGTCTAACCTTGCCCAGTCGCGCGGCCTCGACCGTTTGCAAGGGAAGGTCGATCGCGGCCTCGATGGCCAGTTCGACATCGTCCGGCAGCTTGTCGCCATCGGCCGAGAAAAACTTGATGCCGTTGTCGTCATATGGATTGTGGGAGGCGGTGATGACGATACCGGCGGCGGCACGGAAGGTACGGGTCAGATAGGCAACACCGGGGGTCGGCATCGGGCCGAGTAGACGGATATCAACACCGGCGGCGACAAGACCGGCCTCCAGGGCCGACTCGAACATGTAGCCGGAGATGCGCGTATCTTTTCCAATCAGCACCTTGCCGCCCTGCTGACCGCCCAATACCTTGCCAGCGGCCCAGCCAAGCTTGACGACGAAATCCGGGCTGATCATCGGCTCCCCGACCCGGCCGCGTATCCCGTCGGTGCCGAAATACTTACGCTTCACCCATCACCTCCAGAGGTCAATTAACGCCGCGGTACCTTCAGCACTGGCACCGCTCGTGTTCGGCAACGGCCCGCAACACGCCGAGCGCATCGGCGGTTTCGGCGACATCGTGCACGCGCACGATGGTTGCCCCACGTTGCACCGCCAGCATGGCAGCACTCACACTCGCCACAACGCGGCTGCCAACGTCGCGGCCAGTGATCGCGCCGAGCATCGACTTCCGCGACAAGCCAACGAGCACCGGCGCCCCGAGTTCCGTCAAGCTGTTCAGGGCGGCCAAAAGCTGCAGATTATGCGTCAACGTCTTGCCAAAGCCAAAGCCCGGATCGAGCAGAAGACGATGACGCGGGATGGCCGACGCCTCGCAGGTGCTCAAGCGCTGTTCCAAGAACAGCCTAACTGCCGCGACCACATCGTCATATTGGGGATTCGCCTGCATCGTCCGCGGCGCACCCTGCATGTGCATCAGACATACGGGCAGCGCGGCATCACGAGCCGCCTCGAGGGCGCCGGGGGCGCGCAGGGCGCGGACGTCGTTGAGCATGCCGGCACCAGCCGCGGCAGCAGCGCGCATCACGGCAGGCTTGGAGGAGTCGACCGAGACGATCACCGCAAAGCGGTTGACGATCCCCTCGACCAGCGGAATCACCCGGCGCAGCTCCTCTTCATCTGACACATCCTCGGCACCCGGGCGGGTCGACTCACCGCCAATGTCGATGATGTCGGCACCATCGTCGATCATGCGTTCGACCTGGTTTAGGGCTGCATCGGGCACAAAAAAATCACCCCCGTCCGAGAAGGAATCGGGGGTGACGTTGAGGATGCCCATGATGCGGGGAACGGTCAGATCCAGCAACCGCCCCCCACAGTCCAGCATCATTGGTTCAAGCAGGACTTCGAGCCGGATTGCTCCTGGCTGGCCCACACCACCACGGTCAGCCCATCAATGCTCACCGGCAGGCCCACCGATTGGCCCACCAGCCGACTTGCCACCATCGCCACCCGAAGTGGGCGCGGGCGTCGCCTCGCCACCGGTACCCGGAGGTGGTTGCTGAGACGACGCATCACTGCCCCACTGCTTGGGTGGGCGCGGCGGCTTCCCCTCCATAATGTCGCCAATCTGCGCCGAATCGATCGTCTCATACTTGATCAAGGCATCCGCCATCGCATGCAGTTGGTCGATATGCTCGAGCAGGATCGCCTTGGCACGCTCGTAGTTGTGGTCGATCACGTTGCGCACTTCTTTATCGATCAGGTGCGATGTCTCGTCGGACACCGACTTGTGCTGCGTGACCGAGTGACCGAGGAAAACCTCCTGTTCGTCTTCACTATAGGTCAGAGGCCCGAGCTTATCGGACAGACCCCATTTGGTCACCATATTGCGAGCAATGTCAGTGGCGCGCTGGATATCGTTGGAGGCACCAGTGGTGACCATATCGAGCCCGAAGATGAGTTCCTCTGCGATACGGCCGCCAAACAGGCTCGATATCGAGCTCTCTAGCCGCTGCTTGCTGTAGCTGAAGCGGTCGTCTTCCGGCAGGAACAGCGTAACGCCTAGGGCTCGGCCACGTGGAATGATACTAACCTTGTGTACTGGATCATGCTGCGGTACCAGCCGACCGACGATGGCGTGCCCTGACTCGTGATAGGCAGTCAATTTCTTTTCCTCGTCGGACATGACCATCGAGCGCCGCTCACTACCCATCATGATCTTGTCCTTGGCCTTCTCCAGGTCTTCCATATCCACCAAACGCTTATTGGAGCGCGCCGCGAACAAGGCCGCCTCGTTGACCAGATTGGCCAGGTCGGCGCCAGAGAACCCAGGCGTTCCGCGCGCGATCACGGAGGCGATCACATCCTCGGCGGTCGGCACCTTGCGCATGTGCACCTTCAGGATCTGGTCGCGACCGCGCACGTCCGGTAAAGGCACGACCACCTGACGATCGAAACGGCCCGGACGAAGCAGCGCTGGATCAAGGACGTCGGGACGGTTCGTGGCCGCGATGACGATGACGCCCTCGTTGCCTTCGAACCCATCCATCTCGACGAGCAGCTGATTCAGGGTCTGCTCACGCTCGTCGTGACCGCCGCCGAGACCGGCGCCACGATGCCGGCCGACGGCATCGATCTCATCAATGAAGATGATACACGGGGCATGCTTCTTGGCCTGCTCGAACATGTCGCGGACACGCGATGCGCCGACACCGACGAACATCTCGACGAAGTCGGAGCCGGAGATGGTGAAGAATGGCACCTTCGCCTCGCCGGCGATGGCGCGCGCGAGCAGCGTCTTACCGGTGCCCGGCGGACCGACCATCAGGACGCCTTTAGGAATCTTGCCGCCCAGCTTCTGGAACTTGGACGGGTCGCGCAGGAAGTCGACGACCTCCACGACTTCTTCCTTTGCCTCTTCGGCGCCGGCCATATCGGCGAACGTGACCTTGACTTGGTCTTCACTCAGCATGCGCGCACGGCTCTTGGCGAACGACATCGCCCCGCGCCCGCCGGCCCCGCCCTGCATCTGACGCATGAAGAAGATCCAGAGTCCGATCAGGATGAACAGCGGGAACCAGTTGATCAGGATCTGCATCAACACCGAGGGCTTCTCGGGCGGAGCCGCCTTGATCTCAACATTGTTGTTGAGCAGATCACCCACCAGCCCGTCGTCCCCGGGGCTATAGGTCGTAAAGCGCTGGCCGTTCTCGTTGACGCCTTCAATGGTCCGACCCTGAACGGTCACTTCCTTGACTTGCCCTTGGCCCACCTGCTCGAGGAAATCCGAATACGCCATCGTGCGTGGCGTGGATTGCGTCGCGGTAAAGTTGTTGAACACGGACATCAGCACAATTGCGATGACCACCCACAAGATCAGATTCTTCGCCATGTCACTCACGGCATTGGCCTCTTTTTCATCGGGCGCCATCGCTGAGTGAACTCATCAGCGCCCCTTGTTTGCTGTCGATAGGTAGAAACTAACCGACCCGGAGGCCTTTTGCTACCAGATATATTTCTCGGCTCTGCGGCCGGGATGCGTTTGGCTTGCGGCTGACCACACGTTGAAAGTGGCGCCGCATCGACTTGACAAGGTCGTCAAAGCCTTCACCGTGGAAGGCTTTGACGACCAACACCCCGCCGGGTTTCAACGTCTCCAGCGCGAAGTCCAGCGCTAATTCGACCAGGTAAATCGAGCGTGGTTGATCCACTGCCTTCATGCCCGAAACGTTTGGGGCCATGTCGGAAAGCACAAGGTCCAGTGCTTGGCCGTCAAGCAGCGCGGATAGACTCGCCAACACATCGTCGTCGCGAAAATCACCCTGTATGACCTCGACACCTTCCAGGGGTTCGATGGCCAGCAAATCGAGGGCGATGACGCGCCCCTGGCGGCCCAGCACCGACGCCGCAACCTGCGACCAGCCACCGGGGGCAGCGCCGAGATCGACGACGCGCATTCCGCGCCGTAGCAGGACATCCCGCTGCTGAAGCTCCAAGAGTTTATAGGCTGCACGCGAACGATAGCCGTCGACCTGCGCACGTTGCACGTAGGCATCATTGACGTGCCGGTCGAGCCAGCGACGGCTGCTGGCCTTACGCTTTGGCATCTGTTTCGTCCAGCGAACCGCCTGCGAGCGGATGGTTCCAAGGGGCGACCGGCCGCGGTCGCTGGTGTCTACCAGACAGGGGATCGCGCACCGTCCCTTAGTCCCGATCGACCCAGGCGAATTCGAACAATTCCAGCAACCCGCCGGTCACCGCGCCCGCCGTCATGCCACCGAGGAATGCGAAGGGCAGCTGGGATGCGCTCATGATCAACGCCTCGGTGAGCGCCCCCGCCGGCCCCTCGGCAAAGATGCCGGCGAACGCGGCCAGGCTGCTCGCGACGAAGGTAGCAATGACTGCGATGACGATGCCCTCGGTCAAGCTACAGTAGCGCGGTCGGCCGCGACCGCTGCGATCGCGCCAGAGGTCGAGGAGCGTAACGTACAAGACGCCGGTGACCGAGACCAGAAAGGCCACCGCGGCCGCCACCGGTAGCGAAACCCCAGTGAAGAGGTCCAGCCCGAACAGCAGTGCTCCGGTAAACGCACCGACAACACCGCCGACGATGAATTTACGACCCATATTCACGGTGCAACGATGCGGGAAATCCACCGCGACACCCGCAGCCAGGCCCAGCGTCGCGGCCAGAGCAGCAACCTGCCAACCCTGCGCCTGATGTCCGAGGGTAATCAGCAACAGCGTCGCACACAAAACCCCGATCAGACTCGCCGCGAGTGCCAGCTGGCGGGCGCCGTAAAACGCAGCACCGATCGCGCCCGCGACCGCTGCCGCCAGCACCGTGGCATAACCGGACAGTGCCGGAGACAGCAATTGTCGCAGCACCACAAACACTGGCGAGTAGATCATGCCGATCAGGCTCCAGACAGAGGCCCGAATGACCAATTGGGAGACTCGGCCGGGCAAAACGGCGCTCATAGCTAGAAAAAAGGAACAGGCGTTAGCTGGTGCGGTGCATCCCGGACGACCGAAGCGCTTGCTTGCCGGTCGCAACGGCCAAGCACGAATTGCAGATTAGCGCAATTGCCGTACGCAACCGCGGCGGCGCGTCCTAACAGGCCGAGAACGCTTCGGACCCCATGATAACGTTTTGGTGACGGGAGAGAAACAACGACACGAACAGGGTATGCCCGCGACGACCAGTGTGGCGAGATGTCGAAGTGTGGGGACGCCGCGCGGGCAGACAGCCCCGCGGCGTTCTTTAGACGGTCAGCGCAAACGCTTAGCCCGCCTTCAGCGTCCAGGACGCACACCAGCCGGTCTCGTGAACGGCCTTGCCCGGGAACAGACTGCACGGACGCCACTCACCGGAGTCGGCAAGGACGAACTGACAGTTGGAGCAGACCTGCTCTTCCGGCGGCTTCCCCGGACGGGCGGCGGCGGCGCGGTCCGCCTTGGTTGCGTCGGCATGATACTTAAGGGCCTGTGCGGTGGGATCGGTCGCAGGATCCACATGCGGCAGATCTTCCGCCTGAGCGGCAGCGATGCCCACCAGGTTCATCAACGGAACGGTCGCCAAACCGCCAAGCATGACCTTCATGGCGTGACGACGGCTCGTATTCATCGGCTTCTCGGACATTCTGACGTCTCCTTCTGACGTGGAGTGTTGAACAAATCACTGGCGCCAAGGGCGAGCATCGCCCCAGGACCGGCGAAGATTGTGCATGATGACTGCGCAAAAGGCGAGTTCGACGCGTAAGTTTGTTGGCGACGCCGCCCATCGTCGCGCATCCATCCGATGCTATGACAACGCCGAGCCACCAACGTTGCGGCGCAGGTTCGCGAATCGCCTCAAAGCGTCTTTAAGCGCTCGCGAGACTTCGCCCTAGCCCGACCAGTCCTGATGCCCGCTTTGACAAGCTGGGCAGCAGCCACCGTTGTCGTTGTCGGATAGTCGATCACGACAACGACAACGATTAAGGCAAACTTGGCTCATCTGCGAACAATCGGCGTCCCAACTCAACCTAGTAGAGAAAGGTGCCGGCGCCCAGGTAGCGCTGCTGCCAATAGTGTTTGCTGAGGCTCGCCAGGCGCACCCGCCGCTTCGACGTGGATGCGTGCACGAAGCGCGTCCCATCCACCATCACGCCAACGTGATACTGGGACGGACCAGTTTTGAAAAAGACCAGATCACCCGGATTGGGCCGCTTGCGGACAGGCCTTGCCGATGCCTTTTGCGCGGTGGATACTCGCGGAATGCTTACCCCCGCCACGCCATGGGCATATTGCGTCAGACCGCTGCAATCGAGCGCCTGGCCCGGCTCCGAACCACCATAGACGTACGGCGTGCCCACTTGCGACAGGGCCGCCATCACCACGCTCGCGCGCCGGTTGTCTAGACCGCTCAGATCGAACTCCTCGCCCCCCACGCTGGACATCCGCGCCCCGGAGCTCGCACAGCCCTGAAGGATCAGCAGGACGGTCACGGACAGCACGCATTGCACAGGAGCGAAAAACATTGAAGTGGTTTCCAAATAAGGGACATAACAGCATGTCTCCAATAGTTTTAGTTTCTATACGTGATACTGTCAAGGCAAACCATGGTCAGCATCGGCTCGGCAGCACCTTTGGTGCCAACACCGACGTTCCCCGAAAAACCGGCATAATGGCGGCCATGGTCTGTCGTCGGCACCAGGCTCGACGACGAGCGCCGCTCAGGCCCCAACGCAACGAGTACAGGACCCACCATGCGCCTGTTCGACATCCTCGCCATCCTAATCAGCCTGTCGGCCGCCTTCAGTTGGTTTAACCACCGCTTCCTGAAGATGCCCACAGCCATCGGGCTGATGTTGATCGCCTTGCTGTTGTCGCTGACCTTGCTGCTGCCACTGCCGCTCAGCGACGGGCTTGAGGCCGACGCGCAGGAGATGCTCAACAGCATCGACTTCAACGAGACGGTACTGCACGGCATGCTGAGCTTCCTACTCTTCGCTGGCGCCCTGCACGTCAAGCTGCAGGATCTGGCCGAGCAAAAATGGGTCATCGGGCTACTCGCCACGTTCGGCGTCTTGTTCTCAACGGTGCTGGTTGGTTGCGCCGCCTATCTGCTGTTCCTGCTGCTCGGGCTGGATGTCCCCCTGATCTACTGCCTGCTGTTCGGCGCGCTGATCGCACCAACCGATCCGATTGCCGTGCTTGGCATCCTGAAGAGCGCAGGGGCGCCAAAGAACCTTGAAACCAAGATCACCGGGGAGTCGCTGTTCAACGACGGCGTCGCGGTCGTCACCTTCGTGGTGCTGCTGGAGATCGCGGCGGGCGGCGAACAGGTCACCGCCGGCGGCGTGCTGGAGTTGTTCATGCATGAGGCCGTCGGCGGGCTGCTGTTTGGCCTGATAACGGGCGGTCTCGCCTACTGGATGTTGCGCGATGTGGACCATTACCAGGTCGAGGTGCTGATCACCCTGGCGCTGGCCAGCGGCGCCTACTCGGTGGCGGAGCACTTCGACTTTTCGGCACCGATCACCGTCGTCGTCGCCGGACTGCTGATCGGTAATCAAGGTCGCAAGGGAGCCATGTCCGACGCCACTCGTCAGCACCTGGACACCTTCTGGGAATTGATCGATGAGGCCCTAAATGCGGTCCTGTTCGTGCTCATCGGGCTCGAGGTATTGGTCTTGACCTTCAACGCCCAATACCTGACCGCTGGACTGCTCGCGATCCCACTGGTGCTGATCGCGCGAGCCGTCAGCGTCGGCTTGCCGATCGGCATCATGCGCCGATTTCGCAGCTTCTCGCCCGCCGTTGTCACCATTCTGACCTGGGGTGGCCTGCGCGGCGGCATCTCGGTTGCCTTGGCGCTGTCGTTGCCCGACAGCGACACCCGCGATCTCTTGGTCACCGTGACCTACATGGTGGTCGTGTTCTCGATCCTGGTGCAGGGATTGACGCTGGCCCCGGTCATCCGCGCCAACGCCCGGCGCGCCGAGATCGAGATCGAGCGCACCGAACTGCCAAGCCTCTCGGCCGACGACGCGACGGGCCCTAAACAAGAGGCGAAACTCCCATGAGGGTTGGCGACACCTGGTTCGACGTCTATGCCAGGGCGCTATTCGGCCGCTCCATCCGCTCCGCCCTGGCCTACGATCTGCTCTACAAACTCCTGGGCGTGGCGCTGCTCGCACCCATCGCGGCCTTGGTGCTAAGCCACCTGGTCCTGACCAGCGGCGGCGTCACCGTCACCAACGAGGCCATCGCCGGCTTCATCCTGTCGGCGCCGGGCCTGCTGTTCGTCCTGCTCACACTGACCTTCATGCTGGCCAGTTTCTACGCCGAGCAGGCGGGCCTGATGCACATCGCTTCCGGGGCCAGCCGTGGCCGCCCCGCCAACTGGGCGGACGCGCTGGCGACCGCGGTCTCTGCACTACCGCGACTTTTAAATGTCGCATTCTGGCAAGCCGCAATCCTGTTGGCTTGGCTGCTGCCGCTGGCGGCAATCGCCGGCGGCGCCTACCTGCTGCTGCTGGGCGAGCACGACGTCAACTGGTATCTGGCCAACCGCCCACCAAAGTTCTGGGCCGTCGCGATCATTGCCGCCCTACTCGGCGCCGTCGCCCTGGTGGTCCTGCTGCGCTACCTGGTGGACTGGGCGCTGTCGATCCCGGTCTGTGTGTACGAGCAGCAGCGCGGCCGCATTGCGCTGCGGCGCAGCCAGGAGCTGGTGCGCGGGCACCGTTTGCGTGCGCTGGCGCTGCTGACCAGCAACCTGTCGCTGGCCGCGGTGGTGTCAGCGACAGTGCTCTGGCTCGCGGACAGGCTGGTCGAAGTCGCCCTCGGCGCATTGCAGGGCGTCGGGCCGATGCTTGTGGCAACGGCGATCGCACTGGTACTGCTACTGACGGTTGCGGCCTTCCTGTCGTTTCTGATACTCACCGTCTACGCCATCGTGGTGGTTCACCTGTACCTCGAGCTGCTCGGTGTCGATGGCATGCCGAAGGAGCGCTGGGATAACGCGGCCAGACAGTCGCATTTCCCGCGCCTGGCCATCATCGGACTGCTGATTGCGCTCTTGGGGGGATCGTTCTTGATCGCCGACAACCGACTTCAGGACTTGCGCATCGGCCGCGATGTCGAGATCACCGCGCACCGGGGCAGCTCCCGTTATGCCCCGGAGAACACGCTCTCGGCCCTTTATCAAGCCATTTCCGACGGCGCCGACTACGCGGAGATCGATGCGCAGGAGACCGCCGACGGTGTCGTCGTGCTCTTGCACGACAAGGACTTGATGCGCATCGCGGGGCTGTCGACCAAGATCTGGGAGGCGAACTTCGACGACCTGCGCCGCGTCGATGCCGGCAGCTGGTTTTCGCCGGAGTTCGCCGGCGAGCAGATTCCGACCCTCCAAGAAGCGTTGCTGGTAGCAGGCAAGCACATCCGCCTCAACATCGAAATCAAGTTCAATGGCCACGACCAACAACTCGCCGAGCGCGTTGTCGAAATTGTTCGCAGGGCGGGATGCACCGACGACTGCGTCATCACATCGCTGAACCAACAGGGTTTGGCGCGGGTGCGCGAGCTGGCACCGGAGATCCACATCGGGCAAATCGTCACCGTCGCGGTGGGCGACGTCACCAAACTCGACGTAGACTTTCTCAGCATGAACCAGAACCGAGTCACGGCGGCACAGGTGCGCACCAATCGCCGCGCCGGGCTCGCGACGCATGTCTGGACCATCAACGACCCGGACGCCATGGCAACAATGCTCGACTACGGCGTCGACAACATCATCACCGACGAGCCGGCGACATTGCGTGCACTTGTCAATGAGCGCGCCACGCGCTCGGACGCCGAACTGCTGCTGCTCGCCCTCGGCCGGCAACTGCGCGACTGACAGCCCATGTCCGCCCCCAATCCAATTAACGAGACCCCGTATGCCGGCTTGACACCAGACCGCGTGCTGGATGCCGTCGAATCACGCGGCTATCAGGTCGATGGCAGACTGCTGGCCCTGAACAGCTACGAGAACCGCGTCTACCAAGTCGGCATCGACGACAGCGCGCCCCTGATCGCCAAGTTTTACCGCGCCGGGCGCTGGTCCGACGCCGCGATTCTGGAAGAACACAGCTTCACGTTGGAGCTGACCGAACACGAAATCCCGGTCGTCCCACCGCTGGTTCTAAACGGTGAGACCCTGCATCGCTCGGACGAGTATCGATTCTCGCTAACACCACGGCACGGCGGTAGAACGCCGGAATTGGACGATCACGAGGTGCTGAAACGCCTGGGTCTGCTTCTCGGCCGTCTACACTTGGTAGGCGAGTCCACGCCGTTCCTGCATCGTCCGAGCATCGACATCGCCGCGTTTGGCGAAGAGCCGAGTGCCTATCTGCTGGAGACGGGCTGGATTCCGCCGGACCTGGAACCGGTCTATCGCGGCGTGGTTGGGCATGCGCTCGATGAGGTCCGAGCCTGCTTCGAGCGCGCCGGCACCTGTCGGGGCATCCGTCTGCACGGTGACTGCCACCGCGGCAACATGCTCTGGACCGACGACGGCGCACATTTCGTCGACCTCGACGACGCCCGCACCGGCCCCGCGGTGCAGGACCTGTGGATGCTGCTGTCGGGCGAGCGCGAAGAGATGACCCTCCAACTCGACAGCGTGCTGGAGGGCTACCGTCAGTTCCGTGATTTCGATCTGCGCGAATTGCACCTGATCGAGGCCCTGCGCACCCTGCGTCAGATCCACTACGCCGCCTGGATCGCCCGGCGCTGGGCCGATCCCGCCTTTCCGGCCGCCTTCATCTGGTTCGACGATCAACGCTTTTGGCAAGATCACGTGCTCGCCCTGCGCGAGCAGATCGCGGCGATGCAGGAGGGGCCGCTGGTGTTGCGGTTGAGGTAAGAAGTTGATAGTGGCTAGGTGCTAGATCCTAGCGCGGCAATTCGGCGATTGCGAGACATCTCTGGAGGTTGTGGTTGTCGTTATCGTTATCGTAATCGAAACTTCCCCCAGCCAACGGGACTTCAGGGCGCTTGGTGGCTTCACGTCAACGGCCGCGCGCGTACTCTGCATTCCCACTCGAAACACGACAACGAACAGTGTGCTGCCCTAGCCAGCGCCGACCATGACTCGTCGGTCTGAGGCATCGCTTTGCTAGATGACTGCCAGCAACCCTGACGCTCACAAAATCCTTCTTTCACCCAAGCTCCATGGCCATTAAACCACTCTGCCCCTGCGGCAGCGGCAGCGCCCTCGCCGACTGCTGCGGACCACTCATCAGCGGCACCCGTTGGGCCGATACCCCGGAGATGCTGATGCGTTCGCGCTACAGCGCCTACGTGCTCGGCGATGTCGATTATCTGCGCGCAAGCTGGCATCCGGCCACGCGGCCGGCCGCCATCGACCTTGGCAAACCGGTGAACTGGCTGGGGCTAAAGATCGTCGCGACCCACGCCGGTGGTGGTGGCGACAGCGAAGGCACGGTGGAGTTCGTCGCCCGCTACAAGGTCGCGGGACGCGCCTTTCGCTTACACGAGATCAGCCGCTTCGTGCGACAGGCGGATCATTGGACCTACTTTAGCGGCACGCCCGGCCGCAGCGACAGCCGTGCCAAAGCCACCGACGATTGACGCCCCGCCCCGGCGCCAGCGACATCGTTGTGTGATCGGCGTCGCCGCACTCGTCGCCCTCTCGTTCGGGCTCCTGCTCTGCGCCTGCGCTGCGCCACGAATTGTCGAGCCTGCCTCGAACCAGCTGACACCGTTGCTCGCCCAGGGCTACGCGCGCATGCCCGATGGCTACCGGCTACCGCTCCGAGTCTGGCCGGTACGGCAAACGGACGGCGACCAACCCGACATCGTCGTACTCGGTCTGCATGGCTTCAACGACTATGCCCACGCCTTTGCGCCGCTGGCCCGCAGCCTTGCTGAGGCCGGCATCACGACCTACGCCGTTGACCAGCGTGGCTTCGGCGCCACCGCCCTGCCGGGACGCTGGCACGGCAGCGAGCAGTTGGCGGCGGACCTGACGGCACTGACCCAACTCCTGCGCCAGCAGCATCCGCATGCCTCGCTGTATCTGGTCGGCGAAAGCATGGGTGGCGCCGTCGTGATGAACGCCTTGACACAGGCCGCACTGCCGATCGACGGCGCCGTATTGATCGCCCCGGCGGTCTGGTCTCGGGACGCGATGCCCTGGTATCAGCGCCTCGGGCTGGATACGCTGGCCCGCATCGCACCGGGCATGCGGCTGACCGGAGAGGGCGTCAGCATCCGGCCCTCCGATAACCTCGACATGCTTCGCGCGATGAGCGCTGACCCGCTGGTGATCAAGGCAACGCGCGTCGACGCGCTGTGGGGGGTGACCAACCTGATGGACCAGGCCTCCGCCGCGGGCCTAACTGGAATGCGAGCGGGCGCGCCAAGCGGACCGCTGCTTCTGCTCTATGGCGAGCGCGACGAGATCATCCCCCGCGGCGCCTTCTGTCGGCTGCTGAGCCGATTGCCGAGAAACGATACCCAAACACGATTCGTGCTGTACCGGCATGGCTGGCACATGCTGCCACGCGACCTCCAGGGCCGTCGCGTGCACGCGGATGTGGTCGCCTGGCTACACGACCCAAGGGCCCCTCTGCCGTCCGGCGAAGAGAGTGCCCCCGGGTCCGAGCGCGCAGAAGGCTTTTGCAACGCCCCATCGCAGATGGCCCGTTAGCGTCGCACTTTCCTATCGGATCGATTCTCCCCCCCCCCGACGTCTCGAAGGCGCGCGAAGTTGGCGCCAATGGGCCTTGATTCGGTATATTGCAGGGGTTAAGCGCTTGAGGCAGCATTTCACTCACAGCCCCAGCATTCATCTGCAACAGCGAGCATCCTCATGAGATCCACCATCACCGAACGCGTCAGCGTGGCTGGCGGCGAACTCGTCGACTTTGTCAAAGGCCTGATCGCGGACGGCAACGTGCGCCGGTTGGTGATTCGCCGACCCAGCGGCGAGGCACTGATCGAGGTCCCGCTCACCGCCGGCGTCGCCGTCGGTGGCGCCTTGACACTACTTGCGCCGGTGATCGCCGCAATTGGCGCCATGGCCGCGCTGCTGGCCAAGTTTGAAGTGGACGTCGAGCGTATCGACGTACACCCGAGACAGCACGACGAAGGACGCTGAAACCGACCGTCATCCCAAGCACAGGCTTGCAGAGCAACTCAAGCGAGGCAAATACCCAGTGGAACAGCTGAAGAAATCCGACAACCACCTCATCTTCAAGAAGAAATCTGGACGCTACGCCGTTAAGGACTGCACCACAAAGAAGTGGATCAACGGCGACGCCAAGGCCAACATCCTGCTCGCCGAGGGCCTCATCAAGCACGCTGAGCCAAAACCGGCGGCCGCTCCTGAGGTAACCCCCGAGGCTGCCCCCGAAACCTGAATCGACGCTCGGCAAGGCCGCCTCGACACCGGCCGTCATCGACAGCAAGATCACCAAGAGCGGCTTCAGTGGCCAAGGCGACTACTTCGTCGAGCTCGAGGCGCGGATGCGCAGCGAACCCAGCCAGGCCGAAGCCTGCGCGCTGCTCGGTCTCACCGCGGCCCAATGCGACGGTACCGCGTCGAGCGCCGCCTCAGACGCCAGACCCACGGCAAAGGCCAACACACCAACGGCACCAGCAACGGCCGATAGCGACGGGGAACCCGCCGGCGACGTCGACGCTGAGATAGAGTCCACAACGATTGCGGACGGCAACCACGTACTGACGGTCCGCTCTAACGTCTATTACGACGAGGTCTTCATCGACGGCATCAGTTACGGCTCCACCAGGCTCGACGTCGTTCTGCCGGAAGGGGAGTACGACGTGGAAGTCCGAAAATCCGGTCATGACAGCTTCAAACAGCGCATCCGGCTGGATCGAAAGCGCACCATCACGGCGAGCTTGTCCGAACAGACCGACTAACCCCGCCAGCGACCATGACACGGCCCCTGATGACTCGGCCTGCGACGACACAGCCCCGATGACTGAACAGCGTCCAGCCCAGCGGCCCCCATTCCGAGCCCATGACAGCCGTCTGGAAAGCAGGCTTGCACCCCCGCGGGCGACCGGCGCGAGCGCTCGAAGCGCGGCGTTTGACGGCTGGGCGCGGCGTTTGGCATGGCTCTGTATCGCCCTCGGGATCTACGGCCCCGCAACCGCCAACGCGCAGCAGGTGAACGTGCCGGCCGAGACGCGCCCTCGCGCCCTCGAAGGCCTCGTCTGGCAGCTAGAGGAGTACCTGACGGTGAACGGTCTCAAAGCGGCCCTATCAGGCACCGGGCACCGTTACGCCACCTTCGACGATGGCCACTTTCGCATCAACAGCGGCTGCAGCACACTGAACGGAAGCTATTGGCTAGAGGGCAGCCGGCTGATCTTCTCACCGCATGTGGCATCAATGCTGCTGGATTGCCCCGAAACGCTGATGGCACAGGAGCAGGCCTTGCTTGGCCTGCTCGGCGTGATCGAACGCTTTGTCCCATCGACCGATGGACTGGCGATGGTGGATTCATCCGGCAAGACGCTGATCACCTTGGCAAGGCCAGATGCGGTTCCATTGCAGGGACGGGTATGGCGGCTCCTGACCTATCGCAACGGCAACGGGACCGTCGTCCCAGCCCTCGCGACACCAACCTTCAGCCTTGAATTCGTCGACGGGAGCAATCTGATCG
>JGI12210J13797_10603249_pt1 | contig 22950 bp, 20 predicted proteins | sample ElkSlonscriptome_3_FD_13797 | JGI IMG/M metagenome (IMG submission 13797)
ATCCGGGCTGATCGAGCAGCTCGGCAAACCCGATAAAGACCTCGGCCTGGGCTCTGAGTTCAGCAGAGATATCGCCGGGAGCCTCAGACAAAGCAGTCTCCAACCGCTGAATGCCCTCGGCAACATCCACCTCAAAAATTGAAGTGGTCATATTAAAGCCCGTATCTATCGACATGGGAACGAAGTCTTTCGTTTCCTGAATGGCGTTATGGCAAATCGCCTCCAGCGGATCCAAAACAGCCGCCGCCGCATTGAGAGCAGCGATCGCATCGAACACGCCTGTCTCAATCAGCTCGGTGAGGGGAATCCGCAGACAGTCATAGGCGGCGAGCAGCTGGCTTTCCATCTGAGCGTCGATGGTGAGGCTCTCGCTGTAGAGCGCCTTGAATATGGTTTCAAGGCGATGGGCAATTTGCTTGATGGTATCTAAGCCGACGCTAGCGGAGCCCCCTTTCAGAGAATGTGCGGCCCGCATGATGCTGTGGACGATGGTTTTGTCGCGTTCTTGCCGCAGCCGCAGCAAACCAGATTCGATTGTCTGCAGTAGCTCAGGAGCCTCCTCGACAAAAAACTGATAGGCTTGGTCGCGGATATCGGAGTTGATTGCCATAACACGTCAGAAAAGTAGGTGAGCGAAAGCGCCAGCCGTCAACGGACTCATCCGGAGAAATGAACGGCTGAGCAACAGATAAAAGTCCTCTGTAGATCTTAGAGATCTGGGGATTTTGGCCTGGGGATTTTGGCTTAATAATCTGCAGCAATAGATCTGCAGCAGCTGTGGCCCATCGTCTGAAATTCAGTCTGGGGTCTACTGTTCCGAGACTCAGCCATCTGAAGCCGAGATAGATGGGCCACAACGCCGTGTTATTCCACCTTGAATTGGTCCACCTCAGCCTGCAGCATTTTCGCAACGTCGTTCAGGTCGCCAAAGGACTCATACACCTTGTTCGCCTCTGCCGTACTCTGGGTTGCGATCGCCGCAGCGTTGGTCATTGCCCCAGTCACAGCCTTAGAGGCCTGGGTCTGAACCACCGTGGCTTGAGTGATGGACGCCACCAGCTCACTGATTTGACGACTCGTGTCGGTGATTTTGTTTAGACTTTGGCGGGTTTCATCCACCAATTTCGTACCGGAAACCACCTGCTCGGTACCTGTTTCCATGGCCACAACCACCTCATTCGTCTCAGACTGAATGTCTGACACCAGCTTTTCAATTTCCGTGGTGGCTTCTGCTGACTGGCGGGCCAGCTCTCGCACCTCTTCTGCAACCACCGCAAAGCCCTTACTGTCTTCCCCAGCGCGGGAGGCCTCAATGGAGGCGTTCAGAGCCAGCATGTTCGTCTGGGCCGCAAATCCACTAATCAGGTTCACCACGTTGGAAATCTTCTGGGACGATTCACCCAGTCGCTTGACCTTCTTAGCGGTTTCTGCCACCGTTTCTCGGATGCCCAGGATGCCATCAACCGTACGGTTCATCGCATCGTCACCCTCTTGTACCGTCAAGGCTGCAGCCTGCACCGCTTCTCCAGCCTTGGCAGCGTTGTTGGCCACCAGCTGGGCTGAGTTGGCCATCTCTTGGGCTCGATCTAGGGCGGCAGAAATATCCTCAGCCTGCTGTATGGCAGATTGGGACAGGGACTGGGCTGATGTCTCACTAGAAGCCGTGGTGTCAGCAACCTGACGGGCCGCCTTCTGCACCTGGCCCACAATTTTTCTCAAGTTGGCAATCGTCGCATTGTACGAGTCAGCTACGGTGCCAATCTCATCCTCAGTCACCTGAGCCCGCACCGTTAGGTCACCTTGGCTAACCGGGTCAACGTCAATCAGCAGCTGCATCGCGTTCCGCTGCAGGGTCTCCTTAATTTGCTGCTGCTCCCGCGCTAGCTGCTCCGTTTGGTCCCGCAGCGTTACCCGCTCAAGCACCAAACCTAGCTGCTGGCCCAGGCGCGTCATGAAGCTGATCTCATTGGGCTGCCAGGTATGGAGCTTGTGGCAGTGGTGGGTAATTAGCAGTCCGTAAAGCTGACCCTGGCTCAAAATAGGGGTGCCGACTACGGACTGTATCTTCAGAGACTCCAGCAGTTTGAGGTGCTCTGGGTGGAACTGGGCAGTCGCAACATTGTTGTGCAGATAGAGCCCATCGTTAAGGTACTTCTCGCGCACAGACTCCGGAATACAGGGGTCGTCTAGGCCTTGGGCAAAGGCGCTGGGCAAGCCACTCTCTACAGACTCAGCAACAATGCGACCACTCCAGGTTTCGCGGTCAAACCGATACACCACAACTCGGTCAGTGTTGAGAAGGGTCCGAGTTTGCTGAACCGTTTGCTCAAACAGACCGGAGAGATCCTCTTTGGTGTCCAGTTTGGCTCCAGTGATATAGGCCAAAAGATTCGATTCTTCGGCGTTGCGGGTCTGCTCTAGGAGGGAGCCTTTGACCCGGCGGACGAGGTCATTAAACGTTTGGGCTAGGGTCTGGGTTTCTGAGGTGCCCTGCAGCTGCGCCGTAATGTCTAGATTTCCGGCAGCAACTTGGCGGGCGTCGTTGGATAGAGCATCCAACGGGGAAGAGAGCCGCCGGGATAGACCGATGGTGAAGATGCTGCTGACTGCGGCCAAAGTGACGCCAATGATGGCAAAAAGCACGAGCAGGCCTCGGCCTTCAGCCTGAATTTCTGATAGATCAATGGAGGCAACGGAGACCCAGTCAATCACATCCACTGCTGCCATGACGTAGCGCTTGCCCTCGTAGTCGAAGGACAGGGCCAGAGACGATGCTGTCTCCGCACCGGCCTCTGCTAGGTCCTGCTGCGTCGCGCTGACGTTGCGGATGGCAAAGCTCTCCTGGAACTCTGCGGCTAGGGCGTCAAGATCAATCTCCTGTCCAGACTGCTCTATCTCGGACAGGCGAATAGCAACGTCCAGCACCGACTGGCCGCCAACAATGTCCAGCGCTTCATCTAGGTTTTCGGGAGAGGCGTTGCCTGTCTCGTTAAAGCGAGCGATCGCACCACCAGAGCTCACGTCAACGATTTCCACCTGCTGGGAGCCGCTGATGCCAGCTTCCTGCAGATAGGTTCCAACCTGGGCAAGCTCATCGGTCGAGAAAAAGCCCTTGATAACGCCAAGGAATTCCCCCGTCTGGGAAGCTTCAATGGCCCGGCTGATGGTGAAACCAAACGTCCCTGAGGAGGCATCAAACTCCGGGTCACTGACCCACTGCGTTTGGGCTCGCCCCTGCTGCCACCAGGTATCCGTGGCTTGAGAAAAGGTGGACGGCGTCTGGCTAAAGCCAATGTTGAACCCATTGCTGTCGGTGACAATAAGCTCCGTGATGTTTTCCACTTCAGACACATTGCCCAGGTAGTCATTGAACTCTTGATTCGGTTCTATGGCCTTTGTTTCGGCAAAGCGGGTTTCTAGCTCCCCTAGGTCGGCATCAAGGAGGTCTTCTTCAACGGCGACTTCGCTGGCCGCGATGGCCAACCCCTGCACCAGGGGGTTGACGGTCACCGTATTGATCTGCCGTAGGTCTCCTTGAACAATGGTGCGGGATAGGTCTTCTGCCAGCAGCGCCTGACCCTCAATGGCCTGGTTTAGGTCGGCAGTGGCATTGCGCTGGGTGATGCCATATCCGACAACACTGACCACCGCCAGCGGGGCCACCGTTAGGGGCAGCACCGTGGTGAAGAGCTGCCGCCTCAGGGTGTTGTCCCCTGGAGACGCTTGGCTCGATGCCTGGGTCTCTTGGCCCTCGTTTTTCGCAGGAGGGTTGTCAACAACTAGGGAATTCGGCGACATGCTCTCTGCAGGCTCGGAAGCGGACGTCGGTTGAAATGGAATCTGAGTCATGGATTCTGCCTGGGGTTACAACGGATGAATTGGGTGGATGAGGATCGCCGCCATTCGAGATGGAGAGCGGAGGCTAAGGGCCCGGTCGCCCTTAGCCATTTTTTGGGTAGACCAAATGCGCTACAGATTAAATGCGCCTATCACCTCTTCGACAGGGCTATAGTCCACTGGCGGCACAAATTGCTCGATGTTGGCGCTGGCCAAAGCCTCATCCCCAGCCGGAATATTGAGAAGGGCCTGCTGCATTTTGTTGACCACATCAGCTGATGCAGCCTGAGTCACCGAGAACGCCCAGGTGGGATAGAGCCTGGTGGTGTGGGGCAGCGCGTACCCATCTTGGGCAGGCTCCAGGATTTTTACAGCATTCGCGCTGGGAAGCTGACCAGCCTCCACCATCTGCTCAATCTGCCCTGTCCGAACAAAGCCAAAGTCGAATGTTCCATTGGCAACGCCCTGAACAATTTCAGGTTGAGATGGAATCTCCGTGATGCTGGCAACGCCGGTNTAGGGGTTCACACCCTCCTGCTGCAGGTGATACATCTGGAACAAGCAGCCTGCAGCCGCCGTCGTTAGGCTGACGCAGGCTCCCTTTTTGCCCCTGAGGTCAGCAACACGGTTAACCGCGCTGTCGGGGGGGACAATAACAACCCCGCCAAATTCCGTACCCAAGTCGACCCGAGAGAGCGTGGCCAAAATTTCAGTGTTGTTGTCTCGGCGGAGCTGCACCGATGCCAATGGGTTGCTTATTATAAAATCGACGCCGCCGGCCTGGGCTTCGTTGAATTGCGACGCCTGGGTGAGGGGAACGAGCACAACGGGCTGGCCCACAGCCTGACTGAGGGTTTCGATCAAAGGCTCGTATCGCTGCCGCGTTGTCGCGACATCATCGATTACAAGCACCCCTAATTCAATGGCATTACCGTTTGCTGTGGCTTCTGTGGACCCCCCACCACCATTTCCTGAGCTGCTGCATGCGGCTAGGGATGGTACTGCCAACATAAGTAGCCCCACCATCAGCGCAGCGGGCTTGAGTTTGAAGTTAAATGGAAAAAACATAAGGCTTAGGCTGTAGAACGAAGTCGTAAAAGTTTGAGGTGAACAACGTGGTGGTAGAGACCCACCGCTACGGCATGGCGGCGAGAATTGCGGTGCCGTCTAAAACAAGCTGTCCGGCATCGGGGATCTGCCCCTGAATAAATTGGTCCGAGGTGTCGGCTGCTCCGGCGCGTGGGGCAGTGGGCGACATGGCCGCTAAATCTTTAGCCACCATGCCGTCAACGCCATTGACAATCAGGCCCAGGGGCGATCGCTCTTCGCTTCGCAGCTGCTTAGAGTGGGGGCGGTCAAGCACCACAATGGTGTGCTTAGCGCCATATTCTGTCTGCTGGTACCAGGGAGATAGCCCCAGCAGATGCCCCAAATCTACGGTCCATAGAATGTCACCACGCCAGTTGTATACGCCAGGAATCCAAGCCGGCAGATGAAACACCGGGACAACCTGCCCGATGGGAACCGTTAAGATTTCCACCAGATAGGCCACGGGGAGGAGCATCATCTGGTCAGCTAGCCCAATTTGAAGCAGCTGACTTTCAGGCGACGGGGTAACGGCTTGAGGCAGCGTATTGGGCTGGGCTGGTGCCGCCACGGATGACGCAGATTTGGAGTTTGAATTTGGCACTGCTATGTCGTCTCCTAGGCTAAAAACTGCTTGACAGTGCGAACGAGCTCATCTTGGTCAATAGGCTTAGACAGGTAGGCATCTGCGCCCTGCTTCATGCCCCAAAACTTGTCCATTTCGCCGTTCTTCGTCGAGCACATCACAACAGGAATTTTGCTTGTCTGAGCTTCAGACTTGATCTCTCGGCAGATCTCAAAGCCGCTGCGGTCGGGCAGCACAATATCCAATATGACAGCATCAAAATGATGATTTTTGAGCTGCTCAAACGCCTCTTCAGCGCTCTTTGCCGTCAGGACACTGACACCGCTAGTTTGCAGACAATTTGAGATAATTTCCTTTTCAGTATTATTATCTTCAACCACTAAAACTGTACTCACGTTGACCTACCTTTAAGAAATAAAAGAACAACAAATTAGAGGCTGGGTAAGCACCCATAATTTCCTAATTAAGTATTCATTGGGCCGGTTGATTATCCGGCATATATTTACGAATAATGTTAGAGATGATCGTTGGATCAACAGGTTTGCTGATAAAGTCCGTGGCACCCACAAGGCGAGCCCGAACCTGATCGACGACACCATCATTTCCAGTCAGGATAATAATTGGGACTTCTTTGAACTGCGTTGTTTTGCGAAGCTGAGTGCAAATTTCATACCCATTTGTTTCAGGCATGATTAAATCCAGAAATATAATGCTTGGCTTACGGATCAGCAGGGTCGCGATCGCTCGCGACGGTTCAATAATGCCCGTAAACCCATAGCCAGACGACCGGATAATTTTTTCTAGAGACTGGCACACCATAAGGCTGTCATCCACACAGGCCACAATGGGCGCGGCATTGGGCTTGTGCTCCACTGCAGTCGAACTCGGGGGAGATGCTGCCACAGTGGTGCTGGGGCGGTCCGCCAGCTCAATCCAACCGGCAGCTATGAGCGGATGCAGCGGTTTTATAATTTGGACAACCTCTCGCTGGGTTTTGACCACAATCTCCCAGAGAGTCCGCTTACCATCGACGATTGTTGTCAACATCCGGTACATCTGTGGCGATGTCCCAGCCTGAAGAGGTCCGGGCTGGCGAATAATTGGCACCCGGCTCAGCACATAGTTGGGCAGTTTGGCCGCTTCCCACTGCTGCCAAATCCGCTGGACGTTCGCGGCCACAATATCGCTCTCGACCAGCAGCTCAGATGGAACTGGAGCCAGCTTTGTTCGCTTGAGACCGTAGCGGGCCGGAACCTGAGTGACATCAAACATCACTTCGCTGGCGATCGCCGCTACAAACTGAACCATTGCCCCTGGCTCCAAATGCCCTGCCTCTACCCAGTTACAAAGGAGCTGGTGGTCCGGGCAGCCCGGCAAAATGGGGGTCTCCACCGCCACAAGCTGCCGGTGCAGGCTGCGAGGATCTGCAGCAAGGGACGCGCTGTACTGGTTGAGATATCGATGCCATCGCCGGATGGACTGTCGCCCCCCCGTGGCATACAGAATTTGCCCAAAGCTAAAAAACAGGGTCCAGCTTGTGTCCGTCTCTGGATTAATCCAAACCAGTCTGCCGCTGAAGTGAACGCGCTTCAGGGTGTTGAGCAGCTGTAGTTTTTCGGAAACCGAAACAAGCTCGACGCCCTGAGCAGATGAAGCAGGATTTAGTGGCATGGTCGCATTCAGTGACATTTGGTCTCAACCTTTATTAATTAGCTCGCAAGCAAATACGGACCTCACTTGACCTGGGAAGGAAAGTTCCTCAAGCCATTTTGGTCTGTGCCTACTGCCGTGAGTAGCGTTGGCATCGGGGGAGCCAGAGAGTAAGTAGCTATTCATTTTTTCCATGCATCAAAATATCGGCAGCATGAATGGAAAGAACAGAAACTGCATCATCATGAAGGTTTTATAGTGCTCAAATTCAAGGCGGGAACTAAATTATCACTAGCTCTGTCTTCAGCCCGCTGCCGAGGTATCCAGCCAAGTCAGCCTGGTTTCACCTAAGGTTCAAATCCCACCCAAGAATATAGATAAAAGCCTTACAGAAAAGGGATTATTAAGGCTATCTAGCTAAAATTTAGGCCGTTTCATCACAGCTCTTGAAGTGAAAGCAGTTTTTAGGTGATCACTTAACATTCCCTTTAGAAAATCTTTATAAAAATACAGAAATAAGGGTTTACACTAGCTAGTGGGGTGAAATCTACTGTTAGAACATACCGAAATTAAAAAAAGGGAAACGATACCCTTAAGTCACTTCTTTAAAGCAACAACAGCTTAGCCCTCAGTCCCTCGGTCTTCAGCTGATAGCAGTGCCAAACTGGCTTAGATCAGCTTGATCAGAACTGCCGCCGTAAAATTACGATGTATTGCACCATCGTCACTATATTGTCAGACCAACAGAGGCTCAGCCCACAAACAGGAGCCAAGTTCATGTAAGGTTCAACCTTACTTGAACTTTTACGAAAGTCAGCGTAGGTCTTCCTTGAGGCGGGGAATACGCGGTTGTAGATAGCCGTTGTAGGCAGCAGTGCAGGCCTGCAGTCCGAGCAGGATAGTAACGAGTCCATTTCGTATCACCATCGCTATGGCAATTGTCCTGATGCGAACTTGATCAACGTCCTAAACGCCGCCATCCCTGCCCCTTCCCTAATCCATGAGGGAAGAAAATCCTGAAATGTCGCCCTTCCCAATCAGCAGGATGAACGCAATAGGCCAAAATCTCTCAAGCCAAATATGACAGCCCGACCTGCCGATCGATGGTCAGCAACAGGCGTCTCATGGAGTCTTAGATTCGCTCAACCAGGGAATTCTTTGTAGCATGCTGCTAATTTAATATTAAATACTTTTTCTCAAAAGAATCACATGATGTCAATCCAAGCATTGTTAGGCAAGCGGCCTACCCTGTCGAGAGGGAGCAGCCATCCTGATGTAGGAAAACTGCAGCAAAGCCTCGGTCAACAGGGTCACCCCGTCACCAGAACTGGCCTATTTGACTACGACACTGAGCTTGCTGTCAAATGCTTTCAATCTAAGGCATTTCTGACGCCAGATGGCGTTGTGGGCAGCAAAACATGGCAGGCCCTCTGTGTCGGTGGGCCTGCAGGACAGCCAGTATTGCGACAGGGCTCCACGGGCGCTACCGTAACAATGCTGCAGGAGCTGCTATCTATCGATCTGTACTACCGAGGTGCGGTCAACGGCCTATATAATATACAGACAGAATCTGCCGTAAAAAGGTTCCAAACGGATTGGGGATTAGAGGCTGACGGCGTCGTAGATTACCAAGTGTGGCAATGCTTGAGTGACGTCTAGAGTCCTACTAATCCCCAATAGAGCCGACTTCGAGCCGAAATCCCCCGCTAGGGATACAGCAGCAGCCCCAGCAACCCAGCAATGGGAATAACCAGGACGACCTCTAGGCGAAATCGCCAAATCGCAACCAAAGCCCCCACAAAGATCAGTAAGGTCGCCCAATGAATCTGAGCCGTTTGGGCCACAACGATCGCTGCAGTGAAAATCATGCCGACAATAGCTGGGCGAATGCCCTTGAGCGCAGCCTGAATCACGGCAGAAGTTTTGATCCTATCGAGGAGATGAGAGCAGGTGACCATCAACAGCGCTGGCGGGAAGAAAATTCCAACCGTTGCCACAATTGCCCCCAAGATTCCCTTGACGGCGTAGCCGATGAAAGCGGCACTGATCAAAATAGGGCCTGGCGTGACCTGTCCTAGGGCGATCGCATTGGCAAATTCTGCCTGGTTGACCCAGCCGTAACCATCCACCACGATTTGCTGAATGAGCGGAATGAACACATAGCCCCCACCGAACAGCATCAGGCTCATGCCTGAGAAGGTGGTAAACAGCCGCGCTAGGCTGTCGTCTCCCAAAAATGGCAGTGGCACGATGTACATCAAAATGAAGCAAGCCAGCACAGCAAACGAGATGATCATTCGCCCCTTATCAATTTTGGGACTCTCTACTTCTGTGGCTGGGTCAACCTGCGTAGCGTTGTAGAACAGAATGTATCCTATGACGCCCGCCCCAATGATCACCAGCAGCGTCGTATAAAACCCTCCCACAAACTGAATCAGGATCCCAGCGGTGACCGCAATGGCGATCGCCTGCCCGGTTTTGATGGTTTTCTTTCCCATACGCCAAGCTGCGGAAATAATGATGGCAACCACAGCAGGAATGAATCCCGCAAAGACGCGGGACACAGCATCAATCTCACCCGCCTCGTAATATACGGCAGTTAAGCCAACGACGAGGAGAAATGAGGGCAGCAACACGCTCGTTGCGGTGGCCGCTGCCCCCCAACCACCACGAATGCGATAGCCCACGTAGGCGACAACGTTCGCGGCGACGGGACCGGGGAGTACGGTGGCTAAAGAAATGCCATCGAGCATATCCTCATGGGTCAACAGCTTGCGCCGATGCACCACGAGGTTCTCGACAACAGACACAAGCGCCATAAAGCCGCCAAAAGCGGTACTACCAATTTTAAGGAATGTCCAGAAAAGATAGCCTACAGAGATAGGCGCAGAGGCTTGGCCGTTGGAATCCTCTATATTGCTGGACGCCTCTTGAGACAGATCGTCCGAAGCTGGTATTGGATGTTCAGTCATTACGATTACCCCAAAGACATATCAGTCAGCAATGTTGTCTTTCCTATCCAGCTGACACCGGTTGACGGGTCTGGATTTCCTCAAGCAGTCCGGCCTGACGCTTGCGGCGCTCAAGATCCTCAGGGTCCATCTCGTCTTTGACTTGGGACTTGAGCCGCTGATTTTCAGCGTCGAATTCTGCAATTTCTGCAGGGCCAAAGTCTGAGCTCTCGCCTTTTGAGGTGTACACGCGCTCATAGCCCAGAGCATCTAGCACGTCACCAGCAACCAGCTCGAAGATTTTGACGTCTTCTGCTGTCGCTTTGGTCATGAATTTCTTTGTGTTGCTGGCGATGATCGGCTTCGTGACGTTGCCCCACAGACTACTAGACGCCGCCGTGTTGTTGGCTTCTCCCGACTGGTGAAATTCGAGCATTGAAGGGCTGTAGGGCACCTCCAAGAACTGACATAGGTTTTGCAGCACCGGTTCAGGATCGCTCACAAGAGACTCATAGCTCAGGCTGAAAAACTGATTAGCACCACATTTCTTGCCCATGGCGATCGCTTTGCGCTGGGCTCGGCTCCATTCTTGGGCAATGTGATAGAAGTGCTTTTGCCCGACAACCGCTTTTTTGAACGACACCGCGACATCGCGACCATCTCGATAGAGGTAAAGGTATTTGATATTCGGCAAGTATTCGCTGATCTCATCCATGTAATGGACATTGGACAAGCTCTTGCAGCACCAAGTTTCCGCTCCCCTAGTTTCCGCAAAAATATCGTAAACCGCAGAGAAGACGGCAACCAAAGAATGAGCCTTACATCGGCTCGCAACATCCTGCCGGTCCAGCGTTACACCATCCCAGGCCACCGGGTTAAGCTCCACAAGCCGACAGACATCGTCTACGAGCTGCGCGAAGCTGTCTGAATTTGACAAATCTCCGTAGGAAGACTGAAGCGGCATCAGACGCTGCAGAATGTGGGGAGGATGAGGGGCGGCGATGGTTTGAATTTGGTTCAGCATCAGACGCAGGAGATTTGAACCCGATCGCTGAGTACCAATCATCAAAATAGACATATGCTTGTCTCTCCGTTTTTTAACTGTTGCTGATACAGACTAACGTCAACTTGCTGTTAAGCCAGGGCTATAAACTGCTCAACCTGAACATAATTGAACATTGTCTAAAGAACAAAAATAACTGCTGATAGAGGCTTGAATCTAGATTAGGTGGGCTCGTCTTAACTTTGAATTAGGGTTAAGGCACAAGATTAAGTTTGGTCGTGTGCCAGGCAACTTATCTACACAAAAGCACTATACATGATTACGGAATATTAAACCAACGCTCACTCGATCTGAAAACGGCGCTTTCAAGCGCAGCCTCAGATCATCCTTAGCCCAGAAATACCAGGTCATCAGACCAGCCTTCTGCAGACCATCAGCTTCAGACTTGGAGGTAGTCTTGGAGACAGTTTGAAGCGATGTTGTAGCGGATCGCGTTTGCGAAAGTACGGGCAGATATTCGATGATGCGGCGCTCTTTAGAGACATTTGTCTGGGAAACACCTGCAGAAGTAGCTTGCTATATCGAGTGCTGTACCGAACTAGCTTTGAGCCATATGCTGTTTGCCTTTTAGTTGTCAAGCATTAAAGACAGCAACATCTTGGAGGTTAAGAATGAGGGTGTTAGCAGATTAAACGCCTGAGGTTTTGCTATTCGGGTGAGCTTCAGTCTCATAGACAACGATGGTAAGGGCAAAGCCGTTAACCCGTTAACCCAAAGCAATCATTTACGAAATCAGTGAAATTGACTAGCTTACACAGATGTAAATTGCAGTAGTCACATTTGTTGAGGACTTACCCACGAGGATATCCAGAATCCGCGTAAATATTGTGTTTATCCCATGAACAATAAGACTCTATAATTAAAGAGTAGGTGAAGTCTGGCTTTTTCACTTCAGAGAAAGCTAGCCATTTTTACCAAAAGTGGCCGTAGCCTACGGTTCATCACAACAGCCTGAGTCATCTGGATTCCGAGTAGTATTAAATCAGGGGCCATGCCTTTTGTCATAGTCTTAATGTTTCGCCATAGGCTAGGCACCTCAGCCCATCCCACCACGTCTCAGGCATCAAAGAGCAATAATTTAGCCTGGCGTTACCTTAAGCCGTGATTAGCCCCCAGCGCCATCGCAAGTCATCTTCGCAGTTATCAACGCTATGGATAGGGTTACTCTGCTCTATTCTGGGCCATGGTGCCTTGGTTTGGCGGCTCAGCGCGGTTGAACAGCGCGGCGATGAAACGGCGGCGGCGGCGCAACCCATCCCCATTCAGATTCTTGATCTGACCAGCGACAGTGCTGCATCAGCGGTAGAGACGCCAGCGGTAGAGACGCCAGCGGTAGCGGAACCGACCACCGCGCCGCCGTCGATAACGCCGCCTGCAGCACCGGATCGCGATCCTTCGCCCAGCATGATGCCACCCGTGGAAACAAGCGGCGGAGACCAATCTATGATTGCCCCAGCAGAGCCATTACCAGACCGCCCGTCGGAGTCCCCTGTCATCCCCAGAGCTGAGCCAGAACCACCGGCTCCACCAGAACCACCAGAACCATCCGCTCCAGAATTGCCTCAGCTCCCCACCATTTCAGAGGATGCAGTCATCCCCCTTGAGCCTCCACCACCGCTGGATCAAACCCAATCTCCTGACCGTGCTCTATTAGAGAGTGGCCCTCCAGATGAGAGCCTACCGTCGCCCCAACGTTCCCCCACTATCCCATCGACAGTTACGCTTTCAGATCAGCCCATAGCAGCCACCTACCGCGTAACCCTCGCAACAGCCCCCGGTGACCAATCTGACGCCAGCGACCGGCTAGCCCAGCCGCCATCGCCGCTCACGACCGAGCGGACGTTCGACGCTGACCCCCAAGCAACGGCCTGCTTGCCAAATCCAGAGAGCGCTCGGCGGCTAGGAGACACCGTTGCGATTCAGGCTCAGGTCGATATCGAGGGGAATGTGACGCCGCTAGCCCTCGTGACGTCACCGATTGAGGACTCAGCTGATGTTTTGACTGCCCCCATTGATGGGGGCCATCCCTATGACCAACTGGCGATCTGCCTGCTGAGGGACTGGGCCTTTCAGCCTGCGCTGACCGCAGACGGAGCGCCAGTTCCCAGCGAGAATCTCATCGTTTTGGTCCAGATTGTATCACTGCCCTGACCCGTCTTCAGCGGGCACCGATTGCGCCGTTGATGGCAACAACGTTTGCAGGTAGCGCCCGCCAACAACGCTCAAGAAGGCAACATAGCCGACAGCCTGAGCCAGGTACAGCGTTTGAGTGTAGCCGAAGAAAGAGCGCAGCAAAATACCGGGAAACTGGCGGTCGGGCAGAATTTGGCTGGTATCCCACACCTGCGGCCCCAGGAGACAGGCACCCGAATCAGAACAGAGATCGGCGAATTGAGGAGAGATCTGAGCGATCGCAGCGGCAGCGGCATCGACATGGCGCAGCGTACTGACAATCAACCCGGCCACAATCAGCAGCAGCAACAGGCCCAGCACCTGGAAAAATCGCTGTAGGTTGATGCGAACGCCAAATTGAAACAGCAGTACTCCAATGCCAGCCGCTCCGGCTAGGCCAGCGATCGCGCCAGCTAAAGGCAACCACCCATCTTGAAACTGAGCAGAAATAAAGATCACCGTTTCAAACCCCTCTCGCAAAACCGTGATTGCAATTAGGCTAAAGATGCTCCAGCCTCGCGATTGCGCGATGGCGAGACTCACGCTGTCCTGGATGTCTGCCTTCAGATGCTTGGCCTGCTGCGTCATCCAAATCAGCATCCAGCTCAGCAGCCCAATTGCCAGTAGACCGAAAGAGGCCTCCAGCAGCTGTTTGACAACCGCCGCATAGGGCCGATCTGACGCCGCCAAAGCGGCTAGAGCCTGATTGAGCACAATGCCCACAGCAACGCTTGCCGCCATGCCGACCAAAATTCCACCATAGACCCAGCGATTGAGCTGCGATCGCCCTGCCTTATTGAGATATGCTAAGACGATGCCAATAACGAGGGTCGCTTCAACCCCTTCTCGCAAGGTGACGACAAACGTTGGCAGAGCTGATGAAATATCCATAGGGCGGTCGCAGCAAAGATGAGTTGTGACAGATGGCAAGGCCATTGCCCCATCAGCTGGGGTGGACGTCGAGATTCATCACGTAATGGCCCAAGCACAGGTCATATGACCATAGCTCATACTCTAGACGCATCCGCTCCGGAACGTCTTGATCAGCGACGTTATGGCCGGTCAAATCGAGAGAGCGGGTAAAATTCCGCAGCTGGATCTTCTCACCTTCGTGGCTCTTGCTTTGCAGCCAGTATCGATTCGCGCCATAGACGCCAGGCTCCCAAAAATGCCGGTAGCTGAAGCGTCCGTTTCCCTGCATTGTCATGATGACGCGGTATTCTGACATCTCCAACCACAGCAAGCGCGGCGATCGCGATAGGGTTTTGACAGTGCTGGCTGTCTCGTTGAGCAGGCGCTCCTGCACAATCGGCTCGGTCAGCAAAACATGGAACTGATTATCGTCTTGAGGGTACAGGGTCGCAGCAGCCCTAGTCACGGACCAAACCGGCATGTCAAACGACATCAATGAAAGGCTAACCTGACGGCGGTGCTGGTTCAGCATACGGTATCGATAGTGAGAAAAGCGCGGTGCGGAGATAGCTTAGGCTGGCGATGAAAAACCGATCGCCACGAGCTAGCCACTGCCTCGGTTATAACGCGTAACGACCTGGGATGCCAAGGGCCAAAATGAACGCTATCACCGTGGCATTACTTTAACATGCATCATGCTTTGCTTTAATTGGCAAAGTAAAATACAGTAATTGGAACATAACCATTGATAAATCAATTGATAAATCGTGGGTAGATAGTGTCCACAACCCTTGGTAAATTGGAGCAGCACCTCAGCAATGGATGTAGCAATGGCAACCGCCATCATTCAGTTGGACCAGGCTGGTCCTGAGCAGTCACTAACCATTTCACCCCCCAAAGCCGGTGTCCCTCTCCAGGGCCGTATCCGGGTCCCAGGTGACAAGTCTATTTCCCATCGAGCCCTCATGCTGGGCGCGATCGCCACCGGAACGACCCACATTGAAGGGCTGCTGCTTGGAGACGATCCTCGCAGCACGGCAGCCTGTTTACGGGCCATGGGGGCGACTATTGCTGAACTCAATGCCGACTCCATCACCATCACCGGCACGGGATTGGCGCTGCAGGAGCCCTCCACCGTCCTTGATGCGGGCAATTCTGGCACAACGATGCGGCTCATGTTGGGCCTACTCGCCTCTCAACCCGATCGCTTCTTCACCGTTACTGGCGATGCTTCTCTGCGATTGCGCCCTATGAAACGGGTGATTGACCCGCTGCGACAAATGGGGGCGTCCATATGGTGCCGTCAGGGTGGCTTTGCGCCGCTGGCCATCCAGGGACGGGCGCTCTCGCCCATTCACTATCGCTCTCCAGTAGCATCAGCGCAAGTCAAATCCTGCATCTTGCTGGCGGGGCTGAGGGTTGATGGAACCACAGTCATCACAGAGCCAGCTCAATCACGGGACCACAGCGAGCGAATGTTGGCCGCTTTTGGGGCAACGGTGCGCAGTGACCCTGATGCCCGACGAATTGAGCTAGATGGCCCAGCTCAGCTGACCGGTCAGTCTATCGTTGTGCCGGGAGACATCAGTTCTGCAGCCTTTTGGCTGGTGGCCGCAGCAATCACCCCCGGCGCAGACCTGACCGTCGAAAATGTCGGCATCAATCCGACCCGCACCGGCATCTTGGACGTGCTGCAGCGCATGAATGCCAATATCGTTCTGGAAAACGAGCGCACCGTGACGGGCGAGCCCGTTGCCGACCTGCATGTGACCCACTCAGCGCTAACCGGCTGCACTATTGAGGGCGATCTGATTCCCAAGCTCATTGACGAAATCCCAATTTTGGCGGTGGCCGCCGCCTTTGCCCAGGGGACAACGACTATCCGTGACGCCGCCGAGCTGCGGGTTAAGGAGAGCGATCGCATTGCGGTGATGGCCAGTGAGCTATCCCGCTTAGGGGCTGCCATCACCGAGCGGCATGATGGCCTCGATATTGAGGGGGGGCACCCCCTCACCGGGGGGACTGTAGACAGCTACACTGATCACCGTATTGCCATGAGTCTAGCGATCGCCGCCCTCAACGCATCCAGTGCGACTACAATCCATCGGGCTGAGGCGGCTTCGATCTCCTACCCGGATTTTGTCCCCACATTGATCGAGGTTTGTACTTAATCTGGCGCAATCGCGCAATATCTACGGCAATTGCGACCATAGGCTAGAGATCGCTAGGTGGGCACAATAGCTCAGTGTCACATCAAAGCGCTACCACAAGCGTCAAGAGGTCTCAGTGCTGCCACCGACAAGACAAAAACGTACTAGCGCAGCAGTAGCGGCAGTCGGCCTAGTTTCTCACGGTAAGGAAAAATCGTTGACTCCATGGCAAAAGCTTAAAAACGCGTATTTCAACCTCTCGGCATACGCTGATCTCAGCCCGGACCTGTCCCGACGACGGCAGGTCAACAGAGCGCTGGAGTCTCGTCCAGTGATCAATCGACACGACTGGTGTCATACGCTGTGGCCTAAGACATACTCGGCCAAAATCCTCGCGTTTGTCTATGATCACCTGCCCCAGTACAGCGGCCTAGCGGCAGGGGCACTGCGCCCTGATGACCAGCTAGAGGCGGATCTAAGCTGGACCCATATCTGCGCATTTGACTGGGATGCCGATATGTGTGACGACTTCCAGCAGGTTTTCGGCTACGACATTTCAGACCATCTCATGGGCGCGTCGCTCGACACCCTAGAGGACTTGGTCATATGCCTCCACCAGCAGGCCAGCCCCTAGTCTGTCCCTGACGAGGTCAACAGAAGCCATTGCTCAATGCCATCCGCTAGCGCTTCCACCAAAGCCCCTTGGGCCGCAGGGTCTACAATCCACTCGAATTCATCGGGATTGATCATAAACCCTAACTCCAAGAGCACCGATGGCGCGATCGCCGGGCGGGTTAGGGCCAGATTGTTCCAATACAGACCATAGGACGGTCGGTCTAGGGTATCCACTAAATAATTGTGCAAAAATGCCGCGAGGTCGTGGGCCTGGGCGTGGTACCAAAACATGCCGATTCCTGCTGTGGCCTCGGCGTCACCATCGTCCGGCAGCGCATTGTAATGCAGGCTCAGGGCCAGAGTGGGTTCTATGGCCTCAATCATCGCCACGCGATCGCTGGGAAACAGGTCTTCGTCGCCCTCGCGGGTCATATGGACCGTGGCCCCTCGCGATTCCAACGCATCCCTCAGCTGCCGTGACACAGCTAAGGTAACGTCCTTTTCTGGCAGACCAGTCGGCCCCCGCGCCCCCAAATCTTCTGCGCTACCGTGGCCGGGGTCAAGCAGAATTGATGCTCCTGTCAAGCCTGTCTCTGCCGCGATGACCGGGGGGTGGCGCAGGGCTAGCACGAGGGTATTTTCCTCATAGCGAAGGGCATAGCCCCAAGATTGGGAGGACTTGAGGCTGAAGCGGTACTGCACGCGATCGGGGCTAGGCTGAGTCCAGTCGAGCCGCTCAATTACGGGGCCATCATCTAGGCGAATGGTGTCCGTTTGGGCTGTGGTATTGTGCAGGGTCAAGGTGAGAGAACCGGCCCGCTGATCTACAGAGACGGGAACAGGCACCTGGAGGGGAAATCGAATCTCAGTGCGATCCCTCAGGGGCTGCCCCAGCACCCCGCGAATCAGCGATCGCGGCGGCATCGTTCCAGTTTCAACATTGACCTCAGAGGCCCGAATCCAAGCGCCGTAGTCTAGCCGCCACCAGTCTCCTTCCCGCCCCACCACCATGGCTTGGGTGCCGGTGGGCAGGGGCGTCAACCGCGAATAGGTGGTGCTAGGACCGGTGCGGGCCGTTCCGGAGGGGGCAGTGACAGTGGCAATCCGAACGGGGGTATGGGCCAAAACATCAACGCTGCCAAGGGCGCTCTGGGCTACGGTCTGCCCATCAAGCTCAAGTTGATAGCGGGGTTGCCCCAGATCGCCCTCCTGGTTTAGCACCATGCACCCGCCGTAGGTCATCTGGGCTCCTAGGGGCTCAATCAAGCCCGTCAGCACCGCTGAGTTGGGGGGCAGTCTGGTAATGATCTGGGGGCTCAGGGAAACGGTTTGGCCCTGAAGCGTTGCGGTGACAGCAGCACCGGAGGGGGCGATCGCCTCAAAGCAAAAGGGTTCTCCCCGCTGTCGCTCGACATCAACGGCGGGAACGAGGCTCTCGTCGACCAGGGTCAACCTATTCGGCAGCGCTGGAATGGTGGCGTTGCGGATAACCACAATCGTCTGGGTCACGTCACCCGCTTGGATAGCAAAGCGGTTTTCGCCCAACGCCAGAGGAAACGATGGCGCAAAGTGGCCAGCGCCGCTCTGGGCGACAGACTGACCATTGATGGTTACCTCTGACGGCAAGGCCGTGCCAATGAAAAAGATCTGCTCAGCAGTGGTCTCATGGCCATCAGGGGGATATACCACTGTCAAGGTGGGTTCCTCGGCATAGGCCGCAATTGGAATCGCAACTCCAGCGATCGCCGCCACACAGCATAACGCTCTCATGTCAAAAATCGGTCCAACGCAGCTTTGAGCGCCTCAATTTCGTCGTCAATCGCGCCCTTTTGCGCTGCTCGGCTGACGCACTCGCTCAAGTGCTCATCCAAAATAATGCGAGCCACTCGATCTAGCGCACCGCGTACGGCAGCCACCTGCACCAAGACATCGGGGCAGTCTCGATCTTCCTGCACCATGGTTTTGATGCCGCGAATATGTCCCTCAATGCGAGAAAGGCGATTGATGATGCGGCGGCGAGATTCTTCGCTGTGGACATGGCCGTGATCGGACCCGTCGTGAGTGTGAGTATGAGCAACAGAGGTGGTGTCAAGGCTGGTCATGGCGATCGCGACCGATAAGGGGCAGGCTCAGTACCGGCAGTTCGGTAACGGCAGTACCGCTTTATTTTAGCCCCTTACCCCTAACTCTGAATCGTCCCTCACGTCATGCCCATAGGCTAGAATCCAAGACGAAGTCGCCACCGCTGCAGTTGCCCGACGTCTCCCAAAGCACAGTCGCACACCTGCAGTTGCCAAACGCCTTTGATCGGCTGTCCTAGAAGTCGGTTCAGTAGCGGCGTTGTTTGAGTCGAGTAGACCATGTCGAGGGTCTGCTGCCGTCCAAGCAACCGAGACTGTAGCCGCACAGAGTCGCCCGAGGGCGCAATCAGATTGATCTCAATATCACCTAAAAACGAATGCTGCAGGCTAAGGGACAGATCGATATTGCGTAGCAGGCCGTTTTGGGAGACCGTGAGGCGACGCCGAATCCCTTGGGCGCTGTTGTCAGGAATTGTCACCGGTTGATCGTCGTCTAGATCGATCCATTGGCTGGCGGGTGGCGGAGCGGCAAGACGCTGCTGAGCGACCCGGACCGCCTTTAGAGCGTTGACCTTGCCATAGCCAAACCACTCCGAATGGCCCTGAGCATCGTACATGCCGCGCCTGAGGCCAAGCTGGGGATCGGCCTGGGGATCCACGATTTTGTCAGCGGTGGTCTGCAGAATCTGCCGCACCTGTTGGGCTGTGAGATCAGGATTGGCAGAGAGCATAAGGGCAGCAACGCCAGCAACTGCGGGGCAGGCGCTCGATGTGCCGCCAAATGTTGTCACAAAGTTGCCGGAGGAATAGCCTAAGGCATCTAGGCGATCGCTGGTGAGCACTCCGCGTCCCGGCAGCTGTTGGCGAACGGCAGGGCTGCTTTTGACAAAGCCTTGGTTCGGCAGCAGCAGCCCTGGGGCAGCATTATTGCTTGGGGCTGTCACCGCAATCTCCTTACCCCAGTTGCTGTATGCCGACTTTTGGTTCAGGCTGGTGCAAGCCGACACCGTGATCACATCGGGGTGAACGGCAAACCCATTTAACCACTGGGTTTTGCCACGAGGCGTTCCCCGAGGCCAGCCCTGCTCGTCGATCATGCCGTTGACAGGGCGGTTAGCGTTGCCAGCGGCAAACAGCACCACCACACCTTTCCCACTGCGTCCCCTGGTGGCAGCGCGGGTGATAGCGGCTCGCTGCCGCAGGGAGAGAGAATAGCGAGTGCCCACGGGTCCCCAGCTGCAGGAAATAACATCGGCCCCGTTCTCCGTCGCCCAGTTAAACATTGTTTCAATGGAGCGATCGTCGATGATGCCGGAGTAGCGAATCGGCATTACAGCGCAGCCCGGTGCAACCCCCACAATGCCCTGCCCATTCTCTTCGGCGATGGCAACTCCAGCGACAGCGGTGCCGTGGTTTTCACCAGGCTGCTCTGGCAGCGGGACACCATCACGCTGTCCCAAGTCTCGCGGGGCCACGAGCTTTCCCTTGCCGCTCAAATCCGGATGATTGAGGTCAAACCCGTCATCAATGATGGCCACCACGATAGAGCGGCGACCTCGGGTGATATCCCAGGCGGCCTCAACGGAAAGATGAGAGCCTGCCGCCAAGCCGGGTCCTCCCTGATGCTGGAGATACCATTGATCTCGATAGAGGGGATCCGATGGTCGGTGATACTCTTGCACCGGAACTACCACATTGGGCTCCACCAGCAGCACCTGAGGCAGCTGCGCCAGCCGGTTGGACAATTTAAGCGGGTTGACTGGGGCGTTAGCTGTCACCTGAAACACATAGGCATTGGCGACGCCGTCAACAACTCCAATTCTGGATAGACCAGCCGCTTCAGCGATCGCTTCAATTTCAGCAAAACTGGTGTCCGGGGCAAACTGAATCGTCAGCTCATCAGTCAGATAGATCTGTTGAGACCCGTCTTCAAGCTGGTAGACATGGCTGGCAAAAGCGACCCCATCGCGCTGGCGCAACTGGTCCATCACGGGATCAAGTTGCTCCGCCTCTGGCACCTGTATTTCCGTCAAGGACACCAGAGGCATGATTTGCATCACCTGTCCGCCAGCAGCTTCCACTATGGGCTGCCGGATGGCCTCGGGCTTCTCTGCATCACCTGGCTCCTCCAAATCCTCTGGCTCCGTAAAAGACACCGTGAAGCGATCGCTCACTTTACGCAGCTTCAGGTGCTCCTCTCCCCGAAGTAGGGTCGTCCCTTCGGATGCCGCTGGCACAGCAAGTCGCTCGGCCCAAGGCGCAGAGCCGGATGCGTCGCCAGAAGAAGAGGGTAGAGAAAAAGGATTACTCATGCTGGTGGGTATGGGACAGGTGCAAAGGTGTCATGAGGCCAAGGGCGATGATAATATAGCTCAGTACTATAAATACGGTCAGTTGTGTGTAGTTTCCTGTCCGAGGGCATTTGATGTTACTTTCAGTTAACTTTTGGCGCGTCCGTGGCCGTCAGCTCGGTTTGTCGCTTGGGATGGTAGCTGCCTCTATACTGCTTCCCTCGGCGATCGCCGCTCAGACTCCCGGCGACATCGATTTAGAAACCTTAGATGACGCCAGCCTGGAGCTACCCGGCGATGACATCGACTCAGACGACATGGGTTCAGAGCCGGATCTTCGCCCTCTAACCCAAGAGAGCAGCACTCTGAGCTTGGTTGGTGGGCGACGACTGATGCGTGAAGGCCGCGATGCGGCAGCCGCTCAAAGCTATGGTACCGCTGTCAGCAAGTTTCAGGATGCGCGGCAGGTGTTCAACCAGCTGTCTAATTTCTACCGTCGCCTGTCCGATAGCTTTATTGGCATTGACGGTCGTATCTCAGAGCAGCAGAGGGATTTGGCCTTAGAAACTGCCGAAATGCGCGACCAAGCCACTTACCAGCTAGCGCTAGTTCATCGGGCTGAAGGCCAACCTGATTTGGCAGTACCGCTACTGATTCAAATCATTCAAAGCCAGGATCCAACTCGCGATCTAGGCGGACGGGCTTACCGGCAGCTGTTTGAGTTGGGGTTTGTCGATGCCGCCTATCCTCGCGATCAGTCCGACGAGTCGGCAGCAACAACGCCTGCATCAGCTTTGGAAAACTAACACTATAGGTAATAACGATGGTTACGCCAGAACAGGTTGAGACCATGATCAAAACGGGTCTACCGGATGCTGACGTGCAGATCCAAGACTTAACGGGCGGTGGCGATCACTACCAGGTCACGGTCGTCTCTTCGGCGTTCGCTGGGAAAACTCTGATTCAGCAGCATCAGATGGTCTATCGTGCGGTAAATCAGGCCATGTCCACTGAGGCTATTCATGCCCTGTCTTTGAAGACATCTGCACCGAATTGACGGGGCTAGCGCTGAATTCTTGCTGTGAATCAAGCGATCGACGGCGCTAAACCTAGAATAGAATTAGTTACGGTTTATCTGCTCATCCTCACCTAAGATACCCCTACGTCATGACTCCAGAACTCAAAGCCCGCCTTGACACCATTGTGAACAGCGCCCCCGTTGTTGTGTTTATGAAAGGCAACAAGCTGATGCCTCAGTGCGGCTTTTCCAACAATGTGGTCCAAATTCTCAACGTACTCAACGTACCCTACGAGACGTTTGATGTCCTAGAGGACTACGACGTCCGGCAGGGCATCAAGGAATATTCGAGCTGGCCAACAATTCCCCAGCTGTATGTGAATGGTGAGCTTGTGGGAGGCTCAGATATCTTGATCGAGCTGTACCAGAAGGGTGAGCTGCAGCAGATGTTAGAAGTAGCTCTGGCGTCTTAGTTTAGCGTCACGATAGTCTGGCGTCACGATAGTCTGAATAGTTAGATCAGCGGACCAAGCCATAT
>JGI12210J13797_10551797_pt1 | contig 22940 bp, 14 predicted proteins | sample ElkSlonscriptome_3_FD_13797 | JGI IMG/M metagenome (IMG submission 13797)
AACGCCCTCTTCGCGCCTTGGCACGAGCCGCGCTGACGGCGTTCTGACCCCACGAGGGTTTCACCACGGGCTGCTAGCGCGCGACCGCCCGAAACCACATCGACTATCCCATGATCTTCGTCTTCCTCCATCTCCGGGAAGTCACATCCTCCCAACGCTACGAGGGTGATCACGATCAAGGAACGAAGGCAATTGGCTGACATGTACCGCAAATGCGAGTCGGGGAGATTCGGTTACTCGCGATGTTGGCGGGAGGAGGGAGAGTGCCTGCGCAAGCGACGCAAACGGCGCAATCATGTGGAGGCGGTCGCGTTGGCCGCCAACGTGTGGAGCGGCAGATGCGGGAACCCCGGCCACGCTCGGGCTCGATGCCCGGGCACGATGCCCAGCGCTTGCGCAGACTGCACGAGCGTGACCACCCCACTGCACGGACGGGCCCCGCCCCCGCCTCCGAATCGGGACCCACGGTCGTTCTTCGTTGACACCCTCGTGCATCGCCCCGCAGCATGGGTTCAGGATGCACATGGACTCTGGTCGATCAATCGATGAGCGCGCGCTCGCCCCTGCGCTGGCCGCGGTGGCCCTCTTGCTCTGCAGCGCCTGCGGAGGCGAGGGGGGCCGAGAGAACACCAGCGGCCCGGGGATCGACACCTTTCCCGGCGGGGACACCGACGGCACCGGGGGCACCGGGGGCACCGGCGACTCGACCGATCCCGACGGCACCGCGGGCTCGGGTGACGCCAGCGACACCGCCACCGCCACCGCCACCAACGGCATGACCACCGTGGGTGACGACGCGATGCTCCAGTTCCTGGAGGTCACGCCGACCAACACCGTCATCGAGCTCGACCTCGACACGCCGGCCTCCCAGGACTTCGTGGTGACCGGCTGGTACTCCGACGGCAGCTCGGCCGACCTCACCGGCGAGGCCGCGATCAGCCACTCCAACCCGGGGGTGGGCACGCTCAGCGGCGCCACGCTCGAGATCCCCGGCTTTCCCGCCACGTTCGTGTCCAGCACCCTGGTCACCGCCGAGGTCGACGGGTTCTTCGGAGACGCCCAGGTCACCGTGGCCGCCTACCGGCAGACCGGCGACCAGCCCGACTTCTTCTTCGTGCTCCCCTACGAGGACCCGACCGGCCCCCAGCAGAAGCCGCTGACCTTCAGCACCGGGGTGAAGTCGATGGACGTGTTCGTCAGCATGGACACCACCGGCTCCATGGGCGGCCCCATCGGCAACCTCCAGAACTCGCTGTCGGGCACCGTCATCCCGGGCATCCAGGCCGGCGTGCCCGACACCCAGTTCGGCGTGGGCGCGTTCGAGGACTTCCCCATCGCGCCGTTCGGGGCCAACCCCTGCTTCATCACCGGGCAGCCCGACCAGCCCTTCGAACTGCTGCAGCCCATCACCCCCATGGTCGCCGCCGTGCAGGCCGGCGTGAACGCGCTCACCCAGGGCAACTCGCCCATCGGCTGCGGCGCCGACTACCCCGAGTCGTCGATCGAGTCGCTGTACCAGGTCGCCACCGGCGACGGCCTGGTCGGCCCCGGGCCCACCAACGTGGCCGCGAACAACGTGGGCATCGGCGGGGTGGAGTTCCGCGACGGCTCCATGCCCGTCATCGTCAGCATCAGCGACGCCCCCTCGCACGACCCGGGCAACCCGCTGTGCTCCGGCGGCACCGACTACGACAGCAACGGCCCCGTGCTCGCGGTGGCCCACACCCGGCAGCAGACCGAGGCCGCGCTCGGCGACATCTGTGCCCGGGTGGTCACGGTGGCGGTGAACGACTTCGACACCTGCGGCCCCTACGGCGACGGCGTGTACTTCGCAGAGGCCACCGGTACCGTCATCCCGCCCGACGCCTGGGACCTCGCGCCCGGCGGGCGCCCGCCCAACTGCGCGGCCGGGCTGTGCTGCACCGGCCTCGACGGGGCCGGCGTGGCCACCAACGGCGCCGGGCAGTGCCCGCTGGTCTACCGCTCCAACGTCAGCGGCACCGGCGTGGGCCCCTCCATGGTCGACGGCGTGAGCCTGCTGGCCGCCTACTCCCCCTTCGACGTCACCACCGAGGTCGACGGGCTCGGCACCGACATCGACGGCACCCCGCTGCCCGCCGGGACCACCACCGCCGACTTCATCGTGAGCGTCACGCCCTTCGACCACGGGCCGATCCCGCTGCCCGGCGTGATGCCCCCCACGCTCACCCCCACCGCGTTCGAGAACGTCATCCCCGACACCGACGTCACCTTCACGATCGAGGCCTTCAACGACTTCGTGCCCCAGATCCCGGTGCCGCAGATCTTCGAGGCCACCATCCGGGTGCTCGCCGACGGGTGCAGCGACCTCGACGAGCGCACCGTGATCATCGTGGTGCCGCCGGCCGACCTGCCCCCGCCGGGGTAGCCTCGCCCGCCCGGGCCCTCGAGCTCACCACGCACGCAGGGCATCCACCGCAGTGAACGCCTTGCTCGTTCGACCGGAGCGGCAGCCCGCGCCCGTGCGATATACTCCACGCGTCCATGAGTACACCGGCCGCCCTTCCGCGACGCCCTCGAGCCGAGACGATGTCCGTCGAAGATCTCGTGGCCATGGCCGTCGACGAGGGCAAGATCCGCGTACCGAGATTCCAGCGACGCATGCGCTGGGGCATCGAAGACGTCCGAAATCTCCTCGATAGTGTCTACCGCGGGTACCCCATTGGAAACCTGCTGATGTGGGAGCGCCATGGGCCAAGGGACGATGACCTTCGCCTCGGGCCCCTGCGCCTCGACGCGCCAGAACAGGAGCACGCCTGGTTCGTCGTCGACGGTCAGCAACGTACCACCGCTCTAGCGGCAGCCCTCCGTGGCTCCCCAGACGGTGCCGATCCCTACCGGCTCTACTTCGACCTCGATGAGCGCGTGTTCGTCATCCCACCGAGGCACCTCGATCCCAAGCCTACGTGGCTTCCGGTGAAGAACCTCCTCGATGCCGTCGACCTCAACACTTGGTTGCTCGAGCACTTTCCGAAAGACAAGGAAGTCCAGCGTATCGCTCAAGAACTCGGCCGGAGGATTCGAGAGTACAAGATCCCCGTCTACGTTGCGACGACTGACGACGAATCGGTCCTGCGAGAGATCTTTCGACGCGCGAATCGCCACGGCGCGTCAATGACACAGGCAGAGGTCTTCGACGCCATGATCGGGAGTACTGAAGAGTCTCCGCAGCGGCTCGATGAACTCGCCGACAATTTGCAACATCTCGGCATGGGGCGCCTACAGGAGCACACGCTGCTACAAGTCGTTCACGCTGTCCGCGGCCGAGACCCCACGAAACTCGTCGATCCCAAGGTCGGAGACTACGAAGAATTCGAAGGAGCGATGCGTGACTGTGCCGATGCGATGCGCCGCGTCCTCACGTTCTTGCGTGACGACGCCAAGATCCCACACTTGAAGCTGCTCCCGTACAAGTCTCCGCTAATCGTCCTCCCTCGCTTCTTCGTCTTGTTCCCGGAGCCCGTTCCACGTTCTCGCGAACTGCTCGCCCGCTGGGTCTGGCGCGGCTTCGTGACTGGTGCACACGCCGATTCCCGGCGCCCCCTGCGGGAAGGAATCCGCCTCATCGATGAACACGACGAAGAAGCTTCCGTCCAGAGCTTGCTGAAGCTACTCCCGACTCGGCGGAGGATATCATGGTCCCCAAGCAATCGCTTCGACCCACGAGGAGCTCCCGATCGGGTGGGTCTGCTCGCTCTCGCTTCCCTTCGGCCGATCTCGATCCACGACTACACGGAATTCGACATTGCCGAGACATTCGAACAGCACGGCTCGAGTGCGATCATCCCTCTCGACCGGTCGGACAAACGCATCGTTGCGAGTCTCGCGGGGCGCATCATCCATCCGCCACAGCGTGGAATCCGCGCCTCATTCCTCTCCTCATCGAAGCACGGCGCCTGGCCAGGCCTGCTCGAGTCCCATGCTCTCGGCGAGAGAGCCCTCCAGTTGCTCGAGGACGATCGAGTCGATGAATTCATCGAACTTCGGACCGAGACGATCCAGCGAAAGGTAGAAGATCTCGTCGAGCGCCAGTGCCGCTGGACTCACGGGGATCGCCCTTCCATCTCCCGATATTTGAGCGAGATACCCGAATGAACGATTCGCTCTTGGTCTCTCTCCTCGACACTCCAGTTGGAGTACTCACCCCCACGACCCGGGGACGTACTCAGTTCAGTTTCCTCGAGTCCTATCGTGAAATGGTTGGCCGCCCCGTTCTTGGCCAGTGGTTCGAAGACAACCTCGTTGGACCTCGAGTACACCGGAAGCGCTCGTTGCTCCCGTGGTTCGAGAACATGCTCGCGGAAGGAGACCTGCGAAAGCTTCTGTGCAAGGAACATCACATCGATGAATCCGATGACGTCCGACTATTGAGCGCCCTCGGACGCGACCTTCCTGGCGCCGTGATCATTCGTTCTGCGCAAGAAGAGGTCGACTTCGATCCCGAAGGATTCGTCGAGAACGACCCCGTAGTCGTACGAGAGTTCGCCGACTCTCGCCTCAAGTTCTCGCTCGCTGGCGTCCAGCTGAAGCTGAGCATGTCGCGCCACGAAGACCGCTGGACCTTGCCCGTGCACGGTGTCGACGGAGACTGGATCGCGAAGATTGCGTGGAACGATCGCTACCCTGGGGTTGCGAGCAACGAATATACGACAATGCAGTGGGCGAGGCGGGCGGGCTTCGACGTACCACACTGCGAGCTATCGACCCTCGAGCACCTCGATGGGGTTCCGTCTCGCCGACCAGCCTCGACCCCTGTCTTCTTGATCCAGCGCTACGACCGCACGATCGGCTCGAGAGTGCATCAAGAAGACTTCGCTCAGGTCTTCGGGATTACCCCCAGCCAGAAGTATGATCACGTCACGATCGAACGCTTCGGTCTGCTCGTCCGCGACCTCTTGGGTGAGTCTGGTCTGCTGGAGTGGCTCGACCGGCTGCTCCTCACCATTGCTACGGGCAACACCGATGCCCATCTCAAGAATTGGTCGCTTCTCTATCCCGACCGCATCCAGCCCGTCTGGGCTCCGCTCTACGATCAACTCTGTACGTTGGTCTATGAGGTCGATGACGAGCTCGCCCTCAAGTTCGGAGGAACCGATCGATTCACCGACCTCGATCGGTCCCGCTTCCGTTGGCTCGCCCAGAAGCTCGATGCCGAGGAATCGCTCCTCTGCCGCATGGATGCCACGCTAGAGCGACTCCGAGAGGCGTGGAGGAACGCATCGTCCGACCTGCCGATCTCCGAGGCACACCGAGAGGCACTGCGCTCGCAGTGGTCGCGCGTGCCGATCCTTCGTGATGCGGGCGAGCTTCCCTAGAAGCTCGCGACCCACCGGCAGAACCCGGCGGGAGCAGCCGGGATCTACGCCGGGCGCCGGGCCTACCCCGCGTCCGCGGGGGGTGCAGCGACCTCGACGAGCGCACCGTGATCATCGTGGTGCCGCCGGCCGACCTGCCGCCGCCGGGGTAGCCCCGCCCGCCCGGGCCCTCGAGCCGCTCACTCGAAGCAGGTGAAGAGGTCCCGGGTGATCTTGGGCGGCAGCCCGATGCAGCTGTCGCGGCCGAGGTCGTAGTCGTCGGAGCAGACATGCTCGCTGGAGGAGTCGGAGCACTCCAGGCGCTCGTCGACGCACTCGGTGTACTCGCGCTCGAGCGGGACCATGCACTCGAGGTAGTCGAGGGCGATGTCGGCATCCTGGGCGTAGGCGTCCTTGATGCAGCGGACCTGGGCGGGACCGATCACGAGGATCCCGTTGTGGCAGCTCGTACGCGACTCGAAGCCTCGCTCCTCCCAGCAGTCGCAGATGATGTCGACCTGCTCGGTGAGTTCCTCCACCTGCTGGTCGACCAGCGTGCTGACCCGATCGTCGGGCGGCTCGGCGGCGGAGTCGTTGCAGCCGAGCGAGAGCAGGCACAGCGAGGCGATGAGGAGGGAGAATGAGCGATGCATCGTGTTCATGTCCGGGGTGTCGAGGTTCACCGCCGGCATGAACGCCGGCGTCACACCGCCTTGGTCGTACGCCGCTCCAGACGTCCCGGTCCCGGCCGAGAAGAACCCTCGAAATCCTCGGTCCTGCCCCGTTCGGACCCGCCGACGACGAGAGCCACGGCCGGCCCGATCGGGCGATGACGAGCGCATGCTCCGCGGAAATGGTGTCATGGCCGCGCGAGGGGTCAACCACAGGCTGCTGGGGTATGAAGACCGCATGATCATGTCCTCGAACGATCGTCACCCCTGCTCGTCCCGCCTGCGCGTCCCCGACCGGTGGGAGCGAGTCATGCTCGTGGCCCTGATGGGCTCGGTCGCGGCCTGTACCCCCGTGCCAGGGGGCGACTCGAGCGAGGGCTCGGGCACCGACACCACGACCGGCGAGCCGACGGGCTCCGAGTCCACGACGACGGGCCCGGGAACCCCGTCGTCGACCGGCGGCGACACGACCGGCGGCGACACGACCGGCGGCGACACGACCGGCGGCGACACGACCGGCGGCGACACGACCGGCGGCAGCACCGGTGAGGGAGAGTCGACCGAGACCGGCGAGGTGCTGCTCTGCGACGCAACCCCGATCGTGCTCGACCACACCGTCGCGCCCCATGTCGTGGAGGTCCCCGAGGGATGCGGCGTCGCGGTCGTCTCCGCGTGGGGGGCCGGCGGCGGCGGTGGCCGGCTGATCGCCGGCGGGGCCGGGGCCTACGTGCATGCCTCGCTCGAGGTCGTGCCGGGCGAGATGCTGACGTTCGCCGTCGCCAGCGGTGGCTTCAGCGAAGTGATCGGCAACCATGGCCCGCGTGCGGGGGGCGGGGGCGGAGCGTCGATCGCCCGCCGCGGCGAGGAGCCGCTGCTGGTCGCCGCCGGGGGCGGAGGCGGTGGCACGACGGGAGACTCCATGACGCCCGGGGGCGGCGGCGGCGCGGGCGGAGCGGAGCTGGGGCAGGCCGGCGGAGACGATCCGACCTGCAACGCCGACGATGGCCCGGCCGGGGGCGGTGAGGGAGGCACGCAGGTGGCCGGAGGCGCGGGCGGAACGGCGCCGAGCCTCGGAGACGGCTATCCGAGCGTCGGCGCGGGCGAGCCCGGCGTCGCCTTCGGCGGGGGCGCCTCGGACAGCAACGCCGGGCTGGCCGTGGGCGGGCTCGACCACCTCGGCGGCACGTCGGCCGGCAGCAACGGGGGCGGCGGAGCGGGCGGCTCCGGGTTGTTCGGCGGAGGGGGCGGCGGCTACCAGCAGACGTACTGCGGAGGGGGAGGCGGCGGCGGCTCGTCATTCGCGGTCGACCCCGCGGCAACCCTGGAGGCCGGCGTCGACGGCACCCCCGGCGGCCTGCTCGACCCCGACTACGTGGCGGGAGTGGGCGTGGGCGGCCCGAGCGGCACGCCGGGCAGCGACGGCCTGGTGGTCGTGCGCTTCGAGGAGCCCTTGCTCCCGCCGCCGGCGATCCGCTCGAGCCTCGGGTGGACCCGCTCGGAACGCTAGACGAACTCTCCCGCTCGGGGCTTTGGTCCCGGGCGGCAGGGCCCCTTTCCGTGGGGCTGGCTCGCCGCTGCGAGCTCAGCCGCTGGGCGTGCCCGCGGTGCTCAGCGCGAACCCGGTCATGTCGCTGTAGGTGTACGCGCCCACCAGGCCGTCGAACGTGTCGATCGTGCCGGTGGTCGGGTCCACGCGGTACGCCTGGGTGCTGCTGAAGCCCACCGCCCACACGTTGCCATCGAAGTCGACGCTGATCCCGTGGGCGTAGGCCGGCAGCGGGATCTCCTGCACCACCGCGAGCGTCTCGGTGTCGATGCCCACCAGCGTGGCGTCTTGCTGGCGGCAATGCCACAGCGTGCCCGCCCCGTCGGTCATGCACCCGCCCCACATGTTGCCGCCGGGGCTGGCCAGGCTCTGCCACGTGCCCGGGCCCTCGTCGTAGCGCCAGGCGCCACCGCCCGCGCAGTACCAGGGCCGCCCCACCGAGTCGACCGCGATGCCGTAGCCGCCCGGGCCGGGCCCGGGGATCACCTCGTAGGCGAAGGTCTGCCGGTCGACCCGAATGAGGTTGTACTGCCCGGAGCGATCGATGCCCCAGAAGTTGCCGGCGCCGTCGACCGCCCCGCCGTACAGGCCGATCGAGCTGCCCACCTCGGGGATGTTCACCGTCTGCTCGACCACGCCGGTCTCGCCGTCGAGCAGCAGCACCTGCGTGGTGCCCGAGCCGCTCGCCCCCGCCGTCCACAGCTTCTCGTTCTCGTACTCGCAGGTGGTCTCGTTCTGGTCGCCCTGCGCCCACGCCATGGGCCGGTTCGAGCTGTAGACCAGGTCGGTGTACCAGGCCACGCACTCCTCGGTGCCCCACGGCTGCACGTCGCCCCCGCCGGTGGAGGTCTGGATGCCCGGCACCCCGTTGGACTCCACGCAGTCCTCGATGTTGCCCCAGATCTTGGCCACCCCGCCGTTGCGGTTGGCCACCGCCACGTTGCCCGACAGCGACACCGAGGTGCGCGACGGGCTGCCGGCCGAGTTGGGCTTCACGATGTAGCGGCCCTCCTCGATCATCGTCTGGGTGTTGATCTTCGAGACCGTGCCCTGGCTGCTGTTGGCGATCCAGATGTAGGAGAGCGGCCCGTCGCCGCCGCCCCCGTCGCCGCCGCACGCCACCCCGCCGTCGGGTGAGCCCACGTCGAAGATGGGCAAGGAGCCGGACTCGTCCAGCGAGCCGTTCGACGTGACGCCCGCGTCGCCCGAGCCGCCCGTGCCCTCGGCGCTGGCCATGCCCGTGCCCTGGCTGCCGCTGCCGGACGGATCATCGGTGTTGCCGGCCGTGATCGACACGACGCCGCTGTTGGCATCGTCGCCCTCGCCTTCCTCGCCGCCCGTGTTGCAGGCCATGGCGAGCAGCAGACCGCTCGAGAAGTGAAGATATCGCATGTGTCCCCCTGGGGGCCGAGCTTCTCAGCTCGCCGCTCGAATGTCGAGCCGCCGACCGTGCTCCGCGCCCTCGATCCGAGCCCTCGATCCGAGCCTGCTCACGCCAGCGATCTCTCACCGGTGCACGCATCGGCGTGCCCCTCCTCCCCGCCTGCGGGTCCGCACGCCGGTGACCGCTCGGGCGGGCCCTCGCGCCGAGCCGAGCGCCTCGGCGGACGCGCGGGCCCGACGTACAACTACGCCCATGTCGATCACCCTCTACTACGCTCCCATGTCCAGCGCCTCTCCCGTCCTGTGGGCGCTCGCCGAGCTCGGCCTCGAGCACGACGCGATCGCGGTCGATCTGAAGGCCGGCGAGCAGAAGCAGCCCGCGCTGATGGCTCACAACCCCATGGGTCAGGTGCCCACGCTGGTCGACGACGGCCAGGGCATGTTCGAGTCGACCGCCATCTTCATCCACCTCGGGCTTCGCTACGGCGTGGAGCGAGGGGTGTGGCCCGCGCCCGACGCCCCCGAGCACATGGTGGCGCTGAGCTGGCTGTCGTGGTTCGCGATCGCGCTAGGCGGCTCGCTGCGAACGGTCATGCTCAACTCCGGCGACTGGATCCCGGCCGAGCATCAGAGCGAGGCGCAGGCCGCCAAGGGCCGCGAGCAGCTCGCCTCGCTGATGGCCATCCTCGACGCCCACCTCGCCGAGCGCGCCTACCTCACCGGCGACGATTTCTGCCTCGTCGACGCCTACGGCACCGCGATCATCGGGTGGGGCACGCACGTCGCCGGCTACGACATGAGCCAGGTTCCCAACGTGACCGCGTGGCATGGGCGCTGCATGGCGCGTGATGCCGTCAAGGCGATGAAGTAGTGACCCGCTCGGGCGCGCCGCAGCGGCCTGGTATCCTGGCCGCTGCCGGTGATGAACCCCGCGCCCGCGCTCGCCTTGGCCCTCGTCCTCGCCACGCTCGGCCCGGCCTGCGCCCGCGACCACGAGGACCGCTCGCCCACCCCCCACGCGCGGGCCGGCGCCACCACGCCCTCGCCTGGCGATCCCTCGCATGAGGAGCGCCTCTCCGGGCCGCAAGACTCCGCCGGGCCGCAAGACTCCGCCGACCCGCACGCGCCCGCCGATCCGCACGCGCCCGCCGATCCGCACGCGCCCGCCGATCCGCACGCGCCCGCCGATCCGCACGCGCCCGCCGATCCGCACGCATCTGCCCGCTCGGGTGCACCCGCCGATCCCGGTGCGCTCGCCGACCCGCCGGCGTTCGATCCATCCACCTCGCCGCAGTGGATCGCCGCCGCCGCCGGAGCCGTGCCCGAGCTCAACCAGGTGTCGCTCGAGCAAGACCTCTCGCTCGTAGCCGAGGTGCTCGGGCCCGGCGGACGCGTGCTGTTCGGCGCGGGTCCCGGCAGCCCCACCGTGCAGGTGCTCGACCCAGATCTGTCGGTCGATCCGCTCCAGCTCGCGCTCGGCGAGCTGTTCTACCCGCGCAGCGGCCGAGACGTACGCTATCGAACCACGCACCTCGTGCACGCCGAGCCGGCCACCGCCACCACCGTGCTCGCCGCGCTCGACCACGCCCTCGCCGGCGGGACCGACCCGCTGCTGCTCTACCTCGGGGGCCACGGGGAGATGGGCTCGCAGCCCCGCGACAACGTGGTGTCGCTGTGGGCCCAGTCGGCCGTGAGCGTGGCCGACCTCGCCGCCCGGCTCGACCACGGCGCTCGCCCCGTGCGGATGGTGGTGACCACCTGCTTCTCCGGCGGCTTCGCCGATGCGCTGTTCGAGCAGGCCGACCCCGCCCGGGGCATCGGCGCCACCGAGCGCTGCGGCCTGTTCGCCGCGCCCTGGGACCTCGAGTCGACCGGCTGCGATCCCAACCCCGATCGTCGCGCGCAGCAGGGCTACGGGCTGCACTTCCTCGAGGCGCTGCGCGGTCGCGATCGCGAGGGCCGGCCCCTGCCCGCAGCTCAGCTCGACCTCGACGGCGACGGCCGGATCTCGCTGCTCGAGGCCCACACCCGCGTGCGGATCGCGTCGACCTCGGCCGACGTCCCCACCTCCACCACCGAGCGCTGGCTGCGACACGCCGCGCCCACCACCGGCCCGCAGCGCGCGGTGTCGCTGCCCGAAGAAGACGCGGTGGTTGCCGCGCTCACCGAGCAGCTCGGCCTGGGCGGCCGCGAGGGCGAGGCGTTCCTCGAGCTGCAGCGCCTCGACGACGACCTCGAGGCGGTCGCCCGCGCGCTCGAGCAGGCCCAGCTCGAAGAAGACGCCGCCTACCGCCGCGCCACCGCCGAGCTGCTCGCGCGCTGGCCCACCCTCGACGATCCCTGGCACCCCGCCCAGCCGCAGCTGCTCCGCGAGCAGCACGAGGCCATCGCCGAGCACCTGCGGCGCTCCGAGAGCTACCTCGCCTACCAAGGAGCCCGCCGCCACACCGACCAGCTCAGCCAGCGCAGCTGGGACCTGCGCCGCCGCAGCGCCCCCTACGAGCGGCTCACCCGCGCGCTGGACAACCGCACCCTCGCCGCCCGCCTGCACGCCCGCGGCGGGGACGACTGGGCGACGTTCGAACGGATCCTCGCCTGCGAGCGCAGCTCGCCCCGGCCGTAGCGCGGCGATGGCCACGACGGTCGGGGCGAAGCGAGGCGAGGCGAGGCGAGGCTCACCGCGCTCAGAACGGGGGCTTGGGGACGGGATCCTCGAACACGGCCTTCTCCATCGAGGCCGACGACGTCGCCGAAATCGAGCCGCCCGGGTGGGCGCCGTTCATCGCCATCTCGAGCCGCTCCTGCACCGTCTTGGTCTCGGCCTCGTCGGCCTCGAGCGCCGAGATCTCCTCGCGACGCGCGGCGATCTCCTCCTCGAAGTCGGTGATCTCCGCCCGCAGGCCGTCGATCCGCGCCTCGATCCGCGCTCGCTTGTCCCGCGCATCGGAGATGATCGACGCCACGTCGACGTTGGTGGACTCGAGCGTCGCTCGCACCACCTGCACCACCAGCGGAATGTTGTCGGCGGGGAGCTTGCGCATCAGCTCCATCGCCTTCTGGATCCCGAACTCGGGCGTCCGGGGGGCGGCCTTGACCGCCGGCACCGGAGGCGGAGCCGCGCCGCCCACCTGCACCTTGGGCTGCCCCCGAGCCGGCGGCGCTGGCGGGGCCGGAGCGGCAGTCAGCGCAGGCGTCGGCGCTGGCGCCGGTACTGCCTCTTCACGTCGTTTGTCGAAAAAACCCATCGCACGTCCCTCGGGTCACCATCCTATCCCGGGCGCCCCCGGCGAGGCCAGGATCCAGACGACTCGACGCGGCTGGCGACCGCGTGCAGTGCTGAACCAACGCCCACCTCCTGCGGCCCAGAGCCGAACGCACCCCCTCCTGGCCCACCCACCTCTCGCCGCTGCGCACACATCCCGACGAGCGAGCGGCCTTCGCCTCGCGCGGTGAGGCGGCCCCCAACGGTGCACCCGCGCACGACCGAGGCCCCTCGGATGCATCGGAGGCAGCGCTCGGCGGCGTAGGGGAAAGGCTCACGCCCTCAGTCCATCCGCTTCACCGGGCGCACGTTGTCATCGGGCTCGCGGTCGACGAACAGCACCCGCGGATCGATGCCCGCCCGCGCGGGCAGCTCGTCGACCTCGATGCTCAGCTCGGTGCGCGGCTCGGTGAAGCGATGCCACTCCAGGTACAGCGGGGGCGCGTCCTCGCCTTCGCCGTACACCCCCACCGGCAGCCAGTCGCTCAGCGGCACCTCCTCTTCGGCCCCCTTACCGTCGGCGCGGAGCTTGTGCGACTCGATCACCAGCTCGACCGTGTAGCCGCCGCCCTCGCGCGCGTGCGCCTCGGCGGAGAGCATGCGGTTGTCGTAGAGGGTGATCGTCTCCAGCAGGTCCTTCACCAAATACGCGAAGCGCTCGGGCACCGCCGGTCGGATCCGCTCCACCAGCTCCAGCGCCGTGGTGAAGGGCGGGGGCTGGAAGCCGACGTCCTCGATGTACTGGGACAGCACCCCGTTGAGCACGTCCTCGCCCATCACCTCGCGCAGCGCCACCATCACCAGGCTGCCCTTGTTGTAGTGGATGTACTGCTGGTTCTCGACCAGCGACAGCGGCTGCTCGCGCTCGGTCTCCGCGCCGCGGCCCCGCAGGTAGCGATCGAGCTCGTACTCGAGGAAGTCGTCGAGGCGCTCGCGGCCGTACTCCTTCTCCATGACCATCAGCGCGGAGTACTGCGAGAGCGTCTCGGACAGCATGGTGCTGCCCTGCACGTCGCCGCCGATCACCTGGTGCGCCCACCACTGGTGCGCCACCTCGTGGGCCGTTACGTAGAATACGTAGTCGATCCGCTCGGGGTCGTCGAGATCGGCGATGAAGCCGATGCTCTCGGAGTACGGGATGGTGTTGGGGAACGACTGGGCGAAGGTCGCGTAGCGCGGGAACTCCACGATCCGCACCTGGCGGTGCTGGTAGGGGCTGAAGTTGGCGGTGAAGTACTCCAGCGACGCCTTCACCGCCTCGATCATCCGCGGCACGTTCCGGTCGTGCGGCGCGTGGTGGTAGACCTCGATCGCCACCCCGTTCCACTCGTCGCGCGCCACCTCGTAGTCGGCCGAGAGGAACGCGTAGAAGTTCAGGATCGGCGCGTCCATCTCGTAGCGGAAGTAGCGGCGGTCGCCCTCGTCCCACTGCTTCACCAGGTAGCCGGGCGCCAGCGCGATCTGGTCGGCCGAGGTGCTCACGGTGGCGGCAAAGTCGATCCAGTCGCCGCCGGCCCCGAGGTAGGTGTGGCCCCGCGCGGCCATGTCGGTGGGCGGCCGAGCCCGCTCGCGCTCGGGCAGGCCCCGCTCGCGCCGCTCGTGCGGATCGCTCAGCTCCCGCCCGGTCTCGTAGCCGAAGGAGGGCATGAACCCGCTGTTGAAGAACGTGCCGTTGTCGACCACCTCGGTGACCGAGCCATGGTTCTTGAAGCCCGGCTCGGAGAAGCCCAGCGCGAACGGGAACGACAGCGCTGCCCCCGGGGCCAGCGCGGGCTCGAGCCGATAGATGCGGACCCCCAGCTCGGGGTCGTGCTCCTCGAGCGCATCGTCGGGCAGGCCCAGCGAGCGCACGTCGAGCACCGGGTCCACGGTGACCATCAGCCGATCGATGGCTACGTCGTGGGCGTTGCGCAGCTCGATGGTGCCCGACAGCTCCACCTCGCGGCGATGCGGGTAGATGTCGGCGTTCACGTCGACCCCCACCACCTTGGGCTGCGGCCGCCCGAACCAGGTCTCCCGGTAGGTCTGCTCGTAGCGCACCGCCGCGGCCTGGCCGTCGTCCTTGGTGCGGTAGCGGTTGAGCACGGTGGTGTCATGCAGGATGAGCGCGCCCACCCCGAACACCCCGCCGGACACCAGCGCCAGCGCCACCACCTGCCCCCGGGTCACCCGCCGCCGCGCCTCGCGAAGCCGCAGCCGGAAGCGTGCGTCGGTGCCCCGCACCCACAGCAGGTTGGCCATCAGCATCAGCCCCACCGCGAACAGCGACCAGTACAGCTGGTACCAGCCCACGGCCTCCATGAAGTGCCCGTAGCCGTTCATGTCGGAGTAGGGCGTGGGCGGGGTCCACCCGTAGCGATACAGGCCATGCTGGAGGTCGAGCGCCGGCAGCACCGCCTGCGACACGAAGAACAGCAGCATCAGCAAGAAGCCCAGGTACTTGTGGTTCACCAGCACCTGGAAGAACACCGCGATCACGCACACCAGCGCCCACTGCGACAGCGACAGGACCCACAGCCCCTTCGCGTAGAGCGTGGGCTCGAGCTGCGTGTAGCCCTTCGCGAGCTGGATGGCCATGCCGGTCAGCCCCGCCACCCCCAGCAGCACGAGCACCGCGGCCCACAGCGCCACCAGCTTGGCCACCAGCGGCACCCAGCTGGGCACGGGCAGGGCGTCGTGCACCTCGTGCATCCTCACCTGGCGTTCCTTGTGGACCAGCTCGCCCGCATAGAACGTGATCGGCCACGTCCTCCACGATGTGCGTGGACAACAGCACCACCACGTGCTCGCCGATCTCCGACAGCAGGTTGAGGAAGCGGCTGCGCTCCTCCGGGTCGAGCCCGGCGGTGGGCTCGTCGACGATGATGAGCCGCGGATCGCCCAGCAGGGCCTGCGCGATGCCGAAGCGCTGCCGCATGCCGCCCGAGAACCCGCCGAGCTTCTGCTTGCGCTGGTCCCAGAGGTTCACCCGCTGAAGCAGCGCCTCGACCACCGCCTTGCGCTCGCCCCGAGCGGTGATGCCCTTGAGCACCGCGAAGTGATCGAGCAGCGCCAGGGGGCTCAGGTGCGGATAGACCCCGAAGTCCTGCGGGAGGTAGCCCAGCACCTGCCGCAGCCGGTCCTTGTCGCGCAGCACGTCGATCTCCCCCAGCCGGATGCGGCCCTCGTCCGGGTCTTGCAGCGTGGCGATGGTGCGCATGAGCGTGGACTTGCCCGCCCCATTGGGCCCCAGCAGCCCGAACATGCCCGGCGGAATCGTCAGGTCGATCCCCCGCAGTGCCCGAATGTCGCCCGGGTAGGTCTTGGAGAGGCCCTCGATGACGAGCTGGGCGCCTTGGTCGCGGCTCATGGTGGGGCTATGACCCCGTTCGTGTTCGGCGGGTTTCTTGATGACGCATGATGCGCGCGTGTTAAGCTCGGCGCAACGATCCCATGAGCATTCGTCGCTTCGAGTTCGAGGACGAGGATCCACCGTGGAAACTCGCTCCGACTGCCTTCGAGGATTTCACCCTGCTCGTGGGCGTGTCCGGCGTCGGCAAGACGCGCACGCTCTCGAGCCTGGCCGCAGCATGCCGGGCGGGGCAAGGCCGCAACTCCGGCCTCTATAGCTGCCGGTGGCGCATCGAGGTCGACACCACCGCCGGTCGCCTCGCGTGGACGGCCTCCACCGCCCAGGCTCCGCCGGCGCGCTCGGTCGTCACTCACGTCTCGATCGATCTGGATGACGACTCCGGCATCGACGTTCATGGTGACCGGCGCCCCGCTCCCGCATTCATCGACGAACTGGTCGAGAACGATGCCGGTGACGTCCTCGTGCAGCGTCGGGACGGTGCGATCACGCTGCTCGGCTCGGACCGCCTGCTGCGGATGAAGGAGACCGAGAGCGTCGTCTCCCTGTTTCGAGAGGAAGAGACGATCGCCCCGCTCCACCAGGCGTTGCGCCGAGTGCACCGCAGTCGGTCGGCGTCATGGTCGTTCATCCCCCACGACCCTCGACGCCTCGCGGAGCGCACGCAGGGCATCGAGACGATGGAAGACCTCAGAGATGCTCGGCTGCTCATGGCGCAGAAGGCCTTCATCCTGCAGGAGAACTTCCCCAAGCAGTTCGCCGAGGTCATCGAATCCTATCGAGACATCTTTCCTCAGGTCACCAGGATCATCGTAGGCCCCCTCTCCACGCTGCGACGCGGCACTGAAGAGGACGAGCACCCACTCGGCGTCGATCTCCTCGGCGTTGCCATCGCCGAAGACGGCGTCGAAGGACACATCCTGTGGCACGAGATGTCGGCGGGTATGCGGCGCACCCTCCAGCACCTCCTCGAACTCGCCCTCGCGCCTCGTGGCACGGTCATCTTGGTGGACGAGTACGAGAACAGCATGGGGGTCAACTGCCTCGATGCCGTGACCGAAGAGCTGCTGCGCCCGCAACGACAGCTCCAGCTCATCATCACCAGCCATCATCCCTACGTGATCAACAACGTCCCCGTCGATCACTGGCGCGTGGTCACTCGCCAGGGCTCGCAGGTCCGCATCGTTCCGGCCTCGGAAGTCCCTGCCCTCGACACCAAGTCGAGGCAGGATACACCTGCGCTCCTTCGCTCGCCTGCTCGAGCTTCGTGAGCACGTGCTGTTCCCAAAGGCGCCGTGACCTGCCCGCCTCGGCCCGCCTACGGCCAGCGGCGCTCGAGCAACAGCCGGTCGTGCAGTTCCTCGAGCGCTTCAGCGCTCATCCCCTCGAGCGTGGCCCGCTGCTCGGCGCTGGTCGGGATCTCCAGCCGGTCGCACACCCGCTCGATGCTCCGCCGCAGCACCTCGGCTTGGACCTTCCCGATCACCGGGTTGCCCTTGGCCACCAGCGCCTCCGCCACCGCGTCGTCGGCCGCGGCCGCGTCGAGCAGCGCCCGGATCTTCAGCGGCTGGTGCAGCGTGGGGTCGCGCAGCTCGCCCTCGGGGGGCAGCACCCGCCACCGCCGCTGCTGCGGCTCCCACTCCCGCACCTCGCCCGCCTTCACGAAGATCGCCACCAGCCGCCGCACCCCGCGCTCGCTCAGATCCTCGGCCCGCTCGTTGATGTCGGCCAGCGATTGCTCGTTGACCACCTCGAACGCCAGCTCCTCCAGCCAGCGCGCCCCCGTGCTGGGATCGACGCCCACGCGACGAATGCACGTGTCGGTGGCGAAGTTGGAGCGCGGACCGACCCGCGTGAGCAGATCCGTGGCCGCCACGTAGCCCTCGGCGATCCGCGGGCCGAGCACGTAGTCCAGCCCGAAGTGGCGCTCGGCGTGCGGAGGACTGGCCGGCATCGCCACCACCCGGCGGCCCCGTACCTCCTCCTCGCGCGCGGCCGACTCGGGCTCCACCAGGTGCTCGTCGACCCGAGGCCATGCGTCGGGGGGTGGGGTTTCGCCGGGCAACCTCAGCGCTCCCGATGAAGCACCCGCCGCCGGGGCGAGCACGCGATGCGAAGACACGAGCTTGGGATCCATGCCCGGACCGTAGCCCGCCGATCCGACGATGACACCTGGTCTAATTCCTCCCAGCCCATCAGTCTGGGTCTCTACAGTCCGGCGCGGGGCCGAGTGAGTCGGGCGGGAGCACCAGCGCGGGCAGCTCGAGCTCGGGGTGCTCCGCTCGCATCGCCGCGTACCGGGCCACCGCCACCGCGTGGGCCGACAGCTCCTCCTCGCGCTCCTCCTCGGCCTCCTCACGCTGCTTCGGATCGGACAGCGCGGTCGTGATGCGAGCGTCGGCCTCGGCCGCGCTCAGCTCCCCGCGGCGGTACGCCAGGTACTGCTCCACCACCACCCCCAGCCCCGGGTTGCGATCGGGCCCGCGGAAGTCCATGCAGCGCGACGCGGTCACCCCCGGGTCTCCCACGCGCGCCACCTCCTCGGGATACTCGCGCGGGATCACGTCGTAGGGCGCCATGTTCGGCACGTCGGTGAACACGTCCCACATGGGCGCGGCCGAGGCGTCGGGGCGCCCCAGCGGCGGCACGCCCAGCAGCCGCTCGATCGTGGCGAACACCGAGGAGAACGAGTACTGCGCGTGGCTGACGTACCCCGTGCGCGCCCACGGGCTGATGACCTGCAGCGGCGAGCGCAGCCGGTCGATGTGATCGCTGCTGCTCTGCGGGTCGTCTTGCAGCACGATGATCACCGTGCTCCCCCAGAACGGCGAGTGGCTGATCGCATCCACCACGATCCCCACCCCCAGATCGGTGTCGGCCGTCATCGACGGCGGGGTGGGCTTGCCGGGCTGGATCCCCACGCCGTGGTCGTTGGGCAGCGACATGAACGTGAAGTCGGCCAGCGTCCCCTCGCCGATCTGCTGGGCCACATAGAGCGCCTTGTCCTCGTCCGGGTAGTCGAAGTTCACGATGAGCCCGCCCGGGTAGGCCGGATCGGCGAACTGCGAGACCGGCCCCTGGCTGCTGTCCTGCAGGATGCCCACGATCTCCCCGTAGAGCGTGATCGACTTGCCGTGGTCCAGCAGCCACGAGAAGAAATTGCCGCGATCGGGGATCGAGGGCGCCGCGAGCGGGTACGACCCCAGCACCCCGTACTCGTCGCGGTCGGTCATGACCCGCTCCACGTACTCCGTCCAGTGGGTGGCGGTGAGGAACGTGTGCCCCGAGTCCGACTCGCTGGCGTCGGTGAAGAAGTGATCGGCGATCACGAAGCGCTCGGCCAGCGCCCGCTTGTTGACGGTGACCGCCTCCTCCCAGCGCAGGAACGCCGGGTCGGCCTCCACCCCCAGCGCCTCGCCCGACCCGCCGAACAGCGCGTCGAAGGTCTGGTTCTCGTTGACGATGAGCACCACGTGCTCGATGACGGGGCTGCCCTCGTACCCCACCGGCAGCGGGAAGTCGCTGCCGCACTCGGGCTCGGTGGCCACCTCGATCGGCCGGCGGTAGTTGGAGACCACGTCGTTGGTGGAATCGGCCAGGTCGATCCCGGCCAGGTCGATGAACGACACCCCGCCGCGGTAGGTGCCTTGGTCCTCGGGCGCCCCGTTCACCTGCGAGCGCGTGCCGTTGGCCCGCAGCTCCGACACCACCAGCTGCTGGCCGCCGGGGGCCAGCGCCACCCCGCTGGGGTACCAGTTGGTGGGGATCGAGCCCAGCGGCGCGAGCGTGCTGGCCTCGAACACCCCCACCGCCGAGTCGCTGCCCCGCGCCGCGTAGAGCCGATCGGTGGCCGCGTCCACCCACAGCGCGTTCACGTTGCTGTTGGGCAGCGGCTGCCCCGTCGCGTCGACCAGGTCGGTCTCGGCCACCGGCGTCGAGGCCACCACCGCGCGCGTGCCGGGGTCGATGGCCACGATCTCGTCGGCCCCCGTCACCGACACGAACACCCGCGACTCGTCCTCGGCCAGCGCCATCATCGAGGGCGACGTGGGCAGCAGCAGCGTGTCGGCCACCGCGTCCGCGCCCAGGTCGTAGATGCTCAGCGCCTCGCCGGTGAAGTCGGTGGCCCACAGCTCGTCGCGCCCCGGCAGGTACAGCACGTCCCAGGGCTGCACGCCGGGGGCGATGAGCCGCGTGACCGTCATCGTGGCCGTGTCGACCTCGGAGATCCGATTGGCGTCGAAGCTGGCCACCCACAGGGTCGCCCCGTCGGGGCTCTGGGCCATGCCCGCCGTCCAGCCCACCACCGGCACCTCGCCGGCCGAGGTCACCATGCCGTCGGCGGCCACGTCGAACACCTCCACCCCGCCCGGCACCCCGTTCGACGCGTACAGCCGGCTGCCGTCGGGCGACAGCAGCAGCCCGTAGTACGCCGCCCCCCGGTCCAGGTCCTGCACCACCGCCTGGGTGTTGCGATCGATGACGTACAGGTGCCGATCCTCGCGCCCCGCGGTGGTCACGTAGGCCACCTCGGCCGTGGGGTGCACCGCCACGTCGAAGCCCAGCCCGGTCAGCAGCACGCTCGGGCCGTAGCTCTCCGTGCGCCGGCCGTTGACCAGGATGGTGGAGCCGTCGTCTTGGATCCCCGGCCACCGGGTGGCCGCCTCCACCGGGTCGACCGTGCACCCCGCCCCGACCAGCGGGCCGAGATCGGTGCCCTCCGCCGTCTCGTCGGCGCTCGTGGCCGGCCCCTCGCTGCCGGTTGGGCCGGTCGTCACCTCCCCCTGGGTGGTGCCGGTGGACGAGGTCGTGGGCTCCTGCGGCACGTCGTCACCGCAAGCGAGGAGCAGCGCGAAGACCAACGACGGCAGCACACGGCAGCGCATGGCCGCATGGTCGAGGCTCGACCCGCGAAAGCCAAGCGAATTCCGGGTGAATTCCTCCGCCCGCCGCTGGGCCCTCACCGCGGGTCCTCACCGCGGGTCCTCACCGCGGGGCCCTCGCGCCCCCGGTGCGCCTCGGGCCGCGATCAGCCCACCGGCGGGATGGGCGGTGGCGGCGAGTCGTGACACACGCCGATCTCGAGGATCATGTACAGCAGCACCAGCTCCTGCGGGTTGAGCCCCTGGTGCGCCACGCTCGAGGTCTCGAAGGTGCTGTACATCATGCGCCCGCAGCCCCACTGGCCGCTGATGGCCATGGGGCGGAACGTGAGCGGCTCGGAGCAGCTGCCGCACGGGCCCGACACCCAGGTGTGGTGGCCCACGTTCACGTCTTGGCCCTCGTCGTCCTGCACGATCACCTCGCTGATCTGCTCGATGCCCGAGTAGTTCAGCCGCAGCTCCACCGACGGCAGATCGTTCAGCGTGGGGTTGCCGCCCCCGATGTCTCCGAGCGCGGGCGGCAGCGCCTCGAGCCACGCCAGCAGCTCCGGATCGGACACGCTGCCCATCACGTCGTAGGCCGGCTGGATGTCGGGCATCGCCGGGCTGTGGAACTCCTGGTACGACGGGAACGGCGCCTCGATGTACTCGTTGGAGTGATCGGTGGCGTACCACTTGCCGCCCGCCTCCACGTAGTCGCGGATGTTCTGGGCCCGCGCGGGCGGCACGTGGGGCGCTCCCAGCCAGAACTTGGTGGCCGCGCAGGGCACGAAGATGATGTGGTACTGGCTCATCCCCACCGGGTCGTCCATGAACGCCCCCTGGTCGTCGGGAATGAGCGTGAACTGCTCGGTGCCGGGGACGAACGTGCCGCTCGCCGAGACCTCGGCCAGCCCGAACTTCGCCAGCACGTTGTAGACCTGGTCGGGGTCGGCCGCGTACACGGCGATCCGGGGGATCCACATGCCCGCGTCCGGGTTCCACTGCCCCGGCAGGTTGCTCTGCTCCACCGGCACGTCCTGCGTGCCCTCGGCCACGTCGATCACCACGTCGCGCAGGAACTGGCCCTTCTGCACCACCAGGTGCCGGCCCTCCCCCGCCACCGTGGGCAGCTCGAACGTGCCGTCGGGCTCGGTCAGCACGAACGTGGTGTCGCAGGTCAGCTCCACGCACTCGGCGCAGTAGACCCCGTCGGGGACCGGCTCGGCCGGCGTGGTGCTCACGTACACCAGCGCTCCGCTGATGGGGATCTCCATGTTCGGCGCCAGCACGGTGCCCCGCACCACCGCGTTGGGCGGGGTCACGCTCCCGCAGCCCGGATCATCGCCGGGGCCGCCCTCGGTGGCGCCGTCGTTGCCCACGTCGAGCACGTCGACCGGGTCGTCCTCCCCCGGGCCGGTCGAGGTCACCCCCGTGTCGAGGCTCGGAGGCGGACCCGTCACGCCCTGGGGGCCCGTACCGCTGGGCTCCTCCCCGCACGAGACCAAGAACACCACTGCCGACACGATCCAGATGCGCACCATCGTTCTTCCCCCGCGGCATCATACGCCGCGCGAGACCGGCCCGTCGAAGCCGGCCGACGGCCGATCCTGAGTCTCGGGATCGGCCGCGCTCGGCCTGCGCCTCGGGATCGGCCGCGCTCGGCCTGCGCGTCGAGCTCAGCCGCCCGACGCGGAGGGCCAGCGATCGGGCGGCGATCGCCGGGTGGCCCCCGAGGGTCGCGAGTAGCGGGCGCAGTAGCGGTCCCACAGCTCGGTCACCCGGCGGACCTCCGGGTCCTCGTCGAGCCCCTGCGCCATGGTCGCGAGCTGGCCACGCCCCGCCTCGCAGGCCTCCCACGCGTCCGCGTCGTCCCAGCTGCCGCCCTGCCGGCCCCACCCCGACGGCTGCCCGCGCGCGGCCATCCACGACAGGCCGTCGACGAAGTGCATGATCAGCCGCCCCTTGCGGACGTTGGCGGTCGCTTCGCTGATCTCCCCCAGTTCGAACGCCACCTCCTCCACCCGCTCGTCGCCCGTCTCCGGGTCTTCGTACTCCACCGTGAGCATCACCGTGTCTCGAGGGCGCAGCTGCCCGCCGCGCGCCATCACGTCGGAGAGGAACAGCTGCGACGTGTTGGCGAAGTAGTGGATGGCCTGCACGTCCTCCTTGAAGACCGAGCTCTCCTCGCCGTAGAAGGTGTTCAGCCGCAGCGAGGGCGGCAGGTGCAGCCGGAAGTGCACGTCGAGCGCGGTCGTCTCGATGAGCGAGGTGAAGCGCGCGCCGAACACCGCGTCGACCTCGGCCGGCGAGCCCAGGAACACGTAGGCGCCCTTGCCCCGCTCGGTGAGCCGGTCGAGCAGCGCGTCGTTGAAGTCGCGCCCCACCCCCACCCCCGACAGGCGGATCCGCCGCTCGTCGTAGAACCGCGACACGGTCGAGATCAGCTGCTCGTCGGTGACGCCGGTGTTGGCGATGGCGTCGGTGATCATCACCACCCGGTTGGAGTAGGTGGGCTGGTAGGCCCGGTCTGC